>Ga0111202_131_pt1 | contig 33023 bp, 26 predicted proteins | sample DeeMarSWOR324_28_FD_80372 | JGI IMG/M metagenome (GOLD analysis project Ga0111202, IMG submission 80372) | candidate division Zixibacteria bacterium SM23_73_3 | reverse complement strand
GTGAACCGTTGGTCAAGCTGAAGTCGCAGATCCCACCAAGGCGGGCTTGAATTCCAGAAAGAGCGTAGCCGAGGCTTCATGCCTCGGTGCCAAACCATACGTAAATTCAAAGACCAAAAAGCAAAATGCAAAATTGCAATTCAAAATTCAAAATTAGGTCGAATTAGCGCGTAGCCGAGGCTTCATGCCTTGGCGCCAAGCCGTGAAGGCTTGCCTACGCGAACCAGGTCCGCGGACAGCCACAAGGTTCGACAGGCTTACCGATAATCAGGGAAGAACGGTCAGCTTCAAGAACGCCATCTTGATAATGACCTCTAATATCGGGGCTTCCTTGATAGCGCAAATGTCCCGAACCATAACCTCAGAAAATGAAGACCAAATATATCATGAAATGAGTTCGCAGGTGTTAAATCTTTTGCGAAAATCCCTAAGACCTGAGTTTTTGAATCGTATAGATGAAGTAATAGTGTTTCATTCAATATCTTTTGAGGACATAAAAAATATCGTCGATTTGCAGTTTAAAGAGGTCAACCTAAGATTAGCCGAGCAAAAAATAAACGCAAGCCTGACTGATAAAGCAAAAGAGTATTTGGCTAAGGCGGGGTTTGACCCAGCTTTTGGAGCCAGGCCTCTGAAAAGAATGATACAGAAGCTAATCATCCAGCCTTTGGCCAATGAGATTTTGAAAGGGAAATTCAAGCCTGAGGACAAAATAAAAGTCGATGTCAAAGACGACCAGGTAGTTTTTGTGAAAAAAAATTGATTTTTTCGATATCTCTTTAAAAAGGAGGTTACGAAATTGAAGAACATAGCAACCTTTGTTGTAATTTTGGCTGTCGGTGTTTTGACTTTCTCCTGCTCCTCTGGCTCCAACAGTAAAAAAACCGAAGAGGAGCTTTATACTGAAGCTCAGGACTATTCAGAAAAAGGGGATTTTCAATCTGCCATAAAGATCTACAAGGAGATTCTGAAGCTATACCCGGATAGCCCACGTGCTTATAAGGCACAATTTTTGATTGGCTTTGTTTATTCAGAGAATTTAAAGGATTACAAAAAGGCAAGAGAGAATTACAGAATGATGATTGAGAAATATCCGGAGTGTGATCTGGCAGATGATGCCCAATACATGCTAAAGACCATGGCAAAAGATAGCTTACCTATCATTCTGGATACGAGTTCAGCATCGTCTGATTAGAAAAGACGGAAGTTGAGTATATACGCACCAGGACCTAGCTTAAGTTGGGTTCTGGTTTTTTTCACCAACTTAATAGGTACACAGAAACACAAGATATAATCTTATAATCAAGGAAGCGGCCTTGCCTGGAATCGCCGGAATAGTTGATCTTGAAGGAAAATTTGACTTAGAAGAAAAAATGGCTGGCATGCTATCTTTGATGAAGCATGAACCATGGTATAAGGTGGCTCAATTCCACCAAAAGCCCATGGCCTTAGGCAAGGCTACCTTAGGAGTAATCGACCCTTATCACCAACCAGTCTTCAACCGCGACAAATCCCTGTGCCTGGTTATGTATGGGGAGATGTATAATTATCCGGATGATCCTCTGTGGACCCTGCAGAAAATTCATCCCTCTGAACCAACCAACCGCGCTCTTTCGGTTCTAAATCTAATAGATGTTTACGGTATTGAAATTATGAAAAAACTCAACGGGTCCTTTGTGTTGGCACTATGGAACTCCAGGGAGAAAACGCTGACTATCGCCAATGACAGATACGGCTTAAGACCTTTGTACTATTTTTGGCAAGACCGTCTTTTCGTCTTTGCCTCTGAAATGAAATCCATCCTGACCTTCTCGCAGGTCAAAAAGGATATAGATCTGCAAGGAATGGCGGAGTTCTTCAGCCTTAACTTTGTTGTGCAGGACCGGACTCTGCTCAAGCAGATCAAGATTTTGCGACCGGCTTCTATGGTGGTGTTTAAAGCTGGCAATCTCAATATAAAATCGTATTGGGCTCTTAATCTGAAAGAGGAGGGCAAGGAGTTTAATGCAAAGGAATCCATTGAAAGGACGCACTTCTTGGTAAAACAGGCGGTGCAAAGACAAATCAGAGACGATATCCCCAAGATCTTATCCTTAAGCGGCGGGCTTGATTCCAGAACGCTGTTAGGAGCTGTTGCCAAATTGGGACATAAAATCCCCACCTTTACCTTCGGCATTGCAAATTGTTCAGACAAAAAGCTGGCAAGAGAAATTGCCAATACCTTAGGCATGGCAAATCGCTTCCTTGAGCTTTCCCCAGATTTCCTGAAAAGGTGGGCTAAGTTGGGAGTCTGGTTAACTGAGGGAATGAACAGTTGTATAAACTTTCATGGAATAGAATTTATACCCGAGATCCGCAAGCAGGCTTCAGTAGTGCTAAACGGCTTTTTGGGAGGGGAACTTTTTGGGTTTCTGTCTCTGACAAACGCCCAATTATTGTTTCAGAGGGACTCAAAGAATTGGATTAGCAGACTTTTTCACCGTATCAACCATCCTTTTACTGAGAGTGAACTGGCATCTCTTTTTCAAACCAAATACTATTCACAGATAAAAGATTCCGCCTTTCAATCTTTTGTGAAATTAATGAATGATTGTCCCTTTGATTCTCCCTTTAACAAATTTCATCATTTCCGCTTCAGAGAACAAGCTCCAAAATCGTTTCTATACGGCCTTTTGCTCGACAACAACCTGGTGGAATATAGGGTTCCTTTTTGTGATTATGATCTGGTAGATTTTGTTTCAACCATACCTCCCAAACAGAAAGCGCTGGCTATTTTTCATCGTCGTCTGTTGACTGAGAAATTTCCACCTTTAGGTTCGATTCCCTATCAAAGAACTGGCATACCGGTCAGCTCCAGTTTACCCCGGATCTTGTTCGGAAAAACAAAAGAAAAGTTGAAAGAAAAAATTCTCCATTCGAAGATGGATAAACGTAGATACTCAGATTATGATAATTGGATGCGGAATGAGCTCAAGGACTTTTTGATTTTGAATATCTTAAATGAAAAATCTCTAAGCCGGGGTTATTTTAATCCCGATTATGTTAAAAGATTAGTTGAAAGGCATCTTTCTGGAAAACAGAATTTAGCTTCACAACTGGGAACAATTCTGACCTTTGAGCTATGGAATCAGCTATTTGTAGACAAGACCTGATATCGCTACTTACATTAGAAAAGTGCTTGTTTTTGCTTGACAAGTGAAATTTCGATGTTATATTTAAAAATTTGCTGAAGGAGTTAGCAGATGAAAACTTATACGCCCAGCGTTTCAGGGTTAGAAAGAAAGTGGTTCGTGATCGACGCCCAGAATAAGGTGTTGGGAAGATTAGCCACCAGGGTGGCAGGCCTTCTCATGGGGAAGGGTAAGCCCCATTTTACTCCCCATCTGGATGTGGGAGATTATGTCATAATCATAAATGCAGACAAGGTGATTCTTTCCGGCAAGAAGCAAAACACCAAAACTTATCATCGTTACAGTGGCTATCCTGGTGGATTGAAGTCGGTGGTCTTTTCCAAATACCTAAAGGAAAAGCCGGAGGAGCTTTTCACCCATGCAATACGGGGGATGCTTCCCAAAAATAAGCTGGGAAGAAAGATGCTCTCCAAGCTTTTTGTGTATCGGGGAGACCGACATCCCCATCAGGCTCAAAAAGCAGAGCCTTTGAAGATTTAAAAACAAGCTGAATTTAAACGTCAAGTTGCAGGAGGACAAGTTGGCAACCGTTGTTTATCGATCAACAGGAAAAAGAAAAACAGCCGTGGCTTCTGTCAGGGTGATGTCGGGTGGCGGCAAGATGATGGTGAATGGAAGGCCCATGCGCCAGTATCTAACCAAAGATGACCTGATGGCGCTCGTGGAAAAGCCTCTGGAGATAACCGGCATGTTGGGAAAAGTGGACATCTTCTGTTCTGCCCGGGGTGGTGGCTTATCCGGTCAGGCTGGAGCCATCAGATTAGGCATAGCCAGAGCTTTGGTGAAGATGAATGAGGAGTCCCGAAATGTTTTGAAAAAAGCCGGACTTCTTACCCGGGATCCTCGAATGGTGGAGAGAAAAAAATACGGACAGATAAAAGCTCGAAAAAGATTCCAGTATTCCAAGAGATAAGAAAATAAAACAAATTCACACATCGGCTGATCCATAAGGCGGGTCCACTTAGAGTATTCTGTGGCGCTGGAGGAGTTGACGCCGGTGGAGGTCAAAAACCAAAGGGAACTATCCATGAATATTACCATCAAAGATCTGTTAGAAGCGGGGGTTCATTTTGGGCATCAGACCAAACGATGGAACCCCAAGATGAAAAAGTTCATCTTCACCGCCCGAAGCGGCATCTACATCATCGATCTACAAAAGACCCTCCAATGTCTGGAGATAGCCTGTCAGAAGGTGAAAGAGGTGGTAGCCGCAGGTCAAACCCTTTTATTCGTGGGAACGAAAAAACAGGCTCAAGAGGTGGTGAAGGAGGAGGCTTTGAGAAGTGGAGCTTTCTACGTCACCGAAAGATGGCTGGGAGGCATGTTGACCAATTTCCAAACCATCAGACGAAGCGTGAAGCGACTTAAAGATCTGGAAAGGATGAAAGATGACGGCACCTTTGACAAACTCACAAAAAAAGAGGTATTGAAATTAGAGAAGGAGAGGATGAAGCTGGAAAAAGTGTTGGGGGGGATAAAAGAGATGAATCGCCTTCCCGGTCTTCTGTTCGCGGTAGATGCCAAAAAGGAAAAAATCGCCGTGGCTGAAGGAAGCAAGCTGGGCATATCCATAGTTTCCATCATCGACACCAACTCCGATCCAGATCCCATAAACTTCCCCATCGCCGGAAATGATGATGCCATAAAGTCCATTCGGGTGATAACTCATCAGATAGCAGAGGCGGCTTTAGAGGCTCAGAAATCAAAAGAGGAAAAGAAAGAGATTAAAGAAAAGGTGGAAACTTAAGGAGTGACGATTCAGCATTTAACTTCTGGATTTTCTTCCAGTGAATCTTCCAGACAAAGATACCTTCGCCTGAACTGAGGTTCAAAGATAGCGATTCCTTTTCTTTGTCAAATGATTCCTAAAGCCAGATGCAAAATCATTTTTTAGAACACAGTTGCCTGGCATAACCAAGCTTACCTGGCTTGACCCTTAAGGGGTAAAGGGTATGGATGATTTTTTGAAAAATGCAAAGCTTTCGTTTGAATTTTCAACACATAAGGATTTTTCTGTTGGAGGAGCCAATTCATGACCATCACAGCTGATCAGGTTAAAAAATTAAGAGAGAAGACCGGTGCCGGGATGATGGATTGTAAAAGGGCTTTGGAGAAATCCAAAGGTGACCTAAAAAAGGCCATAGACTACTTAAGAGAGCAGGGCATAGCCAAAGCAACCCAGAAGGCATCCCGAGTTGCCAAAGAGGGATTGATCTTTTCAGCCATTCAATCGCAAGGAAAATTGGGTGTTTTGGTGGAGCTTAACTGCGAAACCGACTTTGTGGCACGAACCGAAGATTTCAAAAAGCTGGCACAAGAGGTGTCGACGTGGATTGTTGATCATCGCCCCCCAAAGATCGATCAGCTCACCGAATCCATGAAGGTTAGATTCAACCAGACCATAGCCAAGTTAGGCGAGAACATCGCCGCCAAAAGATTCGCTCTTTTCGAAATGGAAGAAAAATCAAATGGTTTAATCTACAGTTATATTCACCCCGGGGATAAGCTGGGCGTCCTGTTGGAACTGAAGTGCCAGGCCGACGCTGTGACCCAAGAGCAGGAATTTAAGCAACTGGCTAAGGATATCTCCATGCAAATCGCCGCCACCAATCCTCTGGTAACTACCCGGGATGAGTTAAAACCTGAAATAATTGAAAAGGAAAAGGACATATACAGAACCCAGGCAAAGAACGAGCGGAAACCAGAGAAGATCATTGAGCGAATTGTAGAGGGCAAAATAGAAAAATATTATCAAGAGGTTTGCCTGCTGGAACAGCCCTTCGTGAAAAATCAGGACCGTTCCGTCAAACAGAGAATTGATGACGCCCAGAAAAAGCTGGGTGAAGAGATAATGGTGGGACAGTTCGCTCGATTCCGATTAGGGGATGAGGTTGGCTAAAGTCAATTCTGTAGCCACCAGCATGAACTTTATGGTTTGGACTGCCAACTGATTTTAAGTTTAAAATAGACTTAATAGAAAAAAGCGATTCAGTCAAAAAATTGTGGGCACTCCTATTTATAAAAGGATACTTCTAAAGATATCTGGTGAGTCATTAGCCAGAGATAAAGAAGGTGTCATCGACCCTGATGCAATTGCTTTCCTTTCAAAGGAGATCAAATCCGCAAAAGACTTGGGGGTGCAGTTAGCTACGGTGGTAGGCGGAGGCAATATCATCCGCGGACAGATATCCAGTCTGGGTGCGATCGATCGGGTATCAGCCGACTACATGGGGATGCTTGCCACCATCATAAACTCCCTGGCTCTTCAAGATAGCTTGGAGAATTTCGGGCTTTCCGCTCAAGTGATGAGCGCCATTCACATAGACACCTTAACACAGCCGTATATGAAAAGGGAAGCTTTAAGACATTTAAAGAGAGGAAGTGTGATCATCCTGGCTGGGGGAACTGGAAATTCCTATTTCACCACCGATACCACCGCGGCCCTTAGAGCCACTGAGATAGGGGCGGATGTGGTAATGAAAGGAACCAAAGTGGATGGAGTTTATGATGACGACCCGATGAAAAACTCCTCCGCCCAGATGTTCGACACCCTTTCTTATATGGAGGTGCTGAACCGAAAATTAAAGGTGATGGACTTAACGGCAATCTCGCTGTGCATGGAGAATAAGCTCCCCATCATCGTGTTCAATCTGCTGAAGGAGGGGAATTTGAAAAGGATTCTTTTGGGAGAGAAGATCGGGACCAAGGTTAGTGAATGAAAAAAGAACCAGTGTTTTCACCTCACGCATTGTGGCGGGAATCACAAATATCGGCAAGACATAAGAAAAACACTAAGTCAGATTTAGGGATGTTCATTCAAGTGTAAAAAAGGAGGGAGGAGATGACGGTAAAAAAAATTCACAGAGACACGGAGGAGAGGATGGAAAAGGCGGTGGAGACGATAAGAAAGGAATTTGCCTCCATTCGCACCGGGAAAGCCACCACTTCCCTTCTGGAAGGGATCAGGGTGGATTATTATGGCACCATGACTCATTTATCTCAGGTGGCAAACATATCCGTTCCAGATGCTCGGCTTCTGGTGATTCAACCATGGGAGAAGAAATTGATTCCGGAAATCGTCAAAGCTATTCAAAAATCAGATCTGGGGCTCAACCCACAAAGCGACCCCAACGTGGTCCGGCTTCCCATACCTCCGTTAACCGAAGAACGACGAAAGGATTTAGTCAAGCTGGTGAAAAAGGTAGCGGAGGAGGGAAAGATAGCCATAAGAAATATAAGGCGTGATTCCAACGACGCTTTTAAAAATGCAGAAAAAGACAAAGAGATCTCAGAAGATGAATCCCGAAAAGGACAGGAACGTGTGCAGGAGATCACAAATGAACATATAGAGAAGATAGAAGAGACGCTGAAGAAAAAAGAGCAGGAGATAATGGAGATTTAAAATGAGGCTACCTCTTTGTTTTTGCTTTTGATATCTTGCGGATTTTGTGAGGTGAGGTAAATTGTCGAAAGAGACGTCCAATCTCAAAGAAAGGATTTTGAAGAAGAGAAATCTGCCCGCTCACGTAGCTATCATCATGGATGGGAATGGAAGATGGGCTAAAAAAAGGGGATTACCTCGAATCGCTGGTCATAAAGCGGGAGTAAAAGCGGTGAAAAGAATCGTAAAAGCCGCCGGCGATCTGGGGATATCCGTTTTGACCCTCTTCACCTTCTCCCAGGAAAACTGGAAAAGGCCAAAAAGTGAAGTGTCAGCCATAATGAAGCTTTTATACGAGACCACGAAAAGAGAGCTAAATGAGCTGGACGAAAATAACGTGAAATTGATCACCACTGGAAGAATAGAGGAGCTCTCTCTCCGCAGAAGAGAGATATTACAAAAAGCAATGAAAAGAACAAAAAATAACACCGGCTTGATTTTGAACTTAGCTTTGAATTATGGGGGCAGAACCGAGATATTGGATGCGGTAAAAGAGATCGCAAGTGATGTAAAACGGGGGAGACTGAATCCTGAACAGTTGGGAGAGGAAAAATTCTCTCATTATCTTTACACCAAAGACCTTCCCGACCCGGACCTGCTTATCCGCACCTCCGGAGAGATGCGCATATCCAACTTCCTTTTGTGGCAAACCTCCTATACCGAACTTTACATCACCGACATTTTGTGGCCCAATTTCTCAACTAAGCATTTTTATGAGGCCATCTGGAACTATCAAAACCGAGAAAGAAGATTCGGAAGGTTATAACCAAATGACTTGAAGCCAAACCACGATGAGCCTCTGAATCATACAACCTTTTTCTCTACTCCCTTTGAATCGAGAACCTAGAATCTTCAGGCCCACCTTATGAAAAGCAATCTCTTCACCAGAGTGGTGATCGCCTCCATCTTCGGTCCCCTGATAATTTACGTCACCCTTCTGGGCAAACTCCCCTTCTTGATCTTAGTCGAGATTCTGATCATATTGGGTTTGTGGGAATTCTCTTACTTAGCTCAATTGAAAAACTTTCAGATTCCCAAGTGGATTTTGCTATTTATGGGAGTATTTCTGGGCATATCCGTCTATCTCTGGGGAGAAAGGGCGTTCATCTTCTTCCTCCTGGGCTTACTTTATTTGACCGCTTTTGTTTCTGTAATAAAAGGGAGAACGCAAGGCGCAACCGCGGATTTGTCCTTAACGGTTTTTGCCCTTTTCTATGTAGCCGGACTTTTCAGCTTTTTGATTCTTTTAAGAGAGATGCCGCAAAAGCTTGGGCTGGATTACAAAACTGGTGGGTTGTGGATAGTATATCTTTTGATCTGTATCTGGTCCTGTGATACCTTCGCCTATTTTATAGGAGATCCTCTGGGAAAACACAAGCTCTCTCCTTCGGTAAGTCCCAAAAAAACAGTGGAGGGATTTGGTGGGGGCATCCTGGGAGCAGTAGCGGCGGCTTTTTTCTCCTACTACGTTTTCTTAAAATCTGCCCAGTTACAGCATCTTTTAATCATCGCCTTCTTTGTCAGCCTCATCGGACAGATAGGAGATCTGACCGAGTCGCTGTTCAAAAGGGACGCTGAAATCAAAGATATCTCTCACATAATTCCCGGACACGGAGGAATTCTGGATCGATTCGACAGTTTGCTTTTCGTCTCCCCGATAGTCTATTACTATTTAAAATTTGTGGTGTATGGATGAATCGGTCAACGGATTGAGCGGATTAAACGGATTCAGTGAATACTGTGTGATCTTCTGATTCGGCTTCCTAATAATAATTCATTAACCACAAAGACTGCTTAATTCTTTTTTTCTTTACCCAATTTGAAATAAGTGATTCCTGCACAGAGAGGGAAACCGTTTCCTACTTAAAGAACAATCACCATTTTTTCAGAAGTGTAGTAATGGGGATATCGCCAGCAAACACATCTGATGTCATATGACGTGACGCTTTCGCACTGGCATTTAAGAACTATTTTTTGTTGCTTTTATCTCTTTTGTGCGGCGGTAGGTGGTGATCAAAAGACCCGCCATGATAAGGACTGTTCCCAGCCACAGGACATTAATCAAGGGCTTCTTGCTCACCTCTAATACCAAAAGATTTTTGGCTTGCTCTTCTTTCTCCAGAAGCAGATTCAACATCACCATCTTACGGTCTGCATCGATCTTTTCTAAAACCATATGATCTTTTCCTCCCGGGAGATGAACCATACTTCTGGCTTCATCTTCCTCCACTCCTTCCATAACCACAGTAGGAGTGAGGATCATCTTCTCTTTTTCGTGTGTCACCTCTAAAATTGCACCAACACTCATGCCCTCTCCCATTTCATGAGAAGAGATGTCAAATCCGACAAACGTAATGGTATACCCTTCGATCTCTTTGGTTTCACCTTTTTTTATGGTAAACAGATTGCCGCCGGTTTCATCCCCCTCTTTAAGCTCCAAAGGAGCCAGGTAAAGATCATTCAACAGGTTTACCTTTATGTAAGGAACCCGCATGTAACTCTGATTATATTGGCTAAAGTAAAATCTTGGTCGGGTAATGAAACTCTTCCCGCTTTTCTCAACTTCCACCTTCAGAGCATTCTTTTGATTTTCCTCTGGATTTAAAAGAAGAGTATCCCCCTCCATTCCCAGATAAGTGAACTTATAGCCAAAAGCTTCCTTAGATTCTTTTTCAGGCAAATTTATCTTGACTGATCGACTGTAGCCAGAGGAGGTGATAATCCCGACCAACATCAAACCGACGCCAAAATGAGTTAGATACCCGCCCAGAAATTTTAAACCAGCTTTGGTCCTCTTTAACAATGCTATCAGGTTTCCCACCAAAGCCAGGAATGAAACAAACATAAAGATTAAGTAAACAAAAATGCTTGCTTTCAACACGAAACTTAGAATTGTGAGGAAGGATGAAATGACCAAGACAGGAATGACGGCTTTTTTAAAATCTTTCCATCTTATCTCTTTCCAGCCCAGGAAAGGTGCGAAACCCAAAAGGGATGCAATGATGATCCCTAGAGGAAGTTGGGTGTTGACGTAATAGGCAGTGCTCACATTGGAAGCCTGACCAAAGAGTTTGGTGATAATGGGAGCGGACGTGCCCAGCAGAACCAATATGGCAGATACAGACAAAAATGTGATGGCAAGGAAGATTAAGAATTCCCCGGAGAGGAGATTTTTGGTGGCTTCCACATATCTAATTCCGGATAATCTGAAGATGAAGAGTCCGAAGGAGAATAAGGTGAAAAAAAGCATAAACAGTATCAAATATGCATTGATACCCAGATCGGCGAAAGAGTGGACTGAGAAATCGCCCAAAACTCCACTTCGGGTTAAGAAAGTTGCATAAAGCACCAAAAGAAAACACAAAATTGCCAGAAGAAAATTAGTTCGGCGCATACTGCCTTTGGTTTTTTCCAAAAGAAGTCCATGCACTAAGGCAATGCATAAAAGCCAGGGAACCAAGGAGGCATTCTCCACCGGATCCCATCCCCAATATCCACCCCATCCTAAAACCTTATAAGCCCAATATCCACCAATGAATATTCCAGAACCCAAGGTTAAACAGGACAAGGCTACCCAGGGAAGAGCAAATCTGACCCAATCTTCATATTTGTCTCTAAATAGAGCGGCTAAAGCATAAGAGAAAGGAATCGCTAAGGCGGCATATCCGATAAAGATTATAGGTGGATGAATCACCATCCAGAAATCCTGCAAAAGCGGGTTCAATCCCCTACCCTCAGCAGGAAACCAGGTTAGAAGGGAAAAAGGGCTTTTCTTCAATAGTAACGTCAATAGAAATATCTGGACCAAAAGATAGAAACCCATCACATATCCTTTGTAGATGCCGGATCTTTTTAAGGGGAAAATCCCCAAAATCGCCCCAAAGAAAAGCCACAACAAAAATGTCCCCTCCTGACCTGCCCAGAAAGACGAGATCAAATAAAATAAGGGAAGATCGGATGAGCTGTATCCGTAAACGTATTCCACCTCGAAGTGATGGGTAAGGAAAAGATACAAAAGATAAAAAGTGGCGAGGGATGTGAAAAAGAGGAAGATGTAGTAGGTCTTCCTGCCGGCACCCAGAAACTTCTCTTTATCCTTTGCTCCGACAAAAAATAAAAGAGAAGAAAACAGAGCAAAAATAAAAGCTAAAGTGAGACAAATATCTCCCAAAATCATTTAGGTCTGTATCTCCGATATTAGAATGAACTCATCGTTGAAGATACGAAAAGCTTTTGTGAGTCTGTTTGTTTATAAAAATTTTCTTTCTCCCCTTAATCCCAAGTTTATCTTTACAGATGGAGAATGCAGGAAGTACGATCTGCGTATTTTGCTCAAGTTATTTTAATGGCGAATATAGTTAAGGGAAACCCCAACATCTCCTGAAAAATTTAAAGTTGAAATTAAATTCAGCTTAAAGTATATTATACAACGATTCCTCTCGGGTGTTGAATATGTATTTGATCATTATACACTTGTAGCTTTCCGAAATGAGAATGCTAAAATATTTGGATTATTTTTTCCTGATAAGACCGGTTTTGATGCCGCCGGTTTGGACCGTTCTTCTTTTAGGACACCGCCGAAGTTCACAACTTTTCGGAGAAAGCAACCTTCCCGGTCTTGCCCTCTTTTTGGTTACATTCTTGGTGGGAGCAGTATATGTTCTAAATCAGATATTTGATGTAGAATCTGACCGGCAAAACCAGAAGCTTTTTTTCCTGGCAAAGGAATACATCTCCTTAAGAAGCGCAATTTATGAAACGATACTTTTAAACTTAATAAGCGTAATCGCTGCTTTTTTCATTTCACTTCAGTTAGGTCTTTTTTTCCTCTTGGGAATGGTCTTCGGATTTCTTTATTCTGCTCCACCTTTTAGCTTCAAGAACAGGCCGATTGGTAGTTTATTATTGAATGCTTTTGCGCACGGAAGCTTAGCTTTCCTTATGGGATGGAGCATGAACCATTCGCTCACACTTGAGTCAGTGTTGTTCTCCCTTCCTTATATGTTCGCAGTCGGGGCAATCTATCTGAATACTACAATTCCGGACATAGAGGGAGATAGAAGAGCAGGAAAAAATACCCTAGCAGTCAGATGGGGGAAAGAAAAGGTAATCGTTTTATCATCTGTTCTGGTAGCTATGGCAATTGTCCTATCCTTTTTGGTTAAGGATATCCCTTTTCTTGTTGCATCTTCCCTTTCTTTTCCGTTTTTTATTTTTTCTGCGATTACCACAAAGGAACGAATCATAATTGCAACCACCAAAGTCTCAATACTATTTTTATCTATCGCCGCAGGCATTTTTTATCCCTGGTATTTTGTCATTTTGATCTTAGGTTTTGTGGGAACTCGTCTGTATTATAAAGTACGTTTTAAGCTGGACTATCCCACACTTGTGTAGTAAATTATAGTACCAACTTTTTGTTGAGTGAAAAGGTATTTTTATGTAGCGGAAGGCTTTAGCTTTCCACATATCTGGAGACCTGAAGGTCTCCGCTACATTGTGTTGGGCTCATTTGTTTTCTCCAACAGGTCTTTTATGAAAACACTCCTCGATCAGTTTTTGAATCATCTATCTATCGAAGTTGGCCTTTCTTCGAACACTATAGAGTCGTATAGGAGGGACCTGAAGAGATATTTGAAATCTCTCCAGGAAAAGAAAATCGACTCCGTGGACAAAATCACTGGAGAGCATATAACCGATTTGATCGTCCTTCTGTCCAGGATGGGGCTTAAGTCAAACAGCATCGCAAGAAATCTGACCTCCATAAGACGGTTCCATAAATTCTTAGTCACGGAGGGTTACTCTGATTCCAACCCGGCAAGTGCCCTGGATTCTCCTAAGCTCTGGCGAAAACTACCCACGGTTCTGAATGTCGAGGAGATGAAGAGACTGCTGAATCAACCTGCCGAGCAGGAAGCTCTGGGTTTACGTGACAAGGCAATCCTTGAGTTCCTTTATGCCGCCGGGGTCAGAATCTCAGAGCTTATACATTTAAAAAGGAAAGACTTATTGTTGGAAGTAGAATTAGTCAGAGTGATGGGAAAAGGTCAAAAGGAAAGGATCATCCCTATTGGAAAGGTAGCTCTTCGGTCAGTGGAAAGGTATCTTCGTGAGACACGCCCACAATTAGCCAAACGAACATCCGAAGATTTCCTCTTTTTGAACAGAAGAGGAAGACCTCTTTCCCGCATGGGGCTGTGGAAGATATTGAGAAAATATGTAATGAAAGCGGGAATAAAAAAGAAGGTCAGTCCTCACACCATAAGGCACTCCTTTGCCACCCATCTTTTGGAAGGCGGGGCAGATCTGCGTGCAGTTCAGGAGATGCTAGGACATGCCGATATATCTACTACACAGATATACACTCACCTGGACAGAGAATATCTAAAGCAGGAGCACAGACACTATCATCCCAGGTCCAGGATGAAGGTGTAGAAGGCTTCCCCTATCCAGCAGAGTGTGGTCTGTGCCGAACCAAAATAAGGTTCTTCTTTATTTAGTTGTTGGTCAGAATACTAAATAAAAACCTCATGATCTAAATAAGGCGATATTTTCTAAACCTCTCCCCTGTCCCTCCTCCTCAGAAAGGAGAGGGGAACAAAGGTTTATATGTTTTATTGTGCTCTATATCAGAAGGGCGTGGAGATCAAAGAGAGGCTCGGTCGGTCTCTAACCAAAAGAAGGGTGCAGTTTCTTCCTTTCTCCGAGTTTGTCCAACTGGAGAGCTTGATTCAGAAATATATCCTGGATCTGGTGTTTATTGCTGGTAAAGGTTCTTTCGAAGAAGAACTGAATCTGACCAAGCGCATAAAAAAACACCCCATCTTATCCTTAGCTCCATTGATCCTTTATTATCCTCAGCCTAACATGAAAATCATCTCGAGCGGGTTTGATTTTGAAGCAGATGAGTTCTTTTTCTCTAAATGGAACAACAAGCTTTTCTCCTCTAAACTGAAGATGATTATAAATAGAAGCAGAAGAGATTTAGGGGTGAATCCCACAACCAGGCTTCCCGGAACCAACATCATTGAAAATGAGATGAGCAAAAGGATAAAGAGAGGACAGGAGTTTGCCGCCTGTTATGCTGATCTGGACAATTTTAAAGCTTACAATGATTATTATGGTTATCATTATGGAGATAGCCTCATAAAGATGACCGCCGAGATAATCCGGGACGTGGTTTACAGCTTCTCCAGGGATAACTTTGTGGGACACATAGGGGGAGATGACTTTGTTTTTATAATTCCACCGGAGAAGATTCACCCCACCTGTGATGAGATCATCAAAATCTTTGATCGTATGATAATCCGTCGTTACAAAAAAAGGGATGTTCTGCGGGGTTTTATCGTTACCTCCAATCGCAGGGGAAAAAAGGAGAGCTTTCCCATAATGACCTTATCCATTGCGGTGATAGTAAACCAGAAGAGGATGTTCAGACATCTGGGTGAGATATCTCACATGATTACGGACCTGAAAAGCTACACCAAAACCCTGCCCGGTTCAAATTACTTTGTCGAAAGAAGAAAAAAATATTGAAGCTTTGTAGTTAGAATATGTCTTTTAAGGAAAATCTGGGCGTTTATCCAGGCGCCTCAGTTCCTCCCCACTCACACATTGCCCTACCTGGTCGATTTCAGTTCGTTTAACCTTTCCCACCTGCGGTGCCCACCAGAAATAACTTACTTTGGGGTCTCCTGAATAGGTTCTCCTGATCTTGGCACACCCTCGATAAGTTCCACCAGCTGCAGTCGAGTAAACATCTTCGAACCCCACAATGCTGTAATCAAAGCCGCGCGCGTCCTTCCATGAATTCCCTTCCTTAATGGGACCAACCAGAATCTTAGCTGGCAACGGGGTTGATCCTACATCTTTGGTGAAAATGGTATCCCGTATTCGGTAAACAAAAGTAGTTCCTCCTCCTGATGATAACAGATCCCAACCAGACGCTCCATCTCGTTTGTTTTTGTTTACGGCAGTGATTGCAAAGCTATCTTGACTGGGCACACATTGACGATTCAGGAGGACGTAAGTCCACTTGTAGAAGTAGTTGATAGGAAAATAATAGCTGGGATCTTCCAGCTCTGGATTGTTTGGCTTCTTTTTATCGTCACATTGGAATACAAAAAACAAAAGGAGCACGGCGGCAAAGAGAATCAGTATCTGTTTCATCTCAAGTCCCTCCTACAAATGCCTTATTTGCTACGCACCCGTTTCAAAACATGTTGGGAGAGGAATCTGTCTTTCCGTTTGACTCTCCCCTGCTGAATTGTCTCTAAGGATTTTTCGCCTTAACTTTTGTGTAATACAGGATATTGGACGGTGTTGATTACCTTCAAAGAAGCTTTTTGTTTTATCTATATTTTTAGCTCTCCATCTTCCATTATCTTTTTATCATCGACCCACAGGGTGGGCTTTAAAAGGATTCCATCCAGATGGCTGGGAACCGACACATTTCCTCCCATGGATTTGTTGTCTCCTAAAGCCATATGCACCGTTCCCATGACCTTCTCGTCTTCCAGAACGCTCCCTACAATTTGTGCCTTATGATTGGTTCCGATTCCCAACTCAGCTATATTTCTGCCCGGCTGACCAAAAGGCTCTAGGATCTTCTCTAACTCCTCAGCGGACCTATCCCCGGTAATCTGGGTAGCGAAACCATCTTTCACCACGATCTTGATGGGCTTTTTCACCTTTCCCACCATGGCTCCATCCACCATAATGATTCCATTTGCCGTCCCCTCCACCGGAGCGATATAAGCCTCACCCGCAGGCAGGTTGGAGAAATCACCCGGATTGTGCACCAGACCGGTATCTGCGTGGCATTCTCTTCCCTCCAAGCTCATGCTGATATTCGTCCCGGCTGGTGTGGTGACCTTGGCAACTCTGCCTTGACTCACAATCTCTGCCAGCTTAACGCTTCGCTGGGCAATCTCGTGGTAGTCAGCGTTCAAGGTCCTTTCCATGGTATCTTCCAGAATTCCGGGAAGGGTAGCACATCTTGCCCCTGCCTCGCAAGCCTCTCTTCTGGCTATGGTGTGAGACATGGACTTGCTGGTGGGAATGATCAGAACATCGAAATCTTTCATGAACTTTGCCACCGCCCCTGGTGGCTCTTCTCCGTTGCTGGAGCGGGGTAGGATTTCTAAAAGCATAGCTTCAGCCCCTACTTCCTTTGCCGCACCCCAGAAGGCATAACCGATCTTTCTTTCCGGCTCATCCGTAATCACCAAAACAGATTCACCCTTTTTAACTGCCAGACAATTATTGATGGCCACTTGTGCCGATTTAAATAGCTTATCCATTTCTCCTCCCAACTCTTACCAGCGTGCTTGGATCATAAAGTTCTCTATAATCGAACAGAAGAAAATAATTTCCAACCTAATAAATTTAAAAGTTAAATCTTTTTACTAACTTACCCTTTTAATCCGAGTGGACCGGTAAAGCATGTAGGACATCCCCACAAAGGCGATCAAAGATATCCAGGGACCATAGGCGACTGTGAGTGACAGCTCTTCATGAGCCTCGTAGAAAGCCCGGTAGCTGGATGAGAATGCGATTATGAAGGCGATCATCACGCCGAGCAGTGCATCTCCCGCCACCAATCCCGAGCCGAACAGGATTCCCCTCTCCTCTCTTTTCTTTGCAACGTCTTCCCTTGAGATCTTTCTTACTATAAGAGCTATCAATCCTCCAGTCATGATGGGCGTGGAAAGATTCAGAGGGAGATAAAGACCGATGGCAAAGGGAAGCGAGGAGATGCCGACTAACTCAATGGCAGCTGCCAGCATGCATCCCACTATTATTGGAACCCAGGGGAGATTTCCGGTCATCACCCCCTGAACGATTACTGACATCACGTTGGCCTGAGGAGCCAGAAGCGGTGAGGGGTGCGTAGCATCTTTCACAAAGCCGAAGGCACTACTTAACAGAAACACGGTGAAGCCCATTGCCAGTGCCGGAAATAAAAGCCCCACAAATTCCATTATCTGCTGCTGTCTGGGAGTTGCCCCCAGGAGATAGCCGGTCTTTAGATCCTGAGCAATGTCCCCGGAGAGACACACTGCTATGCAGACTACCGTTCCGATGGACATGACGGTGACCATTCCTCTGAAGCCCGAGACCCCAAAAGCCAGCAGTATGACGCTGGTGACTAAAAGAGTGGCGATGGTCATCCCGGACACCGGGGAGGAGGAACTCCCCACGATTCCAACTATCCTGGCTGCCACCACTACAAAGAAAAAGCCGAAGATCACCACCAGGGCAGCGCCTATAAGATGAAGTTCCGTTCCTGGATAAATCCAGATCAGAAAGATCACCAGAAGCGACCCGATGATCACCGTCTTCATGGGGAGCTCTCTTTCGGTTCTTAGCCGGGACCTGGCAATCTCCGCTGCGGTTCTCTGTCCCAGAATCTGTTTGGCCCCCACAGCGAAAGAGTGGAAAATGACCGGAAGCGATTTGACCAAACTCACAAATCCACCCAGGGCTACGGCGCCAACTCCCAGGTATTTTATGTAGAAGTTACGGATGTCACCCGGGCTCATCTCCGGAATGGGCATGTCGCCCGGAGGAATCAGGGTGTGGGGAATGTAGGTACCGATGTAGGCAATAAGGGGAGCAATCCCCAGATAACCCAACACCGCTCCCCCCAGCATCAGGGCAGATATACGCGGACCGATGATATATCCCACGCCCAAGAGAGCCGGTGTGGCGTCTATCCCGATATTGGCCCCCTTGAAAAACTTAAGGTCGGTGTTGGGTACTTCGGGCCATAACCTGAAGCCGCCCATCAGGATTTTATATAGAGCCGACAATCCCAATCCGGCGAAGACTGTCTTCGCCTTACCCCCACCTTCGTCCCCTGCTTTGATTATCTCGGCGCAGGCGGTTCCCTCAGGAAATCTCAGTTTGCCGTGTTCACGTTGAACCAGATACTTCCTCAGGGGAATCATGAAGAGTATGCCCAAAGCTCCTCCCAGAAGCGAAAGAAAGATGATGTCCGCGTTAGAGATCTCGTGGGAAAAGCCCGGTATGGTCTGGTTCCAGATGAAAAACGCAGGGATGGTGAAGATCACGCCTGCAGCCAGCGATTCCCCTGTCGATCCGAGAGTCTGAACGATGTTGTTCTCCAGTACCGTTCCTCTTTTCATAACTCCACGGAGGATCGCCATGGATATGACCGCAGCAGGAATGGAGGCGGATACGGTCATTCCTACTTTCAAACCTAAATAAGCATTAGCCACCCCAAAGACGACGGAAAGAATCACTCCCAACACCACCGCTTGCAGGGTTACCTCCGCCATGCTCTGGGTCGGCTTTATATAAGGCTGAAATTCATTCTTGGATGGTAAATTGCTGTTTTTTTGATTATCCAACCTTCACCTCCTCAACTTAATGCAGGTTGATCCGTATGGTTGTGGTCAGGAATTTCACAGTGGAACAGACAGTGTAAACAGTGTGATCTCATATCCTAAAAGCAACATTCTTCCTCAGCGCAAACTTTTCGTAAAGCTAACATGTATAAATGGATGTGTCAAGAAAATTCTTGCTTGGCACGTTCAGGTTCTGTGAAGATCCGTATTCTTACAACAGGTCGATAGATTCAGTAAGACCAGGCGTTCCGATATGGAACTCTCTTTATATCGATGATAAAAAGATCTACTCTCAGATTCTGGTTGCTTCTGCTGATCTGCGCGTTGTTGAACTCACCCGACGGTCGATCCGCCGAGGAAGACAAGACGTTCGAAGGACAAATGAGTCCGGAAGCCTTCGAGCATTTTGTCAATGGAGATCTATACGAGCTTTCGGGAGATTTTCGCGCCGCCATCGCTGAATATCAGAAGGCAAAAGCCCTGCAGCCTGAGATTCCAGAAATAGGATATGCACTGGCTCGCGTCCATCTTGCAACCAAAGATATCGAATCAGCCAAAAGGGAGGCTTTGGAAATTGAACCCAAGGATGCCAGAACCTACCACCTGTTGGGAGAATGTTATCGAGCCATAGGAGAGAGAGACAGCGCCATTGAAGCTTACTTCAAGGCGGTAAAATTGGATTCCACACACCTTAACTCCCTGTGGTATCTGGCAGTCCTGTGGCAACAGAAGCAGGACATAGACAAAGCTATCCAATACTGGAGAAAGCTGGGTTCTCTTCAGTCCTTCTCTGGCTCGGTTCACCTGCAGTTAGCCACACTTTTGTCTCAGAAAGGCGAGTATGATGAAGCTATCTCAGAATACAAAAGGGTACTGGATGTTAAGCCGGATAACAGAAAGGCTTTATATGAGTTGGGCAAAAGCTATGAAGCTCAGGAGGATTTAAAGAATGCCATAATGTTTTATAAAAAGCTTTTGGATCTTGAGCCTTCCAATGATCAGCTGAGAAACAGAATAATCGCTCTTTATTACCGAACCGGGCAGATAGAAGAAGCCATAAAAGAGGCAGAAAGTTCCACCTTTTTTTCACCGGATGATCCCGAAGCACAAAAAAGGCTGGGAGTTCTTTTCCTCACCCAGGGAGATTACCACAAAGCAGAAAGCCTTTTCGTATCATATACTCAAGACAGACCTGATGACGCTCAGGTTCATTACTACTTAGGGAGAATTGCCTTTCAGAAAGAAGATTTCGAAAGAGCAAAGACCGAATTCGAAACTGCAGTCTCCATAGAGGATTCTGTGCCCGATGGCTGGGTGAATTTAGCCTGGGTATATCTGAAGCAGGATAGCACAAAGAAAGCTATCCAAGTTTATAAAAAGGCTATTGAGAAGGTCAACGATAAGGTTGGACTTTTATATCTTCTGGGAACCGCCTACGCTGAAGAAAAGCAATATGATTCCGCCATCGTCATCTTAAGAAAAGCTTCCGATCGGAGCCCTCACGACACCCAGATACTATTTGCCCTTGGATCTACTTATGAACAGAGTGGAGATTTCGACCAGGCTGTAGCAACGTTTGAGCGGCTTATCAGAATTGATTCCACGCAAGCCTCTGCTTTAAATTACCTGGGATACATGCTGGCGGATAAGGGCATCCGGCTGGATGAATCTCAGACAATGATAAGGAAAGCTTTAGAATATGAACCGGACAATGGGGCTTATCTGGACAGCTATGGCTGGGTTTTATATAGATTGGGACGAGTGAGGGAGGCAGAGGTTCAGATCAAAAAAGCGCTTGAAATACTGAAGGATGATCCCGTCATCCATGAACATCTTGGGGATATTTATAACGCATTGGGCAAAACTAAAAAGGCAAAAAAAGCGTGGGAACAAGCGATTAATTTAGATCCGGATAACCAGAAGTTAAAAGAAAAGCTGCAAAATATAAAGTGATATAAATGCTTTTGCATAGTAGTTGGGGCAGGGATTGAACCCCTGCCCCAACATGGAGAGATACGACTCCTGTCCGAACTTGTGGAAGTACATAGAAAGCAAATCATAAAGGCTCGTTTGTAACGAATCAATTCTGCCGATGTCGTCTTTTTCTTCTCACCACGCTGAGTTCAATCGTATATAGAGGATAGTTAAATTCAGCCTCTTCCTTGCGAATGGTCAAAAAACCAAAGAAAGAATTGATTTTTGCTCCACTCATTCTTTTAACATTCTTCTTTCAATGTGCCAAGGAGGGCATGCCCCCTGGCGGTCCAGAGGATACCACTCCACCCGTGGTGCTGGCAAAGATAACCGAAGAATCGATATTTATCTCTCCCCTTCCCAAAAAACCCTTTGATTTCAGGTGGAAAGGGGAAAGATTGATCCTTACGCCCCAAGAATCTCTGCAACCTGACAGAACCTATGTGGTTTCCATTGGCACCGATGCCCAGGATCTGAGAAGAAACCGCCTGAGCCAGTCTTATACCTTTGCTTTCTCCACGGGAACCAAACTGGATTATGGCACCATCTCCGGAGAGGTTTGGACAAAACAAAAAATTGGGCTTAAAAAAGAAATAGGGACGAGCATCTGGGCATGCCTTCTTTCCCATGATAAAGCTGAAATCGATCCCCAAAAGGAAACGCCAGACTATGTCACACAAACCGATAATGAAGGAAAATACACTCTGAAAAATTTGAGTTTGGGGAAATATAGACTTTTTGCAGTTCAGGATGTGAACCGGGATTTGATCTGGGATTGGGAAAAGGAGGCTATCGGCATGACCACCGGCGATGTGAAGCTATCTGAGCAAAACATTTCAAAAACACATATGGATTTCATACTGGATAAAAAAGATGAAAATCCGCCAAGTCTGGTTAATTGCTATGCCTTAAATAGAAACTTACTCAAATTGGAGTTTGATGAGGAACTTAAAGATCACTCTGTGTTGGATTCAGCTAATTTTAAAATTATTTCAGTTTTGAATGAAAAAACTTTAAAGGTAATTTCTGTTTTCTTTCAGGACCCGGATACCAGAAGCATTTTTCTTTTGACTGAACGAATGAATCCGGAGGAAAAATATGAACTGAAAGTTTTGGATGCAAAGGATAGAGCTGGAAATTCTCTTAACACCGCTTCAAATACCTGTCTGTTCCAAGGATCGGAAATTCCTGATACGGTAGGTCCAAAGATAGCTCGTGTTTTGCCCCAAGATGGAGAGATCAATGTCCCCTTTGATACGGAAATAAAGTTAGTCTTTGACGAGCCTCCTGAGCAAGGGACGGTGGAAGCTGTTTTTGCTCTGATCGATTCAAACCAGATCAAGATAACGGGAAAAGGTGCCTGGAGGAGTCCAAACATATTTGTCTTTTCTCCCGATTCCCTCACTTTAGGAAAGATGAGATATAAAATCGAGCTTTTGGGCAAACAGATCCGGGATCTGTTAAAAAACACCTCCATGATAGATTCTGTGTTCACCTCCAGCTTTGTTTCTCTTGACCCGGACACTCTTGGTTCAGTTTCAGGTAGCGTGGAGGTTGAACAAAAAATGGAGCCGGCCCCTATGGCTTTGATACTCTGGCAGTTGGAGCAAAATGAATTATCTTATCAACTTATCCTACCTCAACCCGGACCTTTTCTGTTCGAAAGAGTTCTGCCTGGAAAATATTTCATGGGAGGGTTTCTCGACTTTAATGAAGATGAAACTCTTTCCCTGGGTCAGCCTGAACCTTTCTCCCCCTTGGAACCTTTTGTGGTATACCCCGACACTATCTACGTGCGTTCCCGCTGGAGAACTGAAGGTGTTGAATTGAAATTTCACAGGAATTCCAATTATTAAAAAAGCTCGCTTTTTTTAGGATCAAACAGGACAAATAGAATTCCAGGAAAAAAAGAGGTGTGAGGATCATAAAAAAGCTCAATAATCGTATTTGATCCCCATCTAAGTGCCTGTTTTTGCTTGACAAAATGGACATTTGTGTTACCTTTAGAATGGTTTGAAAGATGTGAAAATCAAAGCTTTTCCGCACTTGAGCGAACTGAGCAATTTTTTGCAAATATTTGCAAAACTCAATGCACAGTGGGTAGATAGTAGCTGTTAAAAAAAATTAAGCCACCTTGAGAAGAGTTGATCTATTCTCCACGGAAAAGCGGTGATCTTCAGAATTTTCATAGGCTTAGATTGATATTGCGCTTGCGTGGCAAAATTATTTATAAGTTATATGTAGTGGCATATTTTTTGCATTTCATCTGAATCGAAATATAACGTCAATTGGGTGCGAATAAATCAATTCGTCACCTAGTTCCTGATTAGTCATGACAATTCAAAAACCAACCATTGAAGTATAATAAACAACCTTTTCAAAGGAGCTGAAATGAAAAGGAGTTTTTTAACCCCAATTATTTTTGTATTTTCAATCTTAATCCTCAGCACTCTATCCTGGGGTCAATGCCCGGAAGATCCCAATGATAGTGGAGAGTGCGACACCCTTAACATAATCTGTTTAGACTGCGAGCAGAGCCCCGGTTCTGGACCATACTTTGTCCGCTTCCTCCTTTTGGTCACACATGATCAGATAGATTATAATGATTCTATCGGTGGCTTTGTCGTTCCACTCGCCTGGACTCACACCAATCCTTCTGCTTACTGCAGTCTGGGGAGCTGGTGGAATACCACCTCCACCTTATCGGTTTACCCTGATTTCAGCACCAGAAGCATCTTTCGCCACACAGTGGAGGGGACAGATACTCTTTATCACAATCGCATGGCAGACTTGGCGGCTGACTTTATGGGAAGGGACTGGAATACTAAAATCCTAATATTGGAGAGTGATAGCTCTTGGGTCTATTGGAGCGGGGGAAACGATTCTGCCTTTGTGCCCCCGCATTCATGGATGAGCCTTGCTGCCAGTGGCTCAGAGGATCAGTGGTGGTGGGAAGGCGATAGGGTTTTGCTCGCCACCTTGACCTTCCTGGTTGAGGATACCATGCACGTTTACTTGGATACTACTTTCTGGCCCCCTAGCGGACGTTTAAAGTTTGGCCGGTATGACACTGAAACCTATGTGCCCAGAGACAACCTGCCTAACTGTTTCTGGATTGGTCCCTCCCAGATTCGGATCACATCTCCCAATGGAGGAGAAAGTTGGGCCGTGGGAACTGCCCAACAGATCAACTGGCTTTCTGAGAATTTCGATGGACCCGATGTGAAAATTGAGTACTCCACCAACTCGGGAACCGATTGGAGTACCGTTGAGATCAATGCTCCCAATACTGGCTCTTACTCCTGGTCCGTTCCAGCCACTCCGTCTGAGTATTGCCGGGTCAGGGTGTCCGATGCTGAAGATGAGGATCCTTATGATATCAGCGATGCCGATTTCTCCATTATTCAGTCCGATTTCACCATTGCGGTTGACCCAGACACTCAAGAAGTCCAGGCAGGAAGCTCTGTCAATGTGGATGTGATTCTGACATCCCTTTATGGTTTTGCCTCTCCATGCACTTTAACTGTAAGTGGTCTTCCGCCTGATGCTTCTGAGAGCTTCGATCCTAATCCAATCACTCCAACCGACACTTCCATTCTTCAAATAAATACGGCTGAGACCACGCCAGCAGATACTTACACCGTGACCGTGACCGCTTCTGAAATCGATAAGGGAATAGTTCACACAGATGAACTGGTCTTGATCGTCACCTCGCCTCCTGACTTCACCATAGAGGCTGATCCAGATACCCAGCAAGTTCAAGCAGGCAACTCTGTGAATTATGATGTGATTCTGACGTCCCTTTACGGTTTTGCCTCACCATGTACTTTAACTGTAAGTGGTCTTCCGCCTGATGCTTCTGAGAGCTTTGATCCCAACCCGGCAACTCCTACCGACACATCCGTCATGACCATCAGCACGGCAGTAACGACTCCACCGGGGTCCTATAACATAACTGTGACCGCGACGGAGATTGATAATGGCAAAATTGAACACAGCACCCAGGTGGTATTGATAGTACCGGAACCAGATTTCACCATAGAGGCTTCTCCAGAAACCTTGGAGGTTACTCAGGGAGACCAGGGAGCTTATGAGGTGATCTTGACCTCAGTTTATGGATTCAATGCAACCTGTTCACTGAGCGTGTCAGGCCTTCCTCAAAACGCTTCGGGTCAATTCGAACCGAACACGCTCATACCAACCGACACCTCTGCATTAACCATCACGGTGGCCGAGACGACGCCTATCGACACCTATAACCTTACCATTACCGGAACTGAGCTGATACCGCCTAAAGGTGAGGTGGAGCACAGTGTGGACGTGGTTCTGGTGATTCTTTCTCCCCAGGATTTTGCCATCGGTGTGTTCCCGGATAGCCTGCGTCTTTCTCGTGACCGCGATAGCAGTTATACCGTAACCCTCACCGCCATCAGTGGATTTAACTCACCCTGCACTCTGACGGTTACTGGTCTGCCTGAAGGAGCTGAGGGAACCTTTGAATCACCTGTTTTGGTACCTACCGATAGCACGGCGTTAAACATACATTTGTCGGATACAACCCCACCAAGCATGGATACGGGATCCTACACCCTCACCGTCACTGCCACCGAGATGGTTGGTGGGAAAGCGCTCCAGCGCAGCGAAGATGTTACGCTAATTGTCACACTTCCCACCTGGGCATTCTACATTGAGGCTTATCCTGATACTCAAAGGGTGGAGGCCGGAAATGATACCACCTTCGGGGTGATCATGGTCCCCAATACAGGATTTGCTGCACCTTGCACCTTGTCCATCGAGAGTGGTCTGCCACCAGACGCCTCCTTCAGCTTCGATCCCGAAATGATTTTCCCCAATGATACCTCTATTTTAACCATATTCACTGCCGTAACAACTCCAGCCGAGATTTATCAGCTTACTATAAAGGGAACTGCGAATCCCAAACAGGAGAGCACCACCAGCGTGTTCCTGAGGGTGGATGAGCAAAGCTATGTCGAGGACTGGACTGATAATCCTAATGCTCCTAAAAGCTTTGCCCTGTTCCAGAATCAGCCCAACCCGTTCAACCCAGAAACTAAAATCAGCTACTATCTCCCCACAGCTTGCCAGGTCAAGTTGATCATTTACAACGTGCTGGGGCAAAGAGTAAAGACCGTGTTCGATGGTCATCAGGATGCCGGGATGAAGACTCTGATCTGGGATGGCAGAGACGACTATGACGATCAGTTGGGCAGTGGAATTTACTTCTATCGATTACAGGCGGATAATTTCCATCAAACTAAGAAAATGATATTGATGAAGTAACACCCCGGTTCAATCAGAGTTTGAAAAACAAAAGCCCTCTGGTTAATTCAGACCAGAGGGCTTTTTTATTTTGATAAAGACTCTACCGAGAACCGAGTTGGTCAACAGAGAAGCTTTTAGCATTATGTTTGACTTAAAGTGATTTGTCAAGTAACGCTTGTAATTCTATGAATCATCTTAAGAACCATCAATTTTTTTGTTATGCCAACTCCTTGATATGTTCATCGAAAGTGGAGAAAATTCATAAAAAAAGTCACTCAAGTTCTCCATCTTCCAGATAGTAGCCAGAGTCGGGATCAAAGCTGACCAGTTTTCCTGAATAACTCACAGCCTCTCCTCTGTTCAATCTCTTTAGTTTTTCTGCTTTCGAATCATCAAAGCGAATGGTTACATCGAAATTCCTTATACCTGCTGTATGTTGCACTTTGAGAATAAAATCACCTGAGATCTTTTTTGTGATCCCATACACCTCCCCTGACCATCTCACGTATCTCCCCCGGTATTGGTTAAACATCGCCTTCTTGTGATCTGTGAGCAGACGATCCCTGCCCCCTATCAGATTATCGAAATCATCAAAGGAAAGTAGGATAAGCTTTTTATCCGGGGGGAAAGAACGTTTTTGATCTGATAAACCGGATAAAATAAAGTATCCTAAAACAAACAGTCCTATAAATAAAAATATGGTCTTTCCTATGGGTATATTCTTTTGCACTTGCCTTTAGAGAATTAAAAAATGGTTACAGAATGACAAATTCTTGGTGCTTTGGGAATAGTCTGAAAATCACGCCAGAGGAATGAACCGTACGGGCATGTTGAAAAAGTGGTTTTGGAGTGTAAAAGCTTGCTTTCGCGTTTTATGAAATTCAGAACTTATTGTGCTGCCAACACTTAGATTTATAGTAAAACCGCACCAGCAAGCTGGTGCACTCCGGTCTGGAGCTTTTCAACAGTGCCTTAAACCCCTGCCTCAACACAGTAACATGGCTTGCCAAGCCAGATTTAACAACCAGGCGCTGGTCCTCCCTTATACAGATAGCTGACCAGATAGAGCAGATCGCCAAGGTCAATGTCCCCATCACAATCAGCATCTCCTGCCTCAAAAGGATCAGAGGCTGGGCCGCTTTTGTATAAGTAGCTGACCAGATATAGTATGTCCCCAAGATCTATGATTCCATCTCCATTAGCATCGCCGCGGATATATGATGGTTTCTCCAGTCCAAACCAACCCATGATCCGTCGCATAAGGGTATGGGAATTATTTGGATATACTCCTGCTGGAGGAACTGCCTCAAAGGGGAATGCAAAGAAGACCACCTTGTAGGTTGATTGCCCTGAGGCAGGATAGCGCAATGCACAAGAATCAAGCAAATCAGAAGTGCCAGCACTGGAAAGACGATCGTGTGGCACTCTTTCTTCGAAGGCTGAAGAAGCCTTTCCTGTTTGATAGAAGATTCCCGTCGCACCTGATCCAGGAACTATACAATCTGAAAAATTATAAAATGGATAATTTAAGGTAAAAGCCATTCCGTCAGAGATAGTATCACTAACAAGCCCAGCTGCTGAATTGATGTTCTTATCCTCAGCATAATCTACCACGTGTAGATAATCGGTGACAAAGGTATTGAGACCGTTATCATGCAAAAGATCCTGACTGGAGAGAAACAGGTTCCCTCCATTGTCCAGATAAGTCATAAGCCGCGTCCGATCAGTAGCAGTCAGGGTCTGGGGAGTTGCCATGCTTCCATAATCTGGACCTGTAGTCCATACTACTGTCTGATACAATTCCAGAACAGAATCCGCCGGGGCATCGAGGGTTTCATAGGTCCATACGTCGTATGTTATTCCAAGCGAATCCAGAGCGGTAAGGAAGTAATATTCGTATGCTTCTCCCCCATCATCATCCACAAACAAAATCGGCTTCTGTCCGATAATAAGTGCAAAGGTATCAACTGAAGAGTATGGACCAAAGGCGTCGATCTCCAGTATTAAGGAAGCGGAATGACCCTCCGGACACTCTTCACTTATGGTAACCTGGTAAGGGGTCAAGGAAACACCAGTACTTTCAGGAAGCATGTCCGGGTAGGAAGATGTTCCGGAGATAACGTTTACGTAAAAATCATTTGAGACTAAAATAGCCTCCACCTGTTTGCCCTCATAACCACCTTCGTTTTCCAAAGTAACTGTTAGATAACAGGTTTCACCAGGATCAGCTTTTCCATCTCCATTGCCCACAATGTCGTCCACATCGAGTGCATGATAAACCAAAAGAGGAGCATTAACCAAAATGTTGGGTCCCTCATAACCCCAGCTACCATTGGTGGCATTTATGTCCAGATGAAAAGGTATGATCTCTCCGTCAACTATCTCCGTGGAAACTGAAAAAACGAACTCGGCTGAACTTGCCATGGTGTCACCGGCTGGTATGTCGCCGAAAATCTGCTGACTGTCGATCACGCTTACCAGCGGATGAGTCGTCCTCAAGATGGCTTCTACGTCATAAGCAATGGAGTCTCCGATATTTTCCAGCACCATGGTAAGCTCTATGGTCTCCCCGAAATCGACGTTCCCATCGTTATTACCCAAGCTCAGATCCAGGCTATCGTCATCCACATAATAAGTATAAAGGGTCACATAAGGACCGGTGACCTGCCGGGCATGAGTGATCGCATCGATATCGCATCCCGGATACCATTCGGTGGCGCTTCCGTCATTATCATCCACGATCATGAGATATCTGATGGTATCTGTGGAAAGGGAGGAAATGTCGAATGAGGTGGTGCCATATCCGTTCCCTATATAATTCCAGCTTCCACCATAGGGAAGACTGCTCCAGTACACGTGGTATCCGTCAGAGGTGCCGACCTCGTGGATCGTAAAATCGTCTCCCTCAACATCCACTATAGGAGTGACCTCGCCCATGTCTAACTCAACATGACCACCTCTTCCTAAAGAGGCAAAGATTCCATCCGGAAGCCCTAAAGCGGCGGAGGCATTGGTGGGGTTGTTTGGATATTGATTGGGCCAAGAGTAGGGATCATAAAAGTAACATGAGATCACGTGCACAGCAAAAAGATCTAATGCGGGTCTTAAAGCCACGTTCAAGGTGGTGGGCGAGCCCCCACTCACCACCACCCCGGGGATGGTGGTATCCCGATATCCGTTGGCAGAGAATTTTAAGGTGTAGGTGCCGGGCAGGAAGTTCTTCTGATAATCGCCAACCACGGGATCAGTAAAGACCAGTAACCCCAATTCCATACAAGTAACCATTGCCTCCAGGGGTTCTCCAGTGCTGGCATCGGTCACTATGCCCCTCACTCCGTCATCTGCCCTCTCCATCATCGCCAGTATGGCGTTTCTGTTCTGGTTCCAGACGTTGGGAATATTGTAATTGTCCGTTTCAATGGTAGCATCTATGCTGCTCCTGGAACCATAGCTCCAATCATTACAATCTCCATAAACCTGATACCACTGATATCCTTCCACTACCCAATAGCCATTATAAGACCCGTATTCGGTAGAGATGTCCACAATAAAGGCACTATCCGCTACTGGGAAATCTTTGTAATTCCATACATGGTTTACTATGTCACCGGAGGTATGAAAAGAAAGAGAAATGGAAAAGTTGTTTTTCATCCCGTGTTCTCTTATGACTCTGGTCTCTACCTGAGAGAAAATTCCAGGAGAATAATGGTTCCAAAGGTAACCATAATCTCTGTTAAGGTCCACCCCGTTGGCGTTACCCCTTGTGCCGGCAGTCCGTCCGTCTGGATTCATCATGGGGATGATCCAGGTCTCCAGATCATTTACCAGATGCGTCACCTGAGGCACTGATCCATAATTATCGGTGAGATACTCCAGCATCAAAAGTGGCATCTCCACCGACATGTATTCATTTCCATGGTGGCATCCGATTATCCGAAATTCCGGCTCATCCTCCTCCAGAGTTGGATTATCGCTGATCTTTGCCCCCAGAATCATCCTCCCTTCAACCGAATAACCCAGAGTGTCCAGAATGATTATGTCCGAGTGATCCGAAGCGGCCTGTTGCATCTCCGCCACCATGTCGCTGTAGGAGTGAAACTGTCTGTCCCAATCCTTCCCGAAGAGTTTCGTATTTCTTTCCTCCGGGGTCCAGAATACAACCTCCACATTGTATCCCTTTGCCAGCAGATCATCCAAGCGTTCTGAATTGATGACCACATCCACCCAGTTTGGTCCGGCCGCATCCACAATCAACCCCTTTTCTCCCAAAAGCATTCCCTTCTCCTCCGTAGAGGTTACCCATATCCGGGCATAGATTTCCTCAAAAGCCACTGACTCAGAACTCTGCCACAAGAGAACGGAAATCAGCACTATAGTAAAGATCAAAGTCCACGTCAGTCTCATTCAGATTCTCCTTTCAAGCGCGAAGAGTAATTAAACCGACCACATCAAAAGTTATCGTCAAGTTTGACTCAAGACTTGCTCTAACAGCCCTATAATTCTTTGTCTACTTTTAAAATACTCAAAATGAAGTTTTTGTCAACTGCTTTTCTTATGTTTGCGCCTCCGATTTTTTGGATTCCTGAAGGTAAGCTGTTTCAAAGTATTTACTGACCCCAAAGATAGAACGCCCTGAAGAGTGCCCAATGTGTATCTGTCCGTCACGAAGGTAAAATTTTATGTTGACATGTTAGATGATTCTCTTAAATTAGCGCAATGTTCTGTTCTTAATTGTATGGATAAAGTCTTCGAACATAAAGGAGTGCCTATCATGTCTGGAATGATCTTGATCTTTTCTGCCATAATCTTAAATGTCTGCGGTCACCTATTTTTGAAAGCGGGGATGAACAAAATAGGTGCTATCTCGGTTGATCAGCTTCTGGTGAGTTTTTCCAAAATCTTCACCACCCCTTTTGTTATTCTGGGGCTTATATCATATGTCTCCAGCGTTGCTATGTACATGGTGGTTCTATCTAAGGTGGACATATCATACGCTTATCCCTTGATGATGGGATTGGGTTATGTTCTGATAGTTTTGTTTTCGTGGCAGATCTTTGCAGAACCTTTCTCAACCTTTAAGTGGATAGGAATTGTCTTAATACTGTTTGGGGTATCCTTATTAGGAAAATGAGGATTCCCTTGTCAACGCTCAGTTGTGAAGGATTTCGAAGCTCTCTTGTTTTGTTCAAAAAAACTCTTGCCAAGATGCGTTTTTATATTAAATTCAAATTGATTTGAAAGGTAAAATCACCCACCTGTAATTATGAGAAAACGGAGGGTGGTTTCTAATGGAAAGGAGAATAATTTATGCCTCGAAAGCTTACCACGTTTGCAGATAAGGTCAAAAAGGAAAAACAGGTGGTGTATTGCCCCAAGTGTGGAGGAGCCATTGAACAAATACTTTACGTTACTTCCGTTAGATCAAGCTCAGGGACATGGAAATTCAAACAGAAACATGTGGGAGTATGTAAGTGTAATCATGACGAAATCTATAAGTAGGGCAGTTCTCGCAAAAAGGTATCTCTTTAGAGAGGAATTGAAAAAAACCGTCGGAAGTGGCGGTTTTTTTGCAGTTTCATAGATCTTCTTCTACCACATCCAATCCCTTCTATCTGATCAGAAGACTTGTGTGTGGTCCTATCCCCTCACAAAAAAGACCCCTTTTTTCTTATTTTAAAGCAACAATTCTAATCGTTAATCCATCTTTCCACTTTGGAGGCTAAGATAACAAAAGAAACTTACCGGCCACTTTCGACGCAACAACTTTGTTTTGTTCCATCGGGGTTTTGTGGTCCCGATGCTTTCGCATCAGGATAACAATATCCTGATGCAACACATAAAGTAAACACAGCCTCTTCCAATAGCATAGCTTATATACTATAAAATTCTGCTCACAATTACAATATCAAACGTAAAATTACCATGTTTTTCTTTTCGTCAAACCTGAATTGAGATTTTTGAAAAAATTTTTGGGTCTTTTCCCAAAATGGTTACACCCAAAAAACCCGCAAGGCGCGAGGCAACCATTTTCTATCTCACCCTCTCCATGAAATGGAGAGGGGTTCACCCTGAAGGGATTCACCCTGAAGGGGAGATAGGGGGAGAGGTATGAACTTTGTGAAAAAAGTTACAAATTTTCTTGCTTTTAAAAAACGAATTGCGTAGATTGATAAGAAATTGTTCATCATGGTGCTTTAGAATTTGAACCTGTCTCTATTTTCGAACCATCCTGGAGAGGATCTTATGCCAAGAATTGAGGTTGATGAAAAAAGGTGTAAGGCTTGTGAACTGTGTATTGTGGCATGTCCCTATGAGGTAATCGAACTGGCAAATCATTTTAGCCCACTGGGCTTCCATCCTGCCTGTATGGTCAAACCAGAGGCTTGCACTGGTTGTATGCTCTGTGCTTTTGTATGTCCGGATGTGGCTATTGAAGTATATAAATAGATTTGAGTCTTGAGTTTGGAGTTATGAGTTTTGAGAAAAACTAAATTCTCTGGTCTCAAGACTCCAGACTGATTTCAAGGAGTTAATTCATGGCTGAAAAAACCTTAATGAAGGGAAATGAGGCTTTAGCCGAAGGAGCTGTTCGGGCTGGATGTCGCTTCTTTGCTGGCTATCCCATTACCCCTCAAAATGAAGTTCCTGAATATTTATCCTGGAGATTACCAGAGGTGGGGGGAACATTCATCCAGGCTGAAAGCGAGGTGGCGGCTATAAACATGCTATTTGGCGCCTCCGCCTGCGGAGCCAGGGTGATGA
>Ga0111202_109_pt1 | contig 33858 bp, 25 predicted proteins | sample DeeMarSWOR324_28_FD_80372 | JGI IMG/M metagenome (GOLD analysis project Ga0111202, IMG submission 80372) | candidate division Zixibacteria bacterium SM23_73_3 | reverse complement strand
AAGAAGTTCTCACGTTTTTTGGAGCAGAAAGGAGTCACAAGGCTCAGGGGGATTACTCCTGGGTTGGTAGAGGAATACAAGGGCAGGATTTTACAGGCTTCCAGTGCAGCTAATTTCAATAATGATCTTATGCTCATCAAGGCCATGCTGAACAAGGCGGTCGAATGGAGAAGTTTGAGAGAAAACCCACTCAAAGATTTCAAGAAGCTTAAGAACAGCAATGTCCGAGAGCTAAGATACCTTACGGTCGAAGAGATCGAGAAGGTTCTGACCATCGCTGATCCCCTGATGCAGAAGGTTATCACGGTTCTGCTCAACACTGGCCTGAGAAGAGCGGAGTTGGCTTACCTCGAATGGGAAGACATTGATTTCCAGAACAAGCTGATCAAAGTTCAGTCGAAGCCTGAGACCGGGTTTCATCCCAAGAGCTATAAGGCACGATCAATCCCCATGAATGCAGAGGTAGAGAAGACTCTAATGGACCTGCCCCAAAGAGGCAAGTATGTCTTCGACAACGGACACGATCAGCCGTTTCACTCAGAGAAATGCTTGTGGAGTAGATTTAGAACGATACTGAAGAAAGCGGGCGTAAAGAACGCCTGTTTGCATACCCTCAGGCACACGTTTGCCAGCTACTTGGTGATGTCAGGAGTCGATCTCAGAACGGTCCAAGAACTGATGGGTCACTCGACAATAACGGTGACCGAACGTTACTCCCACCTGTCTCCAGATCATAGGACAAAAGCCGTCCAAGTCCTGCGATTTGGAAACAAAATTGAAACAAAAGTCAATCCTCCCGCCTAACTTCTTGTAAGACAAGGCAAGAATCCCCATCGGATTGTTTGTGGGTAATAAAGACGGAAAAGTGAGCTTTTTCAGAAACGAGGGTGACATAAATTCTCCCATCTGGGTTCAGATTACCGATTTCTATAATTCCATTGATGTGGGCTTGGAAAGCGCTCCAGTCTTTGCAGACATCGACGCTGACTCAGACTTAGATCTATTCGTGGGGAAAGAGGATGGTACACTCAGCTTCTATCGCAACGATGGAACCAAGGAAACGCCTTCATGGTATCTCGTCTCTGAAAACTACGACTCCATTGATGTGGGAGCAAAAAGCATCCCCACTTTCGTGGATATAGATGCGGATGGAGACTTTGATCTGTTTTTGGGAGAGGAATACGGTAACGTCAACTTCTACAGAAACACTGGAAACGACACTCTTCCCCAGTGGGATCCGATCACCGCTTACTACAACTCCATAGATGTAGGAAGACGCAGCTCTCCTGTCTTTGCGGATATCGATGACGATTCCGATTTCGATCTTTTCATCGGGCAGGATGAAGGGCAAGTATTCTTCTATAAAAATGACGGCACTATTTATCTTCCAGACTGGAGGTTACTCAACGAAAGCTATCTTTTCGTTGATCTGGGATCCTACTCCCGTCCGGCTCTGGTGGACATAGATTCCGACGACGATGCCGATCTTTTTGTGGGAGAGTATGATGGAAACATCGGCTTCTATCAGAACCAGGCAACTGTTCCGATCCCCTCCTGGAGCATGATCACTGAGAATTATTTTGCCATCCATGCGGACAATTATTCCGCTCCCACATTTGCCGACATCGATGGTGACGGTGATCCGGATTTATTTATAGGAAGAAAGGATGGGACAATTGATTTCTATGAAAACATTGGAACTGCCGAATCTGCCTTCTGGAATTTGATCCCCGGGGAATACGACTTCCTGGATGTGGGAACATACGTTTCCCCCACTTTTGTAGACATCGATGGAGATTTCGACTTGGATATGTTTGTAGGACAGATTTATGGAAAGATCTATTTTTATCGAAATGATGGCACTTACCAACTTCCCTCCTGGCCCTTAGTTTCGGATAATTTCGAGTCGATTGACGTGGGCTGGTATAGTGTTCCCACCTTTGGTGATATGGATTCAGATGGTGACTATGATCTGTTGGTGGGAAATGAAGAAGGAAGAATTAGTTTTTATCAAAATGAAGGCACTGCTCAGGCTTTCTCCTTTCTCTTCAACACCGACTCTTTCGATTCCATTGATGTGGGAAAGCGAAGCTCCCCTGTTCTTTGTGACTTTGACTTAGATAATGATTTGGATCTGTTTGTGGGAGAGTCCAAAGGAGGACTCCACTATTATAAGAACCTCACCCTAAACAGCATCAGAGGAAAAGTGACCGACCAGACCACTCCTTTAGAAAATGCTGTGGTTTATCTTTCGGGCGATAAAGAGGACAGCACCTTTACCGATTCATCCGGCAATTATGCATTTGTTGGTTTACCTTTGGGAAACTATTGTGTGTTTCGAGATCCAGCCACATTTCAATATTGCTTTTCCCCTCTGGACTCGGATACCTTTGAGATAAATTTTGTCGGATTCACCCACGTGGATGAGTTCTCCGAGCAAAATATTCCTCAACATTTCAGACTTTTCCCCAACTACCCCAACCCGTTCAATCCTGTGACCAATATCACCTACTTCTTACCTGCGGATGCAGAGATTAAACTCATCATTTACAATCTGAAAGGAGAGAAAGTAAAAGAGCTTACCCACGGTTTTCAAACCAGAGGATGGAGAAAGGTAATCTGGGATGGAAAAAACTCGCAGGGAAAAAAAGTCTCCAGCGGAATCTATTTTTGTAAACTCCAAGCCAACCAGGGGTGTGAGATCATAAGAATGGTTCTACTGAAGTGAGATATGCCTTTTTCATTTGGAGTTTTTGCCTCGCCCCATAGACCTATTGCGCATGTAGTTGTCCAATTCTTTGGGCACAGAGATTTGTAAATGTTCATCTATTGGCTCGATAAATCGAGCAACTACATGTTTAGATAACTATCTTCTCAACTTTGCCTAGCAAACACATCAACGCTTAAACCTCCTTCGCAGAGCAAGAAACAATAAAGCAATCAAAACGGGGCCAAGAACGGATTCAATAACACTCAATATATATCCTCCCTCATTAACAACAACGTATCTCGGCGTTCGGATGGCAAAACGTAGGAACACTGAGCACGAGTGAAGGAAAGACCTTCCTAAGTCACTGATTTTTGGCGCCGTTGAGATGAGACTCTCCCACGAACTTAAATCTGGTGCATAACGGATGAAATTTCTAGGGGATTCATCAAGATTCAAAGTTATGGGAGATAATCCGGCAAAAAGGTATCCAAATGTAAAAGCGAAGATAGTGACAATAGACCAAACTATTGGACAAATCCAACTTTCACCGTAATTGCTCAGCCATCTGTATAGAGTCAACGCTTTTTTATTAAAAAATGATTTTTCGATTCTTCTCCTCATCTCCATTTCGCCAATATAGAAATCGCCGGCCTCAGGATAATTGCGACTTTCCTCATAATTTGCTCTCAATCTTCTGTATACTTGAGCGATCAAGTCATATTCAAACTTTTGGGTTAACGGATCAGGGGCCACTTCGTCGCGAATTCTGTTTCTTCTTTTCTTACGATCCCATTCCACATCAACAAATTCAATCAGTCGCACATCGGTGCCTGAAAACCGAAACTTGCCTAAGTTAATTTTCTCAAATTTTACTGTCCGCGGGTCAAGGAATTTGACGTTTCTGAAATCTATTTCTCTCCTAATGATCGTTTTAGGGTTCTTTTCTTCGCTTATCTTGAACGAGCCGCTAATCTGTGAGCCTGATAAATCTATCTTTTCATTTGTTTTGCCTTGAGAAAAAGAATCGCAAAAAAAGGTCTCGCCTTCAAAGCGGCAAGACCGGAAATCGGCCGAGGCTCCGAATGTTGTTCGTTCGAACCTACATCTGGATTCGGACGTGAACTTGACTTCGAAAAAGCCAGCTGGCTTTTCGAACTTAGCCTCGCTAAAGTTCACTTCTTTTTCAAATGTAGCGGCGCTAAAAACAGCTTGCTTTTTGAACTTAGCATTAAGAAATGTATCTGCTTTGAAGACAGCTCCTCTGAACCAAGCTTCGCCCAAGAATTCGGCGCCAGCGAAATGGACCTTACCACCGAAGATATAGTGTTTGAAGATACGGTGTTCGAATTCTGCGCCTTGCTTGAAGACCGCGTTTCCGAAAATCAGATCTGAATCAATCTTCGGATGGGTAAACACGAACTTGCCTTGGAAAATCGAGTTGTAGAAATGAATCTTTGCTGGCCCGATAGCGTCAATGGTAACTCCATCCGGGAAGATAAATCCATTTAAATCCAAAAGATGGCCTCTGCATTGTCCAGCCAGCTTATTTAATTCTTGCTGAAAGAGAATCTTGTCTTTATCCGCCCGTTCGGAGTGAAAGATGCAATGCCTGCCGTCATGAAGTTGCCGTCCACATCCTTTGTTAGCACGCATTGGCACTTGACAAGTCTTTTCTGGTGTAACCATATGCTTTCCCTCATTTATATCTTTCTCTTAGGAAGTTAGCTCTTTTCCGGAATTTCCAGAACTCCGGCACCATCTATTTTACTCTGTTTGAGCAACAGAAGAGCTTTGTTTGCATCTTTCAGCGGAAAGCTGGTAGTCTTCGTGCGTATTGGAATTTCGGCAGCAAGCTCCAGAAGCTCCTTTCCATCTTTTCTGGTGCTATTAGCTACGCTTCGAGTTGTTCTCTCATAGTAAAGATACTTCACATAGTCCATCTGGGGAATCGGGGTCATGTAGATTCCTGCTAAAGCCAGGGTTCCTCCCTTGTCCAGAGCGTTTAAGGCATCCAGCACTAACTCTCCTGCCGGTGCAAAGATTATGGCAGAATCTAATTTTTTGGGTGCTTTATCTTTTGCCTGTCCGGTCCAGACTGCCCCTAACTTTTCTGCAAGCTTCCGGTGTTCTTTGCTTCGGGTGAAGACAAACACCTCGCATCCCCAATGGATCGCCACCTGAATGGCTACATGAGCGGAGGCGCCAAATCCATATAACCCTAATCTTCCTTTTGGTTTTATTTCGCTCAGTCTCAAAGCCCGATAGCCGATGATGCCTGCACAGAGCAAGGGTGCTGCCTGTTGATCAGAAAATCCCTCCGGAATGGGATAGGCAAAATCCTGAGATACTACTGTATATTGAGCATATCCTCCATCTACGTGATAGCCGGTGAACTTTACATTTTCACATAGATTCTCTTTTCTCTCCAGACAGTACTTGCATTTTCCGCAGGTGGAGTAAAGCCAAGCCATCCCCACACGATCGCCTTTGTTGAAACGGGTAACTTTGTCACCTGTTTCTTCTACCACCCCCACCACCTGATGTCCGGGCACCAAAGGTTTTTTGGGAAGCTCAAGCTCCCCTTCCACCGTATGCAGGTCAGTATGGCATATTCCACATACTTTAATTTTAACTAATATCTCATCAGGCTTGAACTTTGGTTTATCCAACTCCACTATTTGAAGAGGATTTTTCTCAATCACCTCCGGTTCTTTTAAGATCATGGCTAACATTTTCTACCCTCATCTTCTTTTGGTCCATCTGTTCTGTGATTTCACTCTTGCTTGACAATTTATGAGCTGTCGACAGTCCTGGCAAGTATAAAGTTTAAGCAAGACCTCAACCCCTTCAGTTCCCCTTCAGGGTGAACCCCTCTCCATTTCATGGAGAGGAGGATAGGGGGAGAGGTCATAGTCTAGAACCTAACTTAGGTTAGGTTCTGAGAAGTCAGGTCTTGGAACTTTGGCCGTCGAGCGCTCGTATTGTCTACAAGCATCGCAGATTTCCCTTGCTCTGCGGGTCGAATGTGTATATAATAGAACTCTTGGTTTTGAACTGTCACCTTAACTCAAGGAGGAAAGTATGAACAAGGCATGTAAGGCTCTCTTGTGGGCATCGGTCTTGGTTATTTTTGTCTTTGGCTCTGCATCTGGTCAATCACAGGTCAAAAAAATCCCTCAACGTTCGGAGATACCTGATAAATACAAGTGGAGGCTGGAGGACATCTATCCAACAGATGAATTGTGGGAAGAGGACTTCGCGAGAGTCAAAGCTCTTCTGCCTGAGATGGATAAGTTCAAGGGACACTTGGTTGAGTCCGGAAAGGTGATTCTGGATTGCCTGGTTATGCAGGACAGCATATGGATGATCTTCGACCCCATGTATGTCTACGCCTACATGAAGCTGGATGAAGATACCCGCGTTTCCAAGTACCAGGAGATGTCCGACCGGTCGGGGTCCATGTTGTCCGAAGTCCGAGCAGCCTTTTCCTTTATCGACCCCGAGATCCTGGGCATTCGGCAGGAAAAGCTGGATGAGCTTGTGAAGGGGGAAAAAGGGCTTGGGCTATACAGACACTACATAGACAACATCCTGCGGAACAGGGAGCATACACTTTCGGTCGAGGAGGAGGAACTGCTGGCGCAGGCAGGAACCATCGCTCGTGTTCCCCGGACTGTATTCACCATGATTGACGATGCTGACGTCAAGTTTGGCTCCATCAGAGACGAGAGGGGAGACGAAGTACAGCTAACTAAGCAACGATATTCGCGGTTCTTAGAATCGAGCGATCGCAGGGTGAGAAAGGATGCCATGGATACTTACAACCAGGCTTGGCTGGGTTACATAAACACTCTGGGATCCACCCTTGCCGGGAGCATAAAGAAAGACATGTTCTACGCCAGGGCCAGAAAATATAACTCTACTCTGGAGCAAGCACTTCATGCGAACAACATCCCACAGGAAGTTTTCAATAACTTGATCGAGACCGTGAGTAACAACCTGGAGCCAATACATCGATATAACAGCCTGAGGAAAAAGTACCTGGACTTGGATGAGCTGCACAAGTACGATCTCTGGGTCCCTCTTGTACCGGAAGCACGGATGGAAATCCCTTACGACTCGGCTGTGGCCATTATCCTGAAGGCGACCAAGCCGTTGGGTAAGCAGTATGTGAGAGACATGCAGGCTGGCTTTAATTCCGGCTGGGTGGATGTGTACGAAACCGAAGGCAAAGGCAGTGGCGCTTATTCGTGGGGAGCCTATGGCACTCATCCATACATGCTCTTAAATTACAATAACATGCTCGACAACATCTTTACCGTGGCGCATGAGATGGGACACAACATGCACAGGTTCATGCGTCATGGGGTACAACCTTATGTCTATTCCGGCGCCTCCATATTCGTGGCTGAGGTAGCCTCGGTAACCAATGAGATGCTTCTTATGGATTATTTGCTCAAGCACGCCAAGAACAAGGCTGAGAAGCTCTATCTGCTCAACTACTATATAGAGATGATACAGGGCACGTTCTATACCCAGGTGATGTTCTCTGAGTTTGAACGGGACGCGCATGCCAGAGCAGAAGCTGGCGAAGCCCTTTCTGCCTCATCCTTGAGACAGATATATCGAAACATATACCAGAAATATAACGGCCCTGATCTGGTGGTCGATTCGCTGGATGATCTCTCCTGCCTGAGAATTTCACATTTTTATAGAAATTTCTATGTGTATCAATATGCCACCAGCCTTGCTGCCGCATCCGCCTTTTCGCAGAAGATTTTGGCCGGGGACAAGGAAGCCTTGACTCGATACAATGAGATGTTGCAGGCCGGTGATTCTGACTATCCCATCGAGCTTTTGAAGAAGGCTGGCGTAGATATGACTTACCCTGAGCCGGTGAATGCAACTGTCGAGCTTTTTGCAGATTTGGTCGAACAGTTCGAGAAGCTCTTACTGGAGTGATTCATCTCAACTTCTTTTCTGGACATAAAAAAAGGATTACTTAATACAAACGTAATAATTGGAATATCATTGCGAGGCGAAGCCAAAGTCCCGCACCTTGCGGGACTCCTCGCGATGACAAAGTAAAAGGAATTAGTGCGTTTGTATTAGTAGCCTAAAGTAAGGATGTTTTGTAGTCGAAAATAAGCAAAAAGGTCATACCTAAGGCTCAAAACAAAAAGGGAGGGGGACGTGAAAAAATTCCTTTTGGCGCTTTTGATTATCACTATTTTAGTAGCCTTCCTATTCAGTTGCGCCGCCACCGTGTATGTTCCCAAGCCACCGCCACCGCTTAAAGAGGAGATCAAACCTCCTCATCCGGGTTCAAAAGCAGTTTGGGTGGGAGGGCACTGGAAATGGTCGCATGGACAATACGTATGGATTCCCGGTCATTGGGAAAAGAAGCATAAAGGCAACTGGGTTCCCGGACACTGGAAGAAAACACCGCGCGGCTGGGTGTGGAAAAAAGGACACTGGCGCCCGTAGTTGTGATTGAAGAAAATCATAACGGTCTTTGCGTCCCGAGGGGTTATGGTTATCCTCCCGGGACGTTTTATTTACTCCTAACCCAAAACCAAAGAGACCCCCTTTTTTCTCCTTGACAATTCCTGCGTTTTTGTTTAACTCTCCCCAAGTGCTATGGATGAGCTAATCGCCTTTCTGGATAAAGTTGATGGCTACGTTTGGGGTCCTCCCCTGATCATTTTTCTTCTGTTCGTGGGTATATTTCTTACCGTAAGATATAGATTCCTGCAGGTAAGAAAATTCAAACATGCCCTGGATCTGATCAGTGGAAGATATGAAGATCCCAAGGACGAAGGTGAGATCACCCACTTTCAGGCGCTATCCGCTGCACTTTCCGCCACCATCGGCACTGGAAATATCGCAGGCGTTGCTACCGCCATCGCCACCGGGGGGCCGGGTGCGGTATTCTGGATGTGGATCACCGGCGCTTTGGGAATGGTTAACAAATTTGCCTCCGCTTCGTTAGGCCTGCACTTTCGAGTGATCCATCCAGATGGCACCGCCTCAGGCGGACCCATGTATTATCTAAAGAGGGGAATAAAGCTGAGATTCTTAGGGTGGCTTTTTGCCTTCTTTGCTGCCATAGCCTCCTTCGGAATCGGAGACATGGTTCAGTCAAATTCAGTAGCCAAACCTTTGGAGGAGCATCTGGGAATTCCATCCTTAGCAACTGGATTGGTAGTGGCAATTCTGGTAGGAATGGTGATCATCGGAGGCATAAAACGGATCGGAAGAGTCGCTTCCCGAATTGTTCCTTTCATGTGCATAGTCTACGTGGGATCCTGCCTGATCATCCTGTTTCTCAACCTATATGATATTCCCCAAGCTCTTGCCTTGATCTTCAAGCACGCCTTCAGTCCCACCTCCGCCGCAGGAGGTTTCCTGGGAGCCACGGTAGCTCAAACCATAAGATTTGGCGTCGCCCGCGGTCTGTTTTCAAACGAGGCAGGTCTGGGATCTGCTTCGATCGCCCACTCCGCGGCCAAGACCAAGGAACCGGTGCGGGAAGGACTGGTAGCCATGGTAGGTCCTTTCGTCGACACCATCGTCATATGTACCATGACCGCTTTAGTGATCGTAACTACCGGGGCCTGGACAAGCGGTCTGACCTCCTCCCCGCTCAGCGCCCTCGCCTTTGAGCTGGGACTTCCCTATTTTGGAAAATGGGTCGTCACCTTCGGACTGGTCTTCTTTGCCTTCTCCACCATGATCACATGGTCCTACTATGGGGACAGATGTACGGAGTATATTCTGGGACGCAAAGCGGTGATGCCCTACAGATGGGTCTTCTGTTTGCTGATTCCAGTCGGGGCAATGGTGAAAATCGACTTGGTCTGGCTTCTCACGGACATAATGAACGGCTTTATGGCTTTCCCCAACCTGGTGGGCATCCTGGGCTTGAGCGGACTAGCGGTCAAGATGATCAACGATTATTTCTCACGCCCCCAAGAACCTTTAAGATCAAGGATATCCTTCCGTTCCTCCTCTCCATATAAGCAGTGAGAAACCAGATAAACAGGAAAGTTTAGACCACAAGAATCTGAATCGTTAAAGAACGAAAATCCCTTGTTTTTTTGTAATTCTTGCTTTCTGTGGGAGTTTTTCACCGACAGAGAGGTTTGGCAAATCATCAGACAGCTGGTCAAAAAGACTGACAACCAACAGATTGAGTGCAGTCTTCAAATTTATGGGTCGACCTCTGAGAAATTTTTTTTACATGAACATTCACCATATTGAGGGGAATATCGTATTTTATATCAATGCTCTTTTGGTGCTGAGATGATTAGAGTAAAAAACTTAACCAAAAAATATGGTGAATTGAAGGCGGTGGATGACGTCACCTTTGACGTTCACACTGGGGATATCCTGGGTTTTCTGGGACCTAATGGCGCAGGAAAAACCACCACGGTCAGAATCATCACCTGCTTTCTGCTTCCCACTGCAGGATGGGTGGAGGTAGATGGGTTGAATGTTTTCGAGCACTCCCTGGAAGTGAGGAAAAAGATCGGATACCTTCCCGAAAATGCCCCCCTTTATTCGGAGATGAATGTTTTAGATTATCTGCATTTTATAATGGGTGTCAGAGGAATACTCAAAGACCGCTGGAGCCAGAGAACCAAAGAAATGATAAACATCTGCGGTCTGGGGCCAGTGGTAAATAGAAACATCGGTGAGCTTTCCAAAGGATTCAGGCAGAGGGTGGGTCTGGCACAGGCTATGGTGCATGATCCTGAAGTTCTCATCTTAGACGAGCCCACCAGCGGACTGGATCCCAATCAAATAGCCGAGATCAGAAGTTTGATCAAAGAGCTGGGAAAGGAGAAGACGGTGATTCTGTGCACCCACATCCTCCCGGAAGTTGAAGCCACCTGCAAAAGAGTGCTGATCATAAATGAGGGTAAGATCGTGGCAGATGGTTCCCCGGCGGAACTGCAGGCCAGCTTTCAAGGAAAAGAGCAGATATATATTGAACTGAAGACGCCTTTTACGGATGTGGAATCCAAATTGGCAAATTTAGAAAATGTGGAAAAAGTGAAAGAGATCCTAACAAACGGAGATGACCTGAAGAAGTTTACCATCGAGTGTGCCAGGGGAGTGGATTTGCGGGAAGGGCTTTTTCGTTTGGCCGTGGACAACAATTGGGTCCTTCTGGAGATGAGAAAGGAACAGGCAAGCTTAGAGGATGTTTTCCGACAGTTAACCACTTCTTGAGGTTGGCAAGATGTCAAGTCATGTAGTCGTTTTCTGCAAAAAAGAACTTAGAAGCTTTTTTGATTCCCCCATTGCCTATATCGTAATCACCACCTTTCTTCTAATCTCTGGCTGGTTTTTCTTCAGCGATCTATTCTTAGTTAACCAGGCTTCGCTACGAAATCTGTTTGACATCATCCCCTTCATCTTCATGTTCTTCGTGCCGGCCGTGACCATGCGTTTGATCTCTGAGGAAAAAAGAAGCGGCACCATCGAGATTCTTCTTACCCTGCCGGTAAAAGATTATGAGATCATCCTAGGCAAGTTTTTGGCTGGTTTGATCCTGATCGTTGTGGCGGTGCTTTTGACTTTGGTTTACACCTTCACCCTCTCTGGATTGGGTGACCTCGATTTTGGATCGGTGGTGGCAGGATATATCGGCTTGATCTTTTTGGGAGCCACATATCTCTCTGTGGGGGTATTCACCTCCAGCTTTACCCAGAATCAGATTGTGGCATTTATCACCAGCTTTGCCATCATCTTCGCCCTGTATATGCTGAACAAAGTTCTGATGTTTGTGCCTAACTTTTTGGCATCCTTTTTTGAGTATCTGAGCGTTGATTATCACTTTTCTAACATATCCCGGGGAGTAATAGATTCACGGGATGTGATTTATTATCTATCGCTTGTCTTTTTCTTTCTGTTTCTTGCAGTGAGGGCTTTGGAAAGCAGAAAGTGGAGGTAGTCTCTTTCATGAAGGCAAAATTCAGATATGGTACTGGATCTGCCCTTACCATCGTTTTGATCGCAGCCATACTCTTGGTATTAAATCTGATCTCGGTTAATCTTTTTGCCCGTCTGGACCTTACTGAAGGAAAGGTCTTTAGTCTCTCTGAATCCAGTAAGGAGCTGATGCGAAATTTGAATGATCGACTCATAGGTAAGCTGTATTTCACCAGGGATCTTCCTCCCCCTTACAACAGTTATGCCCGATATCTGAAAGATCAATTAGAGGAATATCAGGCTTATGCTGGTGGAAAGCTGAAGCTGGAGATGATTGATCCCGCCGAGGAAAAGGAAGAGTTGGAGGCACAAAGATACGGCATTCCTCCCTTGCAGGTAAACGCCATGGAGAATGACAAGATTGAGATAAAGAAAGTTTACATGGGACTGGTGCTTCTGTTTGAGGACAGAAAAGAGATAATCCCGGTATTACAAAACATCTCCGGGCTGGAATATGAGCTCACCAGCACCATAAAGAGGCTTTCCTCCAAAATTCTCCCCTCCATTGGATTTTTGATTGGCAAGAATGGTCCTGATCTGGATACCGAACTTACCTACCTGAACCAGACACTCAGCCGTCACTATCGGATTAGAAGGATAAATCTGGATGAAGGAGATCCTATCCCCCGGGACCTCAGAGTGTTAATCATCCTGGGACCTAAGAAGAAATTCTCCAATTGGGAGAAATTTGGCATCGATCAGTTCCTTATGCGGGGTGGCAAGCTGGCATTTCTGCTAAACCATATAGACGTGGATATCCAGCAGGCATTGGCCCAAAGACAAGATCTGGGGCTGGAGGAATTTTTGAGCAACTATGGAATAAAGATCAACGATGATCTGGTGATAGATGTGCAGTCTAACCGAATTGGGGTCACCCAACAGCGTGGATCTTTTACGGTTCAAAACATAATAAATTATCCCTTCTTTCCTCTGGCCACGGATTTTAGCAAAAATAGCTTGATGGTCAAGGACCTGGGGACGGTGGGCTTCAATTTCGTCAGCTCGCTGGACTTAAGCTTGGCTTCAGCCAAAGGTCTTCGATTCGATCCTTTGGTTCGATCCTCAAAACGCAGCGGAGCCCAGGTTGCACCCTTTGACATAAATCCGTATAGAGAATTCACCCCAGAAGACTTTACTATGAGTGGACTAATTTTGGCAGCAACGGTTCAGGGAAGTTTCAAAAGTTATTTCTCAGACAAAGATAGATCCGAACTTGAAGCGGAGATCGGTTTTGTTGACTCCACCCTGACACAGAGCCCGGAGACCCGATTGGTGGTGGTACCAGACGCCGACTTTGCCACTGATCGAAACATAAGAGGAACAGACAATTTGGCATTCTTTTTGAATATGGTAGACTGGCTTTCACAGGATGAGGCTTTGATAAGTATCCGCTCAAAGCAGGTAACCGCCCGCCCCCTTAAGGAGATCTCAGCCGGAACAAAAAAACTTATCAAACATGGAAACACATTCGGCCTACCTTTTTTGGTCATCGTATTTGGCGTGCTCAGGTGGCAGATAAGAAGACGGGCTAAAAGAAAAAGTTAAGTTTTATAATCCTTTCTGCATATGAAAAAACCAACCTATGTTCTTTTAGGAAGCCTTCTGCTTTTTGTGATTATCTATTTTATTTTAGTCCAGAAGGAGAAGAAAACCTTTTCTCCTGGAAAGGTGGAAAATTTCCTTCAGCTGGACAGTGCTTCGGTGAATAGAATCGAGTTCAAAAAATACGACACCCGGCTGGTTTTTCAAAAAATCAACCAGCAATGGCACATGATCGAACCTGATTCATACAGAGCGGATAAGGGTGCGTTGGGTCAATTGTTAAGCATGACCAGCCGTCTGGAGGTAGGGGAGTTGATCTCCTCCAACCAGGAAAAGCAATTTCTTTTTCAGGTGGATACTTTGATGGGCACCGGGATCAACTTCGTTGCTGGAGAGAAACTACTGGCATCGCTGGTGATCGGAAAGCTCTCTGATGATTACCTGCACGTATATCTGCGGAAGACAGACTCAGATGATGTGTATCTGGCACCAGAAATCCTTAACCGCATAGCCAACCGCAAAATAACCCAATGGAGGAATCGAGCCATTTTCATCTTCGATCCTGCGCAGGTTAATGAGATCGAATTAAACCAGGGAAAAGACAAATTCAAATTGACCAGACAGGATACTCTGTGGCAGTTGAGTCAGTATCCATACCGGGAAAGCTCTGTGGCAGATGGTGAGGCGGTGGAGGATTATGTAAAAACACTAAAAGAGATGAGAGCTGACAACTTTGCCAGAACACCAGAAATCGAAGATGTAGACTTCCAAAAGTTTGATTTATTGCTCAAATTCACCTTTCTGGATGGTCACCAGGAGAGACTTTTTGCCACTCGCAGGGATGAGGAGGACAATCGCTATTTAGTGAAAACTGATCAGGACAAAAGTGTCTTTATCCTATTTGAACACAACTTCAAGAGATTGGCAAAAAAGTTTAAGGATTTCCTGCCCAAAGAAGAAACCTAAGAGTTTCTTCCTGTTCTATCAAACTTGCCTCAAAGATCTTTTGAATTATTACCTTTCTTTAACCTGTTTCCTTTTCGGACAGAAAATGTAGGTCTACAAAAAATCAAAATAAAAATGTAGGAGTGGAACTTTAGTTCCACCATTTAAGCGGGCAAACCTGTAGGTTCGTCCCTACATGCTCGATGAATCGAGCAATTACGGGGAATTATTAGCTCTTTTTGGGTCATAGATTAATCTGTTCGGGCAGGGGTTGAACCCCTGCCCGAACTAGAAAACAACTACAGGGAACCATTCTCACTTCTTACGATAGAGATTAATCAAATCTCTCAATCGCAGGGCTTCATTCCCTGCCGCCTGGGCAAAGTCTTCTTTTCGGGAAGCATAGAGAATAGCACGAGAGGAATTTATTATAGCCAGCTCCCCATTTGCATCAGTGCCGAATCTTATAGTCGACTCTATATCCCCTGCCTGCGCTCCAACCCCAGGAATCAGAATCGGCAATGATGGAACAATCTCTCTGATTCTTTTCAACTGCTCTGGATAGGTTGCTCCCACCACCAGACCACAGTTATTTTTTGCATTCCAGTTCAAGACTTTCTCAGCCACAATTTCATACAATGGCTTTCCATCTACTTTGGAGAGCTGAAAATCCTTAGCGCCCTCATTGGAGGTTAGGCAGAGCACAAAGGCACACTTTTCTTCATATTTCAAAAACGGCAGAATAGCATCCCTTCCCATGTAGGGATTGACTGTCACCGCATCCCCTCTTAACTCTTCAAAAAATGCTTTGGCATACATCCTTGCCGTATTACCGATATCTCCTCTTTTGGCATCTATGATTATGGGTATATCCTGGGGGATATATTCACAGGTCTTTTTCAAGGCATCCCAGCCCTTGGAGCCAAATACTTCATAAAAAGCCATATTGGGTTTGTAGGCGCAGACCAGATCTGAGGTGAACTCAATGATCTTCTGGTTGAAAGCAGATATCGGATCCTTTTCCTTAAGAAGATATTCAGGTATTTTTCCTAAGTCTGTATCCAGGCCCACGCAGACCAAAGAGTTATTCTTTCGAGAGACATTTAGAAGTTTTTCTACGAATGTCATATTCCACTCCGTTTTTCAAGCAATGTATATCCACTGGCGATTCATCCATGTCCCAATATATTCTCCTCAAAAGAAGATGTCAAAAACTTTTTCGACGAATGATGAAAACGACAACCGCACATCATCTATTTAGATTGCGGAAATATGTCTTGACAAAATTTAAGGAGAGGATTAAAATTATGGCGACTTAACTTCAGGCAGGAAGCATATGAAGAAACAGGTGTGTATTTCTGATTTGGATAATGGCTCTCAGGTGTCCTGAGGAATAGAAAAAGAACGATTTGAACGTAACCCATGAGAGAAAGCACTGAATTTTTTGATATCCTGATGGGGGCCATAAGAAGAGAAACGGAGGCGTTTAATTACTATTACAACGCCAGCGAAAAGTCTCCATCCGGCGAGACCAAGTCTCTGTTGCTCCAGTTAGCAGAAGAAGAGAGAAGGCACCGCACAATCCTGCTGCAAGAATATCGAAATTTGAGAAGATTACTCTCCGGTGAGAACAAAGAGGTCTTCCTTGAAAAGGAGAAGGTCAGCTTTCATCTTCCTGGAGAGCCAAACTTTAAGCGGGTTCAATCATTAAAACCGGTGGATCTAACAGTCGTCTCTTTGCCCACTGAGCTGGTGGGTGGAGATTTTTTTGATACATTTGTTATAAAAGATGAAAAGAGAATGGGGTTTTTGATCTTCGATATTATGGGACATGGGTTGGAGGCAACGGAATTGAAAGCAAAGACAAGGATGGAGTGGGGCAAATTAAAAGAGCTTTATCTGGAGAAAGAAGCTCACTCTCTGTTGCTCACCCCATCGTCGGTAATCACCCAGTTAAACCACCAACTGTGGGATGAATGCCAGAGGCTAGCGTCTTTTGTCACCATGTTCTATGCTGTTTTGGATCTGTCCAAAAACAGACTTGTTTATGCGTCTGCCGGACATGAACCACCCATGGTCTTTCAGAAAGAAGGATATCGTCATTTGATTGAGGGTGATCTGCTTATGGGCATCGACAAGAGCAAGACATATGGGGAAACCAACGTAGAAATCTATCCAAGAGATGTTCTGGTGATGTTTACCGATGGCGTAGTGGAGACCCTGAATCCAAAAGATGAAGAATTCAGCGTAAGGAATCTGAGCCGGGTGGTGGAGGAGAACAAAAAGATGACCGCCTCTCAAATTGTCCGACAGATTTTGATTGCCTTAAAAGATTTCATGGGAGGAGCGCCTTTAACCGATGAATTCACGTTAGCCGTAGCGAAATTGAGTTGAGGGTAAGCTGATTTTACTTTGTGATACAGACATATGGATCTACCAAAAGGAGGTAATGGATGGACAAATGGGAATGTTTGGTCTGTGGTTACATTTACGATCCCGAGCTGGGGGATCCAGATAATGATGTTGAACCGGATACCCCATTCGAAGAGCTTCCTGACGATTGGACCTGTCCTGAGTGTGGGGCGGATCAAGAAGAGTTCGAAAGAGTAGAAGAGTAAAGTTCGTTAAGCAGGTCATGAAGGCTCAAATCACTGATAAACCGATGGCCTGACAAATAAATGCCCCGCTTTTTTCTTAATGGAGGAAATTAAAGCCTGGATAATAAGAAATACATAAGCCGAATTCATTCCATTCTCTTGATTGCGCGGATTATCTCATATTCAGAGGAGGCATTCAGGAGCTCTTCTCGAAAATAATCAAAACGGAGGATTTCGGCTAAAGCTTTGAAGACTTTAAGATACAAAGTATCATCATAGGGTGGAGCCGCCATAACGAAGAAGAGATGGACCAGCCCGTTATCCATAGAATCGAAATCATATCCTTCTCTGGATCGGGCAAAGCCCAGGACGAACTGCTTGGCTTGCATAGATCTTATGTGAGGCACCGCTATACCGTGCCCGATTCCAGTGCTAGCCTTTTTCTCCCGATTTAAAAAATCAATCAAAAACTTTCTTTTATTGCCCACCTTTTCAGACCTTTCCAGAAGATCAACCAGCTCTGAAAGAATCGCCTCCTTTCTCATCCAGAGCAATTTCTCCGGATGAAGCTGGCAGTCGGGATCACACTCAATCTCGGTCTCCATCTCCAATTTAATCAACTCTGGCTTTAAATATCGAGAAATATCCATCTTAGCGTACCACCACTCTCTATCCTGAGAGCAAACCGAATGGTTCCCACTATACATTCTTCATATTCCCATCGAGTCGAAAGCTACGTCTGTTCAAAAAAGTTACATTTTTTATATCGGCAAAGCTGCAAATTGCTAAACCCCGTCCGGCCTCTGACTTTTTGCCAAATCCGAAAAGAAAACGAGGGGAAAGGTGTATCTGTTGGGGAAATACTTATTGGATTGATGGGATCAAGCGGCCAATAGAAGATTATTCTCAATCGGATGGAACATTAAGCAGAGAGGGAAACTGATGTGTTCAAATAGGAAACAAAACTAACTTGAGGCAGAAAAACCTATTCGGAACCAACGCGAGTAAAACGATCAACAAGTTTATCTTTTTTCCCTCTCCTCCAGCCTTTCACTTCTATTTCCCGCTTGCAGGCGGAGGACTTGTCAGGAAATTCCTCAAAATAAATCAACTTCACTGGTAATCTTGTCTTCGTGTACTTCGCTCCTTTTCCGTTATTATGCTCGTCCAATCTCTCTTTCAGATTGTTCGTGATTCCGCAATAGAAGGAATTGTCAGCACATCTTAGAATATAGAAATACCAGCTCATTTCTTGGGAAACAATAATGACTTCCAGCTTTGACTGGGGAAAAGTTTATCCTGAGCGCCTGTGAAGGATTTGTCCGATGGCCTCATTCGTCCCTTCAAGCCGCTACCTAGCTAAATGAACTAATCCTTCGTCGCTTTGCTCCTCAGGATGAAAAATTCTAACTCGCTGCGCTCGTAAGAATTTCTAATGGAGGCGGGGGGAATCGAACCCCCGTCCGAAGGCAAAAGATAAAGACTTTCTACGTGCGTAGCTGATTTATTCTTACTTCGCAGAGGAAAACACCAGTCAGCAGGTTTTTCCCTCCGCTATCTCAGTGAAATCTCGCCTGATCTCCCTGAGCAAAAGATCAGACCAGCTTGTTTGAGTCGACGCCTGTTTCCAAGCCAACAAGCAAGCCCGGAACAGACGAGCCGCCTTTAATTAGGCAGCCAGTGCATATGAATAGTCTGCACTTAAATTTGTATCCCAATTGGATTAACGAGGAAACTGGGTACCTCGGCACGCTTATCTTTTCCCACTACCTCCGTCGAAACCAGGTCGCCCCCAGGGAAATTCGGTTGACAGTTCATGGTTCACAGTTCATAGTGAACCCACACAAAATAATACGGCAGCAGAATAAAGAAATCAACAAAAAATGTAGGTAATGTAGCGGAAACCTTTAGATTTCCAAGCATCTTAGTCAAACAAACCCCAGTGGAAGGCTAAAGCCTTCCGCTACATCAATCCGTTTCATCCGCTGAATCCGTTCCATCCGTTGACTTCAATGGCGACCATTCCCCGATATGCTCCGAGTAAACCTTGCACTTGCCCAGGGAGGTCCATTTCTCATTGGAATTGTATCCCCATTCCAGGTATTCTGAACCTCCCCCGCCGGTGGTGGTGATCAGATAGCGATTCCGCAAATTGCCAATCGCGCTCGCCTGATCCGCTGGCAAGGCGGAGTCTCCTCCCGAAGGATCGACCGGTATCCATCCGTAGTTGGGAAGATAAACCTCAACCCAGCGATGGAACACCTCATCTGCGGAAGCGTCGTCGCCCCGTATTACCACAGAACCCACGTATCTGGCAGGCAACCCCGCTGCCCGGCACATGGCAATGTAGACGAATGTGTACTCAGAACACGAGCCGGTACCCCGCTTCAGCACAGTGGGCGCAACGTTCCATCCACCCACCCGCTCATATTCCATTCGATCGATGATGTAATTGAAAATCTTCCTGGCAATCCAGTAAGGATTGGTTTCGCTTCCTATAGCCTGTTTGGTGCTCTGCTGAATAAAAGGGTTGTTTACCGAATACTTGGTATCATCCGCCAGAAACTTCCTTTTTATTTCTTCCATAATTTCCTTCAGTTCGCCAACCTTCTCCGGAAAGATGAAATATCTGACGTTGTAAAGCTTCATTTTAGCTTTCATGCCCACCGAGACGAACCTGGTGGCTTCCAGATCCTCGAATTTATAGTGCGCCACCTTCTGTCCCCACTTGTCAGTCAGGAAATCAGCGGGCTGAGGGAAGTACTCAATTTCTGCAGTCAGCTCTTGATTGGGAAGATCCTGTGGCAGGGCTAAATAGATGTCTAAATCCTTTACCACCCCTGGACCATAGTTTCTGACCTGGTTGGTATATTCCAAAACCTCCTCCTTCTCCTCGGTGCGGGAAAAGGTTTCCTTATCGTGTATCTTTATCTTGTAGATATCGTCCGTCTGATAATCCACATTCCACAGGTTCTTTCCGTCCCAGGCGAGACCTCTGGCATATTTTCCTGGCGCATCAAAGAACAAAATCACATCGCCCCGATCCGGTGTAATCATATAAATCATATCCGCTATTCGATCCGTGACCCATAAGTACTTCCCATCATAAGCTAAACCACAAGGATAGCGAGATGGCGAAGGGATGGTGTTGATTGTGGTTCCGTCCTCGGTGCTTATCTGGTGGATTTTGTTCTCCCCATCGTCGACGATCCACAGGAATTCCCCATCCCAGGCCAATCCCTCGGGCCTATTGCAAGGCGCCCAAAGCGTCTTAACCACGAGACCAGTCTTCGGATCGATCTGATAGATGAAATACTCCTCTTCCGAAGCATCCAGATTCCACAGGTATTTCCCATCCCAGGTCAAACCCAACGGCCGGTATCCCGGTGTCGGAAGCGAGTCCACCACCTTGCCGTCTTCTGGATCGATCTTGTAGATCATGTCCGTTTTGCGATCACAGTTCCAGAGATACTTACCGTCGAATGTCAAACCAGTCGGACAAGAACCGGGTGAGGGAAACGATTTTTCCACGTCACCGGTTACAGCAAAAACGGGTAATGCCAAACTCAGGACAACCCATCCTAACACAAAGAGAGCGAAAATGAGATATTGTGATTTCTTCATGGATGACTCCTTCCTCTAATGGATTTAAATGACTCTTCCTCTGTGGGGGGGCACGACCATACCCCCACCTCTTTTCTGTTATTCTCTTTCTGGTTTACTTTCGACCAACCGCCGTTTGTGAAGGTCAAATATGAACAGCTTTCTTATTTGAAAATACCAGCCATCTACGTTAGTATAAGCAGAGCGATCTCCAAGACCATACTTTCCATAAATGTTATCCCTGCTAACGTCTGTTCCCCCGTACCCAAACTGCAACTCCCACGAGTTCCAGAAGTTGTCAAAAATCTTTGCGCTGAGCAGGATAAAGCCTACACTCCCGCCTGATCTTGTTTTGGCCCCCGGGTTGAAAACGCCGATCTTCCGGGCATCTCTATGTAAATATATGTTAAAACGTTCGCGAATCCATCCACCATACACCTCAAAACCAGAACCCAGCCAAATTTTCCATATTTTTAGATAATTGAGTATTAAACCAAACCTGGCGCCAATTTCTTGCAAATTGCTTTCAGCAGTTGCCGGATATCCTTGTAATCTCATGTTCTTGTGCCCGTTTTCATGCACCCAACACACACCAAATTCTCCCTGAAATAACGGTCTCCATCTAATAAAGGTATCTCTCCGCAGTAGGAAAAACGACAGTGTAGTTCCATAACTATGACACAAGAACTCGATGTCCCCGATTGAGGTGGATTCATATTTGAACTCTGGATGAGTGAAAAATAGGGTTCCTAAGGCAAGTCCCCAACCGACGTAACTTGAGTCAGCCTTCTTCTCCGCACGGACACTTGAGAGGCTCACCAGACATATCAGGACGCTAATAATGAGCAGAAAGAAGAGTTTTCTCATGATCAACTTCAATTATGAATTCGAGTAAAATTCGCGCTCGGCGTTAAGATATAGTTCCACTTAGCGAACAAAACAGGTCTCCACGCAGGCGTAGTTTTCATCAAGTTCTGGGAAAAATTCACAATAGCCAACATATTCAGTAAAACTTGCATCATCGCCGGATGCATAGAAATCGAAGATTATGTGAATGCCATGCGGATCATCGTCCATAACATCGAAAGACTTGTTTCCGTGGTAAGCAAAGTGATAAATCTCTCCAGAGCCTAAGAAAAATCCTACTATACCAGAAGCAGCATCTCTGTTTTTTATCAGAATCTCATCGGGACGAGTGTTCACCACATAATAGTCAATGTCCACATGTTTGTCTTCTAAGTAGATGCATCCCCAAACAAGTAGAGCTAACCACACTGCCAAAAGATACGGGGAAAGCTTACGATAAACTGAAATCCACATTTTACATCAACCTTAATTGTCCCATATTCTTAAAACTTATCTCCACTCCGCACTCTTTGGAGAGCTGAAGGATCGGACATACATAGGCATAGGGGCTGAGGTTGAAGACTTTTCTTCAATCCCTGATATAGTATATCCACCATCTATTGTTCTCTTTGTAGAGTCTTGCCTTGGTATACTCTGTTATCCCGGTCTTCTGATCCACAAAGGTTACCTCCACCAGAGCCTGGTCCCCTTTAATCTCCTCTTTGTTCACCACGATCATCTTGTTCTGCCACTTCAGGCGAGTGCCTCCGCTTCCCAAAAAATTGTTCCAGAGCTGTTCTTTGACTCCGGCAAATACCTTCACTCTCTGTGTATCAGGGAGTTCCTTTAGCTTCTCTTGAGTGAATCTGCCCAGATCCAGGTATTTCTCGATGGAGGCAGTATCAGCCTTGTTTACTGCCTCGATAAAATCCATAACCACCACTCTAGGGCTGGGAGTCTTGCTACAGTGATAGGCAAAGAAGAGAAGAGGAATAAGAGAAAAAAGAAAGATTCTTTTTAGCATTTTGCTTCCTTTTCAAAAAGATTTAAGCCTTTAGTTGTCACAAAAGAAAAATATCCCAGTGATGCTAAATGTCAATAGGTTTTTAAAGATGATAAAGGGCTGTTGCCGAAATCTTTAAGTTAAAGGAGTCAGGACCAGACACGCCAAAAGCTCAAAAAAATTATACATAGGTTTCTGATGAACAAGTTTAAAGGGACAGGTTGGAGTGTTTACCTTTATATGAATGATGTCAAAGCTTTTTGTCTCTTCCGCAAGGCGGGATACCGGGGACAAAAAATTTCAGGTTCTGCCAAAGGACTGGACACTCCAGCCCCTCGAGTTTGAGCGACCCAGAGTCGAAGGCAGACCGAAGAGCGGAGCCAAACCACAAAGCCTTTTCCAAACACAGGCTTTCATATAGTCGCTTTCCCAGAGCTCTCAAAAAAGGATTGACAATATAAAGAGATGTATTATTATATCTATAGGATGAATTGAAACAACCTGTGCCTGCTATTGACTGCAACCAGAAGGGTTAGAAAAGCTGTTTTTTCTTGAATATAGATTAAAAAAACACACATAGAGCATGGCAATCAAAGTCCGTTACATTCTTGAAATTCCTCGTATAAATGGTGACATTATTTGTCTTGATTTAGAAGGCAAAGAAATCCATATTTTAACCGATTAAAGTTCAAGGAGGTTCAGTGTGATGACGGTTAAGGTTTCAAATAGGACCAAAGGGCTTATTTTCGCGCTTCTGATAGGTGTTCTGTTTTTTGCCTTTTCACCTCTGGCACGGGCAGAGGCAGATCCGACCTGGATTTCGCTGACCCCAGGGATGGAGAAAACTCTTGGGGTGAATCTTTTGCAATCGGATTTTGATCAGGTCGTATTCGAGATTCTGATTCCGGGGATATGGTCTGAGGAGATTGCCACCAAAGGTGGAAATTTCACCTTGCTTTCCATTTCTCAGGGCGGAGCAAGCAGTGTGATCGGCGAGCCCAATCTGCCGGTGATAACCAAGATGGTGCAAATTCCTTTTGGGGCAAAGGTGGACTTAAGCTTAGAAAGCTTCCAGGTCGTTGAGAAAAGCTTGGAAGAATGGGGGATCGACCAAAGGATAGCGCCAGTTCAGCCTTCTGTTCCCAAGATAGAAGGTGCTTGGGAGCAGGCGGAGTTTGTGATCCATGAGGATTATTATCAACAAAATGCATTTTTGCCTGTGGAGCGGATCAAGCTGGGAGAGATCGGAATAATCCGGGGTCATCGTTTTGTAAATGTGTCAATTTATCCGGTTAGCTATAATCCGCAAGCCGGGAGGGTGAGAATCTATTCAGATATAAAGATAAAAGTAACACTCTCCGGGTCAGATATGACCACCACACAAAACCAGCTTTATCGATATGCCTCTCCTCCGTTCGAAGAACTGTGCCAGGACTTGTTTATAAACTATGAAACTTATGCGCCCATAGTTAAAGATGCTCCACAGTTGCCCATCGGGTATCTGATCATCACCCACCAGAGCTTATATTCCAGCCTGGCAGATCTGGTGGATTGGAAAACCCAAAAAGGTTTCCATGTGACTGTGGCGCAGGTTCCGGGTATCGGTTCAACCAAGGAGGCGATCAAAGGTTACATCGAAGACGCTTACGATAACTGGAATATCCCTCCCACTTACGTTCTGTTTGTGGGGGATACAGACTCTATCCCCACCTGGATCGGCTCATACAGTTCGACCGCCACAGATCTTTATTATGCCAAAATGGATCCGGATTATTTTGCAGACATATTCCGAGGAAGATTGCCGGCAAGAAATCAGTCCGAAGCAGATGCCATGGTGAATAAGATATTGTATTATGAAAGTCCTACCTCTACCGATCTTGACTGGATGGGAAATGCATGTTTCATAGCCTCCGATGACGCCGGTCTGATGGCGGAGCGTACCCACCGATACGTGATACAGAACTATCTCGCACCCGCCGGGATGGAGGCCGACACCATCTGGGATAGGACGGGGGGTTACACATACGACATCACCAATTGTGTGGAAGCCGGCAAGAGCATGGTATGTTATTCCGGGCACGGATATAACTATGGTTGGGCATGCGTGCCCTTCAATCAGAACGACGTTCGGAGTTTGAATAACCCGGACCAGTATCCTTTCGTTCTCTCCCACGCATGCGTGACCGGTACGTTCAATCTCTCCGAGTGCTTTGGAGAAACCTGGGCAAAACAGATTAACAAGGCAGCCATAGCCTTCTGGGGATCTTCAGCCAACACCATGTGGGACGAGGATGATATCCTGGAGAAGCGCATGTTTCAGGCGGCATTTGTGGAGACCTGCTACGCTATCGGAGACATGACCGATAGAGCCTTGTATTATGTTTATCAGTACTACGGTGGTGGAGGATACGCCAGGTACTACCTGGACTGCTATAACATCATGGGCGATCCATCAATCGATTTGTGGACTACCGCGGCCGAATCTTTATATGTGGACTTTCCTTCACCCGTCAACACCGGAACAAATACGGTAACTGTCACTGTGCAAAAAGCCGGCGGCGCACCAGTATATGGAGCCCTGGTATGTTTGTATAAAGGTGGAGAGGTTTTTGAAACCGGCTATGCCGATTTGATGGGACAGGTTACCTTATATCCTTCTCCCACCAGCCTGGGTTATATCGATGTCACCGTTACTGCCTACAATTTTTTGCCTTTTGTGGGCTTGATGGAGGTTGGGTCCAAGATCGGAGATGTGACCAATGATGGTCAGATCGACATTACCGATGTACTCTTTTTGGTGAACTATCTGTATAAGGGCGGTCCTGCTCCCGATCCTTTGGAGATGGGAGACGTCAACTGCGACGAATTGATAGATGCTGGGGATGTGCTTTTTCTCATCAATTATCTGTACAAAGGTGGTGCCTCACCTTGTTCCTGAGAAGTGGAATTGAATAGATGTTTTCTTAAAAGCCCCGCCACTGGCGGAGCTTTTTTTTGACTAATTTATGCCGGTGGAGGCGTCCGGGATTGAATTCCGGATAACCTTCTATATAAGATATCGGTGACCTCAAAATTGGAAAGATTTTTATTGTAGTTGTCCAATTCATTGTCCCTCACAATCGCTCGATCCTTCGATTTGATCACTTCGTGCCGCACTTCGTCCCCCGCCAGAGGCAGGGTGTGGAAGGAAGCGCACTCAGTGCGAGGCAGGATGGTGAGCTTGTCGAACCATAAATCGAACAATTACATAAGAGCCAAGCCAACTTTGTGTGACCAAGTCCGTGGCAAAAAAGCTGTAATTCCAACAAAAAAATGAAACTGGTCATCCAATAAAAGTGTATAAAAGAGTGATGTTAGAGGTGAAAGGATTTGCGATTGCTTATCCTTAGAAAGGGAAACAACTGAACTAATCACCTCTAAATTGAGGGAACCGAAAAATGCCAAGTTGGAAATGGATCTTGATCTTAATTTTAATTTTTTTCCTTTTTCTCCTTCTAGATTATCTTAACGCATTGGCTGAAGAATCTGAGGGGGATACGGTAAAAAGCATCACTGCCGTCAGAGCAAATCCGGGTGCGAAAATAGACGGAATATTGGATGAGGCCTTCTGGCAGCAGGCTGAGAGATCCGGTAATTTCACCCAGTATCAACCGGACGAGGGTCAGCCGGCCTCGGAGACCACGTTCGTCAGGGTGGGCTATGACGATGAGGCCCTGTATGTAGGCATGGAGATGTACGATTCAGAGCCGGAAGGGATCATCAGCCGCCTGACGCGCAGAGACAGATATGTGGAGAACGACCTGGTTAACTTAATCATCGACAGCTATCATGACCATCAGACAGCGTATGCTTTTGTGGTCTCTGTATCGGGAACCCAGCGAGACTGCTACTACTACAACGACAACTGGAGTGATGATAGCTGGGATGCCGTGTGGGAATCAGCTGCCAGGATAACTCCCTGGGGTTGGATAGCAGAGTTCAAGATACCTTTTCACTGCCTTCGTTTCGCCTGTGAGGAGAATCCGGTCTGGGGATTCTACTGCAGCCGCCGCATTGCCCGCAAGAACGAGTTGGATCGGTGGATATACATTCCGGAGGAGGCCAGTGGCTTTGTCTCTCATTTCGGTCACCTGAAAGGTTTGAAGAATCTCGTTCCTCCCAAGAGACTTGAGATTCTACCTTACGTGGTCTCTTATGAGGAGACGGAAGCGAAGAGTCCGGGCAACCCAGATGGCAGGGATTTCTTTGGGAATTTCGGCTTTGACCTCAAATACGGCATCACCTCCAACATTACTCTGGATGCCGCCATCAATCCCGATTTCGGACAGGTGGAGCAGGATGAGACCATACTAAATCTGTCCACCTTCGAGACCTGGTATCCGGAGAAGCGTCCGTTTTTCCTGGAAGGATTCAAGATCTTCGAGACCCCATTTGATCTTTTCTATTCCCGCAGGATTGGAAAAAGTCCTTCTCTGTGGCCTGACGGTGTAGATTACTACATCGACAGACCAACGGCCACCACCATCCTGTTTGCTAGCAAGGTAAGCGGAAAAACAGCAGGCGGCACCTCCATCGGAATTATGGAGGCGGTAACCCAGCGGGAAGAGGCAGAGTTCATGCACGAAGATGGGTATCGCAAAAAGGAGGTGATAGAGCCTGAAGCTAATTATTTCGCAGCCCGGGTAATGCAAGATGTTTTGAAAAACTCAACCGTGGGAGTCATGGCAACTGCCGTTAACCAGAAGAACTCCTACCCTGCTTATGCCGGGGACGTAGACTGGACTCTGCGCTTTCACAACGGAGATTATGAATGGGCGGGACAGGTAATGGGCTCCAAAACGGGGCCGGATCAAGATGGCTGGGGTGGAGCGATGGGCTTTGAAAAACAGGGAGGAGAGCATATCCGTGGATCGATCAGCGCGGAATACCTGGACAGAGGAATAGATTTGAACCACATGGGCTTCTTATCACGTAACGACTATAAGGAAGCCTGGGCATGGGTGCAGTACAGAACCACAAAGCCCTGGTGGATCATCAGAAAAACCTGGAACAATCTTAACGTCGGCTGGGCCGAAAACCTTTCCGGGGTGAAACTGACCCGGGGAGGGAACTTCAATAACTCCATTGAGCTTGTAAATTTCTGGACTGTGGGTGGAGGCATCTGGGCGGATTACGACAACATGTATTCTGATCGGGAGACGCGAGGTGGACCGCCGGCACCGATCCCCATTGGACAGAACTGGTGGATTTGGTTGGAGACGGATGCCCGGAGATGGTGGCAGATCAATCCTTTCTTCGAGACTGGAGACACCTGGGACGGGCGTTTCGTCGAATATAGACTGTGGCTCAATCTACATCCCAGGTCGAATATAGAGATAAGCGGAGGTCCCGGCTACCGCAGAAGCGAGGGCGTTTCCCGATGGCTGACCAACCTGGAGGATGAGGATGGCAACAGAACCGATGATATTTTCGGCGAGCAGGAGATGGAACGTTTCGACATGACCATCAGAGCAACTTACACCTTCACCAAGAATCTGACTCTGCAAGTCTATGCCCAGCCTTTCATGGCGGCTGTGGATTACAAGAATTTCAAAAAGCTGATACCACCAGATGATTTCGAGTACGTCGACGAGACAGTCTACAACGAAGCGGAAGAGGAGCCAGACTTCAAGTGGAGGTCTTTCAACTCCAACGTGGTCTTGCGCTGGGAGTATCGTCCTGGCAGCACCCTTTTCTTGGTCTGGACTCAGAACCGGGATACCTGGGAAGAAGGAATGGGTGATTTCAGATTCAGGCGCGACTGGGATAATCTTTTCGATACCGTTCCGGGCAATACTTTTTTGGTCAAAATAAATTACTGGTGGAGCTTATAAACATCTTGTTAAGTTCCACCGAAGTTCTTTCCTCTTTTTTCTTTGCTCACCTCCTAAAGAAGACCCCGTAAGGCGGGCGTCCTGCCCGCCGGAATTCCTCCAACATTCAAAAGCCGCCCTTTTAAGGCTTGACAAATTGGGGTGGTAAGTTATTATTCTATGGAGAAGGATTGATTGGGCAAGCTGATCCATACCAAGAGATTCCTATGAGTAAAAAGGTATACCTGCAGACATTTGGATGTCAGATGAATGTTTATGACTCGGAAAGACTCACCAGTCTACTTCTTTTGGAAGGTCATAAGATCACCAATAATCCAAAGGACGCTGATGTTATCGTGCTGAACACCTGTTCGGTAAGGGAGAAGGCGGAAAAGCGAGCTCTGGGAAGGCTTTCTGAGTTTTATAGATACAAGCAGAAGAATCCGCAGGTGATGCTGGTGGTGATTGGCTGTATGGCTCAGAGAATGGGAGAGGAGTTGGTTAAGCAGATGCCTTACCTGAATTTGGTACTGGGACCGGATCAAATTTTCCAGCTTCCTATCTATTTGGAGAATAACAAAGGCTATTCCCAAGTTGCTGTCTGTCCTTCCCGTGAGGATTTTGATTCTCATAAGATATGGGAACAGGAGATACTCCCCGAACGCAAGACTCCTTATACTTCATTCATTGCCATCTCTCGCGGATGTGATAATTTCTGTTCCTATTGTGTGGTTCCTTATGTCAGAGGACCGGAAAGACACCGGCCCACAGATCAGATAATAAGGGAAATCCAGTTTTTAACTGAGTCCGGCTGCAAAGAGGTGACCTTGATCGGGCAGAACGTCAACTCCTACAAATTTAAGGGCAAAGATTTCGCCGATCTGCTTGAGATGGCAAATGACCAGACCACGATTGATTGGATTCGCTTTATGACCTCTCATCCAAAGGATTTGCCCGGGAAATTGATTGACAAGATCGCCACGCTTCCTAAGATTTGTAAACACATTCATCTTCCTTTGCAGGCAGGGTCTGATAAGATTTTGGAAAAGATGAATCGCAACTACACAGCAGGCGATTACTTGAAGTTAGTAGAGCGGATGAAAGAGAGGATAGGAGATGTATCTCTCTCTACAGACGTAATCGCTGGCTTTCCCACCGAAACCAAAGAGGATTTTAAAAAGACCCTGGATATAATGAAAAAAGTGAAGTTTGATTCCGCTTTCATGTTTCGCTACTCAATAAGAGTGGGAACCAAAGCTGCCTCACTGATCGACGACGTGCCAGAAGAGGAAAAGCTTGAGCGATTGCACGTTTTGATAAAACTTCAAAAGGAAATCTCCAAAAAGAAAAATCAAAAGCTTTTGGGCAAAACTTTTCAAGTGCTGGTGGACGATAAAAGTAAAAGAGACAAAAATAGATGGAAAGGAAAGACTAAAACCAACAAGACCGTGATCATTGAAGGGGATAGGAATCTTCTGGGAAAGATTGTTTCAGTGAAGATAAATGGAGCTGATAGCTTCACCCTCTTTGGTAACCTGGGAGGAGTGAATTTTGATGAAAAGATTTGTAGATTGCAATTGTGATTTCTAAAAAGGGAAGGTATGATGCAGAAGATATTTGAAATTACAGTTAAACAGTTAACCAAGTTTTTAAAAACAAAGCAGGTTGCCCTCTTTCAGTTTGGCTCCTCAGGAGGTGAGTTAATCCTGGCATATTCCTCAGATTTTCGTAAGGAATCGATTCAAAGCTTAAAAAACTGGAAGGTGGAGCAAGGGGTTTTCAAGCGCGTTGTTGATAGCCAAATTCCTCAAATTGTAAATGACATCCCGGAAACGGAGGCAAGTTTGTCTTTTTTAGCAAAAGATGAAGGGTTAAATTCTATGATCGCCGTTCCGGTCTTTTCTAAAGAAAAGTTGTGGGGTATCTTGACCGCATTCAGCCAGGAGAAATATAGATTCAAAGAAGAGGATGGGGAAATCATAACCCTTTTTGGGGGACAGATGGGACAGCTTTTGGAGCACTTCTCCCAGTATATCAGGGATAGCTTGGATGAAATCCTGGTGCCGATTCTGGGGAGTATCGAACTTATGAATTTCAGATACAGAGACAGGGACGCCATTCCGGTTCAAGAGATTTTAGATGCACAAAATCGTTTCAAAAAGAGGGTTCTCTCATACATAGCTGAGCTGGAGCAAGGATCCTTAGAACAGACGATCAACGTAGGGAAGACAAAAAATGAAGAGATAAAACTCCCATCCGGAGATGAATTGAACATAGAAGAGGTGATCACCATTCAGGGAGAAAAAGATAGCCCGCCAGAAGAAAAAAAGGTTTTAGTTATTGATGACCAACCCATCGTAACCGATCTTTTGGTCAACGTGCTGGAGAGGATGAGTTATAGATCAAAGGTGGCTTCCCGCGGAAGAGAGGGAGTGGAGATGTTTGAAAAGGAGAGGTTCGATCTGGTGATTACAGATCTGGGTATGCCGGATATATCCGGTTGGGAAGTCTCCAAAACCATAAAGCAAAAAAATCCGCACGTTCCGGTAATACTCATCACCGGTTGGGGAATAGATCCTGATCCGGATAAGATGAAAGAATCGAAGGTTGACTTGGTAATAAATAAGCCCTTCCAGATCGATCAATTGGAGAAGACCATCAAAGACCTGCTGGAAAAGTAAAAGACACTTCCTTACTCCCCTTACACCAGGGTCAAGGGTCAAGAGGTGGAAACTCAGCGGGGGGGATAGAATCATGTTTAAAACCACGGTAGTGGGAAATTATCCAAAAATAACCGAAGACAAAACTGCGGTAAATCTTCGGCGGGCACGGAACAGATTTGATCAAAAGAAGATCTCCGCAGAAAAGCTGGAGCAGGCTTATCAGGAGACCATAAAAAGGGTGATAAAAGAGCAGGAGGAAGCGGGAGTGGATCTGATCACGGATGGGCAGATTCGCTGGGATGATCTGGTCACCCCTTTTGCCAGAAATATCCAGGGAATGGAGATAGGCGGACTTTTGAGGTTTTTCGACAACAACGTTTACTATCGCCGACCCATCATCAAGTCAAAACTTTCATTTAGAAATTATTCGGTGGTAGAGGAATTTAAGTTCGCCCAAGCAAATTCCAAAAAAGAGATCAAACCGGTCATGGTGGGAGCCTTCACCTTTGCTTGCCTGTCTTTAGATGAGTTCTATCAGGATGAGGAGAAGCTAACTTTGGATTTGGCGGAGATTTTGCATAAGGAAGCAGAGAAACTGAGTCAGGAAGGGGCGAAGATAATACAGATTGACGAACCCTCCTTATGTTTTTATCCGGAAAAACTAAAATTGGCGAAGGAATCTTTAAACATAATCACCCAAGGGATAAATGCCAAGTTTGCTCTGTATCTTTATTTCGGCTCCATTAAGAAATTAGTTCCCTACCTCTTTGATCTCCCAATTGACATAATTGGCGTGGATGTGGTTAGCAAAAAAGAAAATCTGGATTTACTTTTAGAATATGATGGGAAAAAAGAAATCGGGCTGGGGTGTGTGGACGCGCGAAACACCATGATGGAAAAGCAGTCTGACCTCATTGCTCTATTCAAAAAAACCGCCAAGAGAATTCCTGCCGACAAAATCTGGGTCAATCCATCCTGCGGACTGGAATTCCTGCCTCACGCCGAAGCTCAAAAGAAGCTGAAGAACATGGTGGAAGTGGTTCACAGCTTTAACGGATAGCCTGGCTTGGCTCAGGTACAGGGCTTGCCTGCACTGAGCCCACCAAAGGTGGACAGGACCCGCCAGAACGAGAAAACGAGCAGAGGAAGACCATGGGGCGTGTTGTAGGAAAGCACTCATACCAAGACATATTACAGCGACTGAATGACGTTGAAGCATGGTTTCGGACAATTGGAATTAAGTTCGCCTCGTCGAGATTCGACACGTATAGGAAGAATATCCGAAGGTTGAACCAATATCGTGTGGAAGGCCGTATTGAGGAGTTCGTCCGATCGACGGATTTCAAGGAGATCGTCTTCTCCCTCTACGAGAGCAGCGAGTTCGTGACCATTTATGGCCAGTTGAAAGATGTGGATCCACAGTGTTTGAGAGAGAGACTTCGGTTTGTAGCGAAAGGTCCCGCTATGGTTGATGAAGAGGACCCGACGAGAGCTACTAGTTCACCGAGAGATTTCCTGTTTGAGTTGAGTATGATCGCCATATTGAAGGGTTCAGGTCTTGAGGTTGTGTTTGACTCTCACTCAGACGTGCATTGTGTATTCGAGTCCAAGCATTTCCTGCTCGAGTGCAAAAGACCGCAAACCAGGAACTCTGTGAGAAGAAACTTCCTAAAGGCGATAGACCAGACTACGAAGTCCCTTAATCGCTTGAATAGGACAAATTCCCGCGGCATAATAGCGCTGTCGATTGGAAAGATGCTACATAAAGGTCACATGTTTATCGTTGGGAAAAACAAATCTGATATGAACGCAAGATTAGACAGGATAATTCTCGAGGCTTGGAAGCCCTTCGAATCACTTGAAAGGACGATCGTGGATACCAGAGTAATCGGAGTGTTCCTCGTGTTAAGCACACCGGCTGTACTAGAGGATAGCCAGCTGCTCACTCACGTGCATGAAATCAGGGTCAAGCAAACCTGCTTACAAGGCAGTTCCGACTCTCACCTTCTTCACAGGATGGCCGATGGTCTCGATCAAGCCATGTCAGTCGGCGCCCTTTCCTAAGACCACCATTGGACGGGTGACCAACAGCTTGCTGTGGGATATTTGACCGTCGATCCGTCTAATCCGTTCAATCCGTTGATCGCTTGTCTTGTTTGCCCCGTCACCGATTTGCCTCTGTGCACAAAATCGCCGCGCCGATAAATCCCGCGTCGTTGCCCAATTTGGCTTTGACCACTTTCAAATTTTTTGTGGCAGAGGGAAAAGCTCTTTTTTTGACCTCTTCTTCAATTCTGCGGATGAAACTTTGACAGCCTTTTGATACCCCGCCCCCAATCACTACCACCTGCGGATTCAAAAGATTAACTGCGCTGGCAATGCCTGCTCCTAAATATGCACAGGCTTGATTTATCACATACGAAGCTAAAATATCCCCTTTTCTTTCTGCTTGAAATATGACTTTAGTAGTGAGTCTATCCAAATCTCCTTTGGTTAATTTGTGAATGATGGATTTTCTATCCTTACCCAGAAGTCTCTTCGTGTCTTTCACTATGGCGGGCGCGGAGGCATACATTTCCAGACAGCCAGTGCCACCACAATTACATTTTCTTCCGTTGTAAATGATAGTCATGTGACCGAATTCAGCCCCGGCAAAGTTCGAGCCATGAAAAAGCTTTCCATCTAAGATTATTCCGCCCCCGATTGCCATCAAATTGGCATCGTTGTCCACATAAATGGGGAATTCAAAGTGTTTAGAAAGCCATCTCTTTAGATTCACATTCACCATCTGAGGGATATTGGGGCAGGAGCCTTCAATTTTGCCGGTTTTTAAATTCACCGTTCCTGGCGAACCAACCCCAATCCCTTTTATTTTGATTCTTTTTTTTCTGGCGAAGGCTAATGATCTTTCGACAGCTCGATTTATGTTGTCAAGAATTGCCTCCCTTCCCAGATTCGCCTGGGCAGAGATCATCCCTTTGTGCAAAACTCTGCCATTCTCGGAGACTATGCCAAATTTGATATTAGTCCCCCCTAAATCAACTCCAATGAAATATTGCTTGTTCATCTGCTTTTAGCTCAATTACCTTTTGTCCGC
>Ga0111202_110_pt1 | contig 34011 bp, 26 predicted proteins | sample DeeMarSWOR324_28_FD_80372 | JGI IMG/M metagenome (GOLD analysis project Ga0111202, IMG submission 80372) | candidate division Zixibacteria bacterium SM23_73_3 | reverse complement strand
CCACCACCTTCTTGTGTCTTTTTCCTTAGTCTCCGAGGGAAGCATCTGGATTTTTGCCAGAAGTTTTTCATTGAAGTCAGTTGAAGGGACTAAAGTCTCCAGATCATCCTTAAGCATAAAGTTTATCTTTTTGATCTCCTTCGCCTCTTTAGCACACTCAGGACAACTATCCAGGTGAACTCTGACTTCTTCCGTCTCTTCGGGGGGGAGTTCTTGTTTAAAATAACCAAATAGGTATTGGCGAACTCTTCGACAGTTCATATTGCTCCTCAATTTTCGGCTTCAGTCTCTTTCGTAATATCAACCGCGCACGGTTAACTCTCGACTTCACCGTGCCCAACGGTATATCCAGAGATTGAGACATCTCCTCGTAGGAAAGTTGATTGACCTCCCTTAACAAAAACACGGTGCGATACTTGACCGGCAAAGAGGCAATGGCTTTCTCTAAGGTGGAGCTCAAACAATTTTTATTCCCTTTCTCTTCGACAGCGTACCGGCGATCTTCTTTTATCAGATCCAACCCAAAGAATTTAAATCTCTTTTTTCGTTTCAACTCATTCCGACAGAGATTTAAGGCGATGGTGTAAATCCAGGTGGAGAAAGCGTAAGTTGGATCATATTTTTCTTTCTCCTTAAACACTCTCAAAAAGGTCTCCTGCAGGATATCTTCAGCCTCTTCCCGGTTCTGTTGCCAGAAGATCCTTATCCGTCAGATCCACAGGATCAGAGACCCGCCACTTTCGGTTAGGTACCCGCTCTCCAGTTGGCACTCTCTTTCTCCTTTTCACAAGAGGTATACAATCCAGCCGCAGAAAAGTTCCCTGGTTTTGTTCATGTCTATCAGGTTTGGAAAACCAGTATTTTCTTTGTGCCCTATTCTTACTACGGTATCACAAAAGGAAAGTTTTGAAGCCAAAGAATGAGACTGACTTCGAAGACAAAAGGCTTTGTTTACGTGAAATTCAGGACTCTAAGGGATGACTATCACCACATTTGTGCCCAATAAATTGGGCAACTACAATTGTAGTCGCTCGATTTATCGAACCCAATGGATTAGATATCATATAAAGGTATCTGTTCAGAATTTGAACTTTCCGGAGAATATGAGAATAATCACAAAACAGAGGTAGGCTGCAGATGTCTAAAGCCGATATGCCACGGAAACAAAGATTCGATCGGTAGTGTATTTCTCCGTGAGCTCCGGAGTGACTTCTTGCAACTCCCAGGATCCATGCGCCCAGGCAATGTCTAAAATCATCACCTGGTCGATTAAGAATCCGACCCCGGCAGTGAAGAAGTTTCGGTTTTTCTCCACCCAACGGGACTTGTACGGAAGCGGATCATGATAGAAACCGACTCTCAGGCTGGTGCCGACACTTGGAATGAGATATTCCGCCCCCAGATTGAATCTCAGAGCATCGATGTAGGTCTCCTTTATCAGTCGGTTGGCCTCGGCAGCGTACTCATAGCGCTTGTATTCCATCTGGGTCCAATCAGCATAATTGACGTCTCCGGCCAGGGTTAGGTTCTCAAACTGCAGGGCGAATCCTGCTCCCAGGCCAAAAGGCAGGGAGACTTTATATTCGTAAGTGCCGTCGGCGTATTCGCTGCCCCCAACCCCGTCAGTGATTTCAATCCAATCTTCCTCGACGGTATAGGTGACCGGCGAGTCAATTGTCCCGCCCAGTATCAAATACTTGTTAGGTTGAATTCGGAAGCCAAACTTGGCATTGAATCCGGAATACCGGTCCTTGATTGCGTCGTCGATGGTTATGCCAGGTCCGGACGAAGCAATGGGAATCCTGTCGTAGAACCAGGTATAGCTGTCCTTCCCGGTCCACAGGTTGATGGCTGCGCCTACAGAGATGTTAGGCGAGATGTCGACCGCCCCACCAAGAGACCACAAGTAGAGACCGCCGGTTTCCGATTCGATGGCAGTCCGACTGGTGTCGTCATCTTCGGTGAAGAACTGCATGGTCCGGTCAAAGCTCTTCACCCGGTTGACTCCCAGGGCCAACACCAAGCTTCCCCGATAGGTGGGAACGGGAAGCACCACGTTGGCCGAGCTGAAGCGGGTGTTGTTCTGCAGCCGTCCATCATCGAAACCCATCTCCTGCTGAGCCTGCAGGGCAAACTTCGTTTTGTTGTTCATTCGCTGGTGGGTGAGACCTCCGGAGAATTCTATCCTGGTGACCCTGGCGAGACCCGCTGGGTTATAAACCAGAGCAGTGGCATCGCTGGCCACCGCTATGTGGGCCCCTCCCATCCCTAACGCCCTCGCACCCACCACAAAGAAATTTCCTGCTGCTGCTTCATCCACCACACCGAATCCCTGACCATACCCCTGGGAGCAGAACAAAGATGTGAAAAGCACAATACATGCTATTGGAACCAACACTCTTTTTATCATAAATCTCACCTCTAACCGTAATCCATTTGAACTACCTAATTTTCATCCTCGATTATATTAGCCAGAGAAATCAGTTAAATTTGGTCTACTCTGTTCTGCGCCTCTTGGCTTTTTTCTCTTTGGGTTTTTCTTCTTTCTTTTGTTCCTGTTGTGTCTCTATCTTTATAGGTTTGGGCTTGTTTTTTATCTCCTGCGATTCTGTCCCCTTTGTGGGATTGGGGTTGACATAGGGCACTGAAGTGCTTGCCTCAGGACGAACGTAGGGAGGCATCAATCCCCTTCTCCTTTCTGCTTTTTCTGCACTCTCAGGTTCATACTCTTCATCATCATAATAATAGTAATCGTCATCCCACCAATACCGATCCCACCACCAGGGATAGGCATAATAGCGTCCCCAGCGAGGATAGTTCCAATAATAATCTGGATAGTAACCATAATAAAATCCGTACGGGTAGCTGTGATAATCCCCGTGGCAGTCGGTGCAGTGCTCCCGGTAGTAACGCCCAGTGTGCTCTATTGCCTCTCCCTCCTCCCCTTCAACTCGAGGGTGGGTGAGGATGGTGTAACATCCGATCCCCATTATTGCTAAAATCACCAGAAGTATACCCAAAAGAACAAGTTTTTTCTTCATCTTTTGCTATCACCTCATCAATAGTCTATATGGTCTTTTTGAAAAGCATGCTGCCTGTGTATTTGCATCCATCATAATACTTACGTGTTATCGGACAAATAACGCAACCTGAAGGTTGTAGCTACCTCTTTTTAACCTTGATTGGTAGCCTGCGAAAAATTTCGTGTTGCTTTTTAACGACCTCTGTCTAAATGGACGATTTTGAGTTCAAAACTATTTTTTCCGACAGTCGAAAGTAAGCTATTTGCCACCTATTAGAACGACTCAAAATAAACGATCCTGAACCCTCTCCCCCAGGTGCTCGCATCTTTTCGATTGAGTAGTAAGTTTTTCAGGTTGAACTGCAAAAACAATCTCTCCGAGAAAATCCACTGGATTCCTATATTCAAATATCCGTGTCCTTTACCGAAAAGCTCTTTGGCTTTATCATCATTTGTGCCCAGGTCGTACTCTGCTACCACCCCCAGATTCTCACCAAACCTAAGATCTGCTCCAAAAAAGAGGGAGATGTCTTTGTCCTCATCATCATTTTCCAGACTATAATTTGCTCCCCCGTGAAATCCGATAGGTACTTCGCCCATGGCGTAGCCTTTGCTCATTACCGCATAAAAACCTTTTGACTTATATACGTATCTGTCTAAGCTATCGTCATAAGCTCCGTCACCTTGAGAGTCATATCCAATCACTAAAGCGGGAAGAGACCAGCTTTCATTGACCAATCTATACTTGGCGGCAAATTCTATTCTGGGATTCCAATCCGGATCCCCCTCACCAATCACGTTTTCCCCTCCAAAGGACATGCCCACCATAAATCTTCTCATCAATCCGATGTCCAAGCCAAATATCACTCCACCTTCAGGATATATCTTGATATCGAAATCAAAGCTTGCTCGCGGCAGAAGACCGGCTGTGGGACAGTCAATCAGCCTGCGGGGCTGAAGTGGGGTGACCTGCGAAGCTTTAGTGACCGTCTGGGCTTGCTGGGCAAATATAGATGTATTAAACATAACGAATAAAAGTAAAATTAATTTTCCTGTTCTGTTTGTCATCTTTCCCTCCTCTTTTTGATGACCTTAATACTTCACAATTTTGATCAAATCTAATCAATTCCAAATAATTAGTCAATCAAAAAGAGGTGGAAAGCTATCAAGATAATTCATAACACAATTGCCACTGTTTTGTATAAAAAAACATCAACATTTAATTTTCATTAACATTCTACACCATTCCTTGACATATAAAAAGCAAGGACTATGCCATAAAAACAAAGTCACCCACTCTTTCGGTAAGTGGCAATGTTACAACAAGATATACTGTTTAGTTAAAGCTTAAGTCAAGGTTTTTACATTCTTACTTGCACAAATATTGTTCGGTGCTTTAAATTTTTTGTGCAGGTTACTCCTTATATGTGTCGTAAAAGGCTATCTCCTCCAGTTTTTTTCTGGGCTTTGGATCAGGCAAAAACTTAGGATACCCTAGCGGCATGATCTCCACCACTCTCATCTCCTGGGGGATATTCAGAATCTTTCTTACCTCATTCTCTTTGTATGATCCGATCCAGCAGGTTCCCAATCCCTCTTCCACTGCCTGAAGGGTCATATGATCCATGGAGATGGTCACATCTATGGTATAGGCTGGCTGACCGCCGGAGAGGACATAGTCTACCATGGTGGCACATCCCACAATGACCACCGGTGCCTCGGCGATGAAATATTGATTGTTTGACGCCACTGCAATCTTTCTCCGTAGTTCTTTGTTTTTGACCACCACATATCTCCATTCCTGGCGATTTTTGGCAGAGGGGGCCAATCTTCCTGCCTCAAGAACACGTAAGAGTTTTTCCTCCTCGATAGGTTTATCTTCAAAACTTCTGATACTTCGTCTGAGTTTTATTGCATCGAAAACGTTCATATCGCTCATCTCCTTTATCATAAAGTTTCCTTTTAAATCAAGATGGACTCTTTGATGCACAGATAATCCTTACTGTTTGTTACATCACCGTACACCAAAAGGCTCGCCCTGATTAAAGAACTCTCACCTGCGTATAAGCCTGATTTTTTCAACAATTCTTTTCCTTCATGTTTTAACAGTTTTAAAAAATTATCATTGGCAGGGCTGGGAGCCCTGCCTACGATATCGTGAATAATTAGCTTCCGTAGATCGGGCACCTTTGCCCGACCACAGTGAATCCAATTACTCTTTAAGCTTCTCCCATCTGTCGAATAGATTCAGAATCTCTTCTTTAATTTTCTTGGTCACCTTATTCATGTACGATTTTGCTTTTTTCTGATCGAATTCGGGAAAACCTTCGCCCTCCTTATAGATCATGATAGAACCGGGGGCGGGAAGACAATACATGCCGTTTTGTACCTGGAAAACCATATCTTTCTTATATCTCCTCTTTTTTACAAGCTTGGAGTTTGCCGCCAGAATCGCCGCATTTTCATCCAGCCCGGCGTGTCCACCGGTTTGACCGAAAAACTTTCTGGTCAGTTCCTCACACAGAATCCACCAGTGAATCACCGCCACCTTCGCCTCCCTCTCTCGGTGAATTCTCATAGCGGCGTTTTTCAATTCGGTGAAGTGTCCACCATGTCCATTGATCACCAGAACCCGGGAGAAACCTTTCTCTGCTAAAGAGAGCATTATCTCGGTGACGTAGCTCTCAAAGGTTGATGAACTCACGGTTAGAGAACCAGGATAAGAATAGAGAGTCCTGGTAATTCCATAATATATTGGCGGAGCGATGATAGCTTTTAAATCGTCGGCAATCTTTTCACAGATGAACAAAGGGATGAAGACATCCGTTCCCAGATTGGTCACGCCATGAGCCTCGATGGTGCCCACCGGAAGCAAAACTGTGTTGATCTTTTTGGGGACCAGCTCACCAAACTCCATCCAGTTCATCTCTTCTAATTTAAGCGGCATATTCAATCCTTGAGAGTATCAGGTTTAAGGTTTAAAATTCAAGGTTTGGCGAGGGAGGATAACAACTATCCTCCGTTACACTCACCGCACTGGTGAAAAAGTGACTATTGACGTCGCCCGTCTCGATCACGGACTGAGATTTCATAGCTAAAACAAAGATACGCAGACGAGAAAAAGTGTGGTCTCAGTTTAGTTTACGGTTTGGTTTCTCGATGGGTTTACTAATCTTGCTTCTCCCCTGAGCTACTAATTCGATCTAATCTGTATTGCAAGACATAAATGGTTGTGTTTTCCGGCAGTCTATCCTTGGTAAACCTTACAGAATTCCCGTCCACCTTAACCACGTTATCTTTTCCTTTCAAAAACTCATCCACCGGGGCGATAGGAAAGTTCTCTCCCATAAAGGGCATCTTGTAGTGCATGGGGATGACCACCTTTGGGTTTAAGCTGGCAACAATCTTTGTGGCACTGGCGGCATCAATGGTGTAAAATCCACCGGTGGGCACGAAAAGAACATCCACCGCTCCAATTTCCTTAACCTGGAAATCTGAAAGATCAATTCCCAGATCTCCCACATGAGCAAACCTGATTCCTCCCCATTCCCAGACGAAGATCGTATTTTCCCCTCTTTCACTACCTCCCTTTTCGTCATGGAAGGAGGCTACGCCTTTGAACTTTATACCTTTTGCCTCCTTCTCTCCCGTTCCTTTGACCACCTCCGGATTCCCCTTGATCGCAGAGACGCAGTTATGATCGAAGTGATCATGCGAAACCATACATATATCTGCCGTCTCATCCGGCATGGGATAACCTACACTGCTATCAAACGGGTCCGCCACTATTTTTAGAGCATCACCCAGCGAGATAAGAAAAGAACTATGCCCCAGCCACTTGATGGTTACTTCATTTTTTCCTGCCATCTTTCACTCCTTTTTGTTTAGGTTAACGTCTTTTTATTCCCCCATCCAAAGATCTGTTTCGACCACTCATGAAGAGCTCGGTGAAAAACAACTGCTTTGGACGGGATGAATTCCCGCCCCTATAGAGATGCGATAAGTTATCGCCAGGGTCGAAGCAAAGAGCACTTAGCCCTGCCAACAAGTAAATGCCATAAGATTGTAAAACTACTTCGCCTCAAGAACACAGGCTTCCTTATTGGAAATCTTATCATGCAAGACCAGCTGAGAAGAATAGAAGACCAGTCGGTAAAAAGACCTAAACACGACAAAAATTTGTTGAACCATAAAAATAAGAAAAATGAAAAAACCTGTTTGCGGCATTCCATTCATAATTCCATATATCTGCAAATAGACGAAAATAATCACAACTAAAACTATACTCAAAAGGTAATACAAACTTAAAGTCTTAAGAAGGTTTGTCAACAGAAATCTAAAAGTTTTGCCCACAACACCGAAGAAGCGCTCGCCAAAATTTTCAACAAGAAATATTCTGAGATAGTCACCGCTCATATTCACCAGAAAAAACAAAATGATAGCTATCAAAAACTTTACCACCATGTGCCAGGAGGTTATCTCCCACCAGCTGGCTTCTCCTGTTATGGAGCTGAGAATAACGGAAAGAAACAAAAAAAGAAAAAGAGCAATAAAATAGAGAACTATCATAAACAGTGATATCTTAAACATTCCCCAGAAGTATTTTCCGCAGTAGCCGAAGAATATTTCCATCTTTGAATTTTGTTCTCTGTTTTTGATTAAATCACGCAACGTTCCCCAGAATCCTCCGGAAAGAAAAATGAAGACAAGCATTGCCAGACCACAGACCAGGATAAACATAAGAAAATAGACGGATAGAGTTTTTCTCCAGTGGTAAACGAAATCAATAAAAAGAGAAAGGTCAAACCAGGTGAGAAAATTTGAAGCTTTGACGTTTGTGGCAAAACTTGCTGAGAACATGAGATATAATGGGGAAAGCAAGATCAAAGAGAAGACAAGTCTAAAAAGAAACATCATTCCGATTAAGAACCTATTTGCCCAGACATTGCTTATGCCCTCTACGAACGAAGTTAAGATGATTCTCATAATCCTTTTTTGAAACCTTTTGTTCGAAACCATCCGATGAGGGGTTTCGGATCCTCATCTTTCCTTTCAGTCGTTTCTACAAACAGGTTATCCAGTGCATCCAGATTTCCAGCCAGAAAAGACATTGAGTGGATAATTTCATCATAACCGAATCACAAGATTTGGCAGTCAGGCTGTTGTTATTAACGTTGATGTCCAAAGCCAGCTTGTTCTCTGGATCGACGACAGCCGATCTGATTTTTGAATCAGTTTCGATCTCTATTTCGTGCCATCTCTCTTTACCATCCCATGTGTGCTTGATCCTCCCTCCATCTTCAAGCTCAATTAGCACATCCACTGGTATGACCACCTCACCCAATCTTCTCACCTCTACCCTGGTTCTGTATCGCCTCCTTTTATCTTCGTTTTCTAAAGGAACGCTTTCTATGCTTGCCACCTCGTAGTCGCAGACGCCGGTTCCAAAGAGCAACTGTTCTAATACAAAGATCAGGTTATCTCCTGTGAATTCACCAACCACCTGAATGAAATCTTGAGTTTTCGGATGTTTGAATTTATATCTTCGAAAATACTCTTTTAAAAACTCATCCATTCTTTCCTCGCCCAGGTAGTTTCTTAAAGTTTCCAGGATCAGTGAGGTTTTGGAATAAACGTTGGCGCGATAACTTAGATAATTTCGAAACTCCCAGGAATTCTTAACTATGGGATCACTTTGTAGATCCAAAAAATAACTCAGCCTGGTAAAATCCAAATCACTTAACTTTATCCCCCACAGGTCTATCAAATTGGCTCTTTTCCCAAACCTTTCCTCTAAAGCTCTTCTTTGAGAATAGACGGCAAATCCTTCATCCAGCCAAGCTTCCTCGAACTCATTGGATGCTACCATGCCATACCACCACTGGTGTGCGATCTCATGGAAAACAATTAACGCATCCGCCCGTATGTTCTCCGGTGGCACTCTGGAGGGAAAGATGGTTATGAGCGTGGGATATTCCATGGCACCACCGCCTAAGCCGATTTTGGTGTCCACCATGGTGAAATGGTTATAATGATATTTCCCGAAGCACGAATTGTAATACTTTAAGGCAAACTCAGCATCATCCATGATTCTATCCATAGCTTTTTCATGTTCTGGCTTATAGAAGAAATTAACCTCAATCCCATCTACCACCCTTTTGGAGAGTTGATAATCCGGGCTTGCTGCCCAGGCAAAATCGTGCACATCCTCTGCGCGAAAAACCAAGGTTTTGGTGGAATCAGTATTCTTGTACTCCTTCACCAGACAACCGGTTGCACCTATCACATATTCCAAGGGAACTGTGATGGAGACATCATACGTTCCAAAGTTGGCGAAAAACTCACCGTTGAAGTGATACTGATGGGCATTCCAATTTCCATCTTCTCCTAACACCGCCATCTTGGGAAACCACTGGCTGATCATGAAATCCTCTCCATAATATCCCATGCGAACAAAAATTCGGGGAAGTTCAACCTCAAACCCAATTTCGAGTTTTATTTTTCCCCGCGGAGGTAAAGAATTTGGCAGGGGTAATTTCATGATGGTCTCATCGATTATCTTTTTATCCGTTAAGTCCGAACCTAAGCTTATGCCCACCATTTCGATCTTCATAAATCCACGATATTTTGGTCTTCTTTTAATTCTATCCGAAAAGTCACTTTCCTTCATCAAGGTGGTGGTGTTGCTCTGAAAAGCATTAGGGTAAAGATGAAGAAAAAGCGTATCTATACTTTTGTGTGAAGTATTTATGAAAGTCAAAATTTCTTTTCCCCCAAGCTTTTTTTCCTGCGTGTCCAGTTTTACGTCTATTTCGTAACTGGCGATTTGGGGGGCGTGTTCTTCTTCAGATGAACAAATGTTAAAAGATGAGAAGGAATAAAGGAGAAAAAAAACAATCAGCAATTTGGAAAAGGAAGCCTGCATGTCCTCATTTTAAAAGGAGTTAAAGAAGGTGAAAATAGCAAATTCTTTTTCTAATGAATAAGGATTAAATAAATTTTCCAAAGAAAGAGGGGCTTTTAATTCCCTTCAGCTATCTTTGTTTTTTTATTTCCTGCCCATCAACGCGCGGATATGTTTTTCTACCGAGACAGATAGAGACCTGAAGTTGTATCCACCTTCCAGCACAGATACCAGACGTCCCTCACAAAACTCAAAAGCCAGTCTGGTGATTACCTCGGTCATCCTTTTATATCCGGCTTCTGATAGATTTATTCCGGCTAAAGGGTCTTCTTCATGGGCGTCAAAGCCGGCAGAGATAAAGACAAACTCAGGAGAAAATTTGGAAGCCAGCGGATAGAGAATGTTTTGGAAAGCCTCTATATATTCTAAGTCTCCACTTCCTGCAAACATGGGCATATTGAAGGTATATCCTTCACCTTTTCCTTCACCTACTTCCCCTTCACTTCCTGAGCCCGGATAGTAAGGAAACTGATGGATGCTGAAGTAAAATACTGAAGGATCTTCTAAGAAGATATTCTGCGTGCCATTGCCATGATGCACGTCCCAGTCCACTATTAAAATCTTTTTCAAGCCGAACCTCTTTTGGACGTATCTGGCTCCCACCGCTACATTATTGAAAATGCAAAACCCCATGGCTTTGTCTCTTTCCGCATGATGTCCCGGTGGCCTTATGGCGCAAAAAACATTTTTGACCTTTTTGTTCATCACCGCCTCCACCCCTGCCATTACTCCACCGGCAGCTAAAAGAGCAACCTGATAAGATTCAGATCCCACATGGGTATCGGGGTCCAGCATCCCCCCTCCATTTTTGCAAATCCCTTCCACCATCTTGATGTAACGGGACTCGTGAACCGTCTCCAGCCATTCCACCGAGGCAGGATAGGGCTGAATGTCTTTGAGCTCGGGTATAAGCCCTTTTTTCTGCAGGTGAGCTATCAGCAAGGAAAGCCTCTCCCCGCTTTCGGGATGATTCTGTCCGGAGTCGTGCTTAAGATAATCCGGATGGAACACCAAACCAGTGGGAAGCACGGGATCAACTCTTTTGTGACCTTTTTTTCTGTTTTTCTTATCTTTCATTTTTGATCTGTTTCCTTACTCTATTAATCGAAATTTCAAGCGAATTCATTAACCTTTTGCAACTCAGATATGGCTTAAGGATAATCCCACCAATTTAAGGTTAGCTGAAAAATTCTTATTTGAAAATATTTCGGACTCACATTTTATGTGACCAAAGTGAGGGTTTTTCAAATTTAATGGATGAAAATGAGAAACTCTCTTCTTTGATGCCGCTTCTATTTTTTCCCCCTGATCACTCCCACGGCAAGGTGTTGGGGATCGAAATATCTTGTGGCTACCTCCTTCACCTGTTCCTTAGTCACCTGAGAAATTTTCTGTGGATATCGTTCCACCTCCACCGTTCCCTTTCCCAGAAGCTCTGCTTTGGCGTATTGCTTCACTAAAGCGGAATTGGTCTCTAAATATATCTGATACATTCCGCTGATATAATTTTTGGCTGTCTCAAGTTCCTCCTCTGTCACTGGATCAGCCTTGAACTTATAGAATTCACTCAAAAGCTCTTCTTTAGCAAATCTCTCGTTCTCAGGTGAAGTGGCTATGTAGGCATAAAACACTCCAGCCTGTTCCCAGGAATCATTCACTCCATACACGGTGTAAGCCAAACCTCTCTTTTCCCTGAGTTGATGGAAAAATCTCCCCCCTGTTCCAGAGGCGATAGCCTGCAAAACCTTGAGTGCATATAGATCATCTTCCTGGTAAGGACAGGTGACAAATCCCAGAGCCTGAGCTGTCTGTGCCTTTAAACGATTTTCCGCCTGCATATTTTCTTTAAGATTAAAATCAATCTTTGAAACCTTCGGCTCCTCTATCTCTTCTCGTCTGAAATCCTTAAATAACTTCTCCAGTTTTTGTTTTAAATCAGAGGAGTCAAAATCACCCACCGCCACGATGGTCATATTGTTTGCAGAGAAATGCCTATTGTGCCACCAGCTAATTTGGGATTGATTTAAATTTCCGACCGCCTCCTTCTTACCTAAGCTATTCAAACCGTAAGGATGATCAGGAAAGAGTGCTTGATAGAAAAGCTGGATTGGATAGTTTCTCATACTATCTTTGTTCTTTTGTATCTTTGCCAGAAGAATCATTTTCTCCTTTTCCAGCTCCTGTGGATCAAAAACGGGATTTTTTATCACGTCTGCTATTATGTCCAGACCCGCTTCTAAGTTCACTGACAATAGCTTAATCATGTACGTGAAGTAATCGGCTTCCACCTCCGTTCCGATGGAAGCCCCCAACGCTTCCAGTGAATTGAATATCTCCTCCCCCCCTCTATTTTTGGTTCCCTTCAAGCTTCCTCTCAGGGTAAGCCGGGTTATTCCGCAATTTTCCGAAGATTCATAAGCTCTTCCCCCTTTGAAATAAATCCCCAGTGAGACTAGAGGCAAAGAATGATTTTCCTTAGTGATCAAGGTGGCTCCACAAAAAAGAGTATCCTTTTGGACACTTGGTTCAACAAATTTAGGGGAAGCTTTACTCTCTCGGGATTTTGCCAACTCCAGTTCAATCCTTTTGCCCTCTTCCAACTCCTCCTTCAATCCTTCTAAGATCCCTTCTTTTATTCGCGCGGCTGTCATCTTCTCATCGAACTGACTCTCAGGTCTATATTCCAGTATGCTGGCATTCTCCATAATCAGATATTTTGAAGCCACCCTTTTGATATCCTCCTCCGTAACCTCATCCACACTCTTCAGATATTGCTCACCCAATTGATAATCTCCATACGCCTCAAAGAAAGCTAAATTTTCTGACAGACCTCTTGCGCTTTCAATCGAGGAAAGATGTGAGAATTTGATGATGTTTTTGGCTTTGGCAAGCTCACCCTCAGATACCTTCTGAGTCTTAACTCTTTTAATTTCCCGAAAGATCTCCATCTCCGCTTCCTGAAGGTTCTTCGCTTCCAGTTCTGCTTCGATAAGAAAGAGTCCCAAATCTTTTACAGCAAAAGCCTCAGATTCTATGGAGCTGACCAGTTTCTCTTTCTCCATCAAGCTCTGGCTCATGCGGGAACTTCGACCATGCCCTAAAATATGAGCCAAAACATCCAGAGCAAAGAAATCCTTTTCCAGCTGTCCCGGGATGTGAAATCCCATCTTGAGATAAGCCTGGGTGATATCCCCTTTCATCTGAGTGTATTTCAATTCATTCTGGAGAGGCTCCTGTGGAACCAAAGGTTTTTTAGTCTCCTCCACTTTCACATTGCCATAATATCTTTTCACCTCTTCTAATACTTCCTTTGTGTCCACATCTCCCACTATCGCCAGAACGATATTATCCGGGCGATAGAAGCTTTTGAAGTAATCTTTCAATTGATCCCTACTCCAACTTTCCACCTGCTGGGGTGTTCCCATTCTCCATCGACGAATAGGGTGATGATCGAAGGCAAGCTCCATCAGCCTCTCCCATGCTAAGGAGTTTGGATTATCCAGCTTTCTTTTGATCTCCTGGATAACCACCTTTTTCTCTTTCTTCAGTTCTACCGAATCGATGGCTGAATTCCATAAAGCATCCGACTGAAGCTCCAACCCTTGTTTAACGAACCGGCTGGGGAGAACAGTGTAATAATGTGTATATTCATAGATGGTTCCCGCATTGAGATATCCTCCCAGCCTTTTAGTCTCCTCCCTCAGTTGCCCTATCTTTCTTTTTTTGGTCCCCTTGAAGAACATATGCTCTAAAAGGTGGGAGATGCCGGTCAGGCTGTCTGGTTCATTGAAATATCCGGTGTTGACCCAGGTGTTTATGGCAACCACCGGGGCGGAGTGACGTTCTTTGATCAATACGATCATTCCGTTATCCAGCAAAGTTCGACTTACATCAGAGGCATTCATCTTTCCACATCTTGATAAAAAACACAGCATCAAAAATAACAATATAGAAAACCTGGTAAAATTTAGAACCATCACAATTTTCCTAAACCTGCCGTTTCAGCCTGCTTAATTAAGCAATTTTTATTGGCACTGTCAAGCGATTAGGGATACTTCTTTGCAAAAAGATGAAAAGAATGACAAGTCAGATGGTGAGGCTGTTAGACCCAAGTGAATTGGTTCAGTGATAAAAAGAGTGGCGTTGGAGCCTGACTCCAAAGAGAAAACTCCTATGGCAAAAAAACAAGCCCCAACCCAAGGGCTTGTTTTTCGGCTTTTTGAGGTTAATCTTAAAACGATGAGTTTTTATTCTTTCAACATTCCCATATATTCATTCTCATTGGTCAAGATCTGGTACGCTTTTTGAATGTAAGGATCGTCTTGTAATAAAACTTGCTCATAGAACGCCTTTTGACCATACAGATTATTCAAGATGTCCCTCTTCAAAGACCTTTTGATGTAATCTATGCTTTCCTCAAAATCATCTTCCTTATCCTCTTCGATCATTCGTTCCAACTCTGATAAAGTCTGGGAAAACGTCTCAGATTTTTCTTGCTTTTCGATTTGTTCCTTCAGGGGCTCCAAATCAAGTTCCAAGGCAGATTTGTAGGTGAAGTTTTTCTCTTTAAGAAATCTTCTAAACTCTTTCAATATCTGATCGTCTATCTTAAAATCTCGAGGGATATGGGGATGTCTAGCTATGTACGATACGGCGAAGTTAAAAAACATAGACTGTCGCTCTAAGTTATATTCGATGGGCTTCATGTTGGGCACCTCGATCTTGATGTCGGGGACTATTCCGCCACCTCCGTAGACCGTCCTTCCACCCTTAGTATAAAAAATTTCTTTTTCCACTGTCACCAGGCTATCCGGTTCTTCGTTATCATCCACTTCCTCCGTCACCTGGTGTCTTCTGGCTCTCTCCGGCTTCTGAATACATCTTCCACTGGGAATATAATATTTGGCTATGGTCAGCTTCAGATAGGTATCATTGGGCATGCCAAATATCTTTTGAACCAATCCCTTACCAAAGGTGGTGTTTCCGATGATCACCCCTCTGTCCCAATCCTGGATTGCTCCGGAGACTATCTCTGAGGCGGAGGCAGTCCCTTCGTTAACCAGGACCACTAGTGGACCATCGGAATAGATGGGCTCATCGGTGGCAAAGAAATCCCTTTTAGCCTCGGTTCGACCCTGGGTATATACGATCAGCTTATCCTGATCAAGAAAGAGATTGGAGGTTTCCACAGCTTGATCCAAAAGTCCGCCTCCATTGCTTCTCAGATCAAAAATCATCCCTTTTATACCTTTGCTCTTCAAGTCCTCTATGGCTTCCCTTAATTCATTTCCTGAATCTTTGGAGAACTTGGATAATCTGACGTATCCGATTCCCTCATTCATCACCCCGTAGTATGGGACGTTTTTAAGCTCTATTATCGCCCGCTCAACTTCATATTCCAAAGGCTCTGCCACCCCTTCTCTTTTTATGGTCAGAACCACAGTGGTTCCTCGTTCGCCCCTCATTAAATTGGAAGCCTCCTCCACAGTCATTTCCGCGGTGGATTTGCCATCGATTTTGACCACCCGATCGCCTGCTCGAAGTCCCATGCGATATGCAGGAGTTCCCTCTATAGGTGATATGATGGTGATAAAATCGCCTCTTTTCGCAATAGTCATCCCTAACCCTTCATACTTGCCCTCCGTCATCTCAATAAGTCTGTCGTGAGCTTTGGCATCCTGCAAGTTGGAGAAGGGATCCAACGTCTCTATCATTCCCTTTATTCCAGCATAGGTCATGTCTTTTACGTCGACTGAATCCACGTACCTTTGATTTATGTAGAAAGCCACTTTGTCCAAAAGCTTTATGTAACTATAAATGGTCGCCCTTTCATCTTCTGGCATCACCCTGACTTCTTCTGTTGCCTCTCCTAAACCCACCACCCAGATTATCCCCACCGAAATCAGAGCCAGCGCTATGGCAACCAATCCGAATTTCCTTTGTTCTCTCATTTTCAACCTCCAAATTTGATTTTTCTTACTAAGGTTTTCTTACTAAGGTTAATGTAACATAAATTCTCATTTTGTCAACGTCAAAACTCTGCTTTGAGAGTTTTGCATCAACACTGGATTCTTAAATGTCCGCCCTCAACAGCTTCTGGGGTCAGAATGTTTCCACTTACTGGTTTAAGCAAATACCAGACCGCCAGATTGACCTTCCTTCTCTGACAGAGCATTACTGACGGACGAATCAACTCATTATCGGATATGAGATTAATCCGTACAGATAAGGAAGATGTCCCAAATTGAGGGGGAAAGGTTTGAAGTTTGCAAGGATTGGCAGAGCCTGTGTGTAATAATTTTCATACATTTTGCAAGATTTGAGTAAAAGGGATTCTCCTTTCTGGCACATGATTTCTGTTGAAAGCATGTGTATTTGATGACACCTCACTTAGCTTATCAGTTGATCCCACTATCTTTGTATACGCCAACTGTACACATATTTTATACAACCGTGGCACGAGGAAAGTTTCAAATAAGGCTGACTTATCTGACGGTTAGAACTCTGAAAAATCACCCATAGAGGAGAGCACGAAGTGTTCAACTTTAGGTGAACCATATTAAACCTTGCTGTCTTTCGAGAAGTTACAACTCAAGTTAAGTCTTGACACTCCAGATCAACGGGTAGCTTGGAGTATCTGCCTTTAGGCAAACCAAACGTAAAACGAAACCTTCAAGTTTCTTTGGTCAAGCTAAAGCCCACGGGATCTTGAGATTTGACTCTCCGGAAAACATTTCCTCTTTTGACTTCTTCAGAGCTCTCAGATGTTAACCTGACAATGACCGTGCGGGAATCAAAAGAAAACCAAGACAGATGAAGTTTATCAACAAAACCATGGTAAGGGTGGCGGGAATTCCTAAAAGGGGAATCAGAATAGCAGAGGCTAGAATGGAACTTAAACTCGCACCTAATAGATCCACAGAGTAACCAGTCCCTGCTTTTAAAGTTGTTCTCCTCTTCAAGAAAAGATGGTTGGCTAAGGTGAACTCCATCCCTCCCAACAATCCCGAAATGGTTATCAGTAAAAGCAAGAAAGCCATTATCCATGCATCCGAAGGGGAGGTCTCTGCAAAAGCCCAGATCATAGCCAGAAGAAAAAATATGAAGATCACCTGAAAGAGTTGAACTAAAACCAATCCTTTGAAGCTAATCCTTCTTTGACTGGCTATCTTCTGTATGATAAGAGCTCCGAACACAAGCCCCAACATGAAAAGAGTGAATATCAGCCCCATCATTGAGTAGATATATCCATAGAATATCTGAAATGACAGTACCACAACCATCTCCACCAATATGCTGGTGAGACCTGCCACGAAGATGGCAGCCAAAGCCAGGTTTGATGACCTCGATCTGAACAATAAGCACAAGAAAAAGATCAAAGAGAAGACAAAGATGGTTGCCGCCATAAACCATCCGGGGTGGACACGGGAGAGGAAGAGCAAAAGCGGTTTTTCTAATGACCTGAACTGCTTGCTCCACAGGATGCTGTTGTAAAAGTAGCAGATCGGCTTTAAATCGTAGTTTATTCTTCCTGTCGTCTGGAGAAAGGCATCTTTTAAGAAAGCAACTCTAAAGGAAGAAAGGCGATCTGGCAGAAAATTCTCATTCACAAATCGGGTAGAAACACCTCTTTGTTCCAGCCTTTCGACCATGGTCTGCCAGTCGTCGAAGAGCATATCCTTCTTCTTTGAAGCTAGGAAGATATTATTGGAGCCAGGAAGAATCTTCACCTCTTCGAAAACGGACTTCAGGGTTTGGTGAATGGAGGAAAGATATTGGCTCAGCTCACCGCTGATATAGTTTTCGGCTGAGCTGACCCTGAAGGAAAAGACTCCTTCTTCATTCAGGATAGATCTTATCATACCGAAAAACTCGAAGGTGAAGAATCGATTTAACTGAGCAGTGTAGGGATCGGGTAGATTCACTATGATCACGTCATAATTCTTTTCCTGCTTCACCTTTAATTTCTGTTTGACAAAAAGACCGCCATCCATAAGGTGGATGTGAACCCACGGATTTTTTAAAGATTTGGTCTCTTTCTCAGGTAAATATGTTTCTCCTGTTTTGATCAACTCTGGATCCATTTCCACGTAGTCTATCTTCAGGCTATCATATTTCAGTGCTTGGGATAACGCCCCTCCCACCCCTCCTCCGATCAGAAGAAGGCTTCTTGGCTGGGGATGCTCCAAAAGGGTGAAATGAACCGCCTCCTCTGCGGAGAAATCATCTGGATATGAAAACAGCATCAATCCGTTCTCATAAAATGTAACCTGTTCATATTGTCTGGTAACCGAGATATTGCCATATCTGGTATCCTTGGAATAAACTAAAGGCAAGCTTTTCCACATCCTGCTGACGGAGAAACGATCAAGCGAATTATCTAGTTTTGATGCGGAAAAACCAAGTATTACAAAAATCACCACCACCCACACTAAAACCTTTGTTAATCTCTTCAAGTCATAGGTCAAAAGAAAAGTAAAGAAAAGAAGATTCAAAGAGAACAACATCACCACTATCTCAAAATTGGAGAATTTTGGAATTAGAACAAAGGTGACCAACAATCCACCTAAACCTGCCCCCAGAGATTCCCACAGATAAACCCGATTGACTGAAAAAATCAGGCTTTCATCAAATGCCCAGGACTTGGAGTTCAACACGAAAGCTATCCCCAAACAAAGACACAAAAAGCTCATCACTATAAATGCGAAAAGAAGCATAGGGAAAAAGCCGACGATCTCTGCTGGAGCAGTTCCTAAAATCTGCTTGGAGAATCTTATCAGGATTATGGTTAACAACGTTGCGACTGAGATTAAAAAATACCAGAGGGAGAGTTTTCGAGGTGTGTAGCCTTTTCTGCCAGCTACTTTATTGCCTAAAGCTGAACCCGCCCCCACCCACAAAAGCCATACCGAAAGCATAACCCCCAAACTCAATTCATTCCCGTAGAAGGAGACCATCATCTCTCGGAAAAGCACGATCTGAGCTACCATGGAGAAAAAACCGAGGAGAATACAAGCTAAAAGAAACTGGGTTCTATTGGAGAACTTCGGCAAATCGACTGATATCTTTTGAAGTGGAAACAGTTTTTTTCGTTTAGGTAAACTTTAATCCATTCCGCACTTTGAGGCACGGGCTCTTTCAACCCTTCCCCCGTCCCCCCTCTCCATAAAATTGATATGGGTTCATCTTGAAGGATTCACCCTGAAGGAGATAAAGGAAGTGATGTCTCCAAAATATCATCTTTATGAAATGCTTAAAAATTAAAAAACTTCAGCCATTAAATATTGAGAAGAACCCAACCAAGAAGATAATGAACTATTGGTCACTGCTCACTTTTCGCAAAAAGCCGGAGCTTATCTTGAGAGCCTGTCGAAAACCTGAATGACTGTCATCGCGAGGGAAGCGAGGCAATCTCGTTTCTGAATAGATCAAAAAGTTCGAGATTGCCACGTCGTCCATATGGACTCCTCGCAATGACATTAAAGGAGTTTTTTTGATAGTCTATTAAGCTGGGCTCTGGCGTTATCTTCAAACCTAACTCCAGACTCCAGGTATAGCCCTCCCGCAAAACTTGCATTTGTTCCCTTTTAGATTCATCTGGATGATGCGATAGCCCACTCTTTCTATCAACACCTGTTTGCAATCAGGACAATAGGTGTGTTCTCCTTTATGACCGGGAACATTTCCCACATAGACGAAGCTCATCCCCTCCTCCAGGGCAATCTCTCTGGCTCCCTCTAGGGTGGATACCGGGGTGGGAGGAAGGTTCTTTAAAAGATACATAGGATGAAAACGAGTAAAGTGAAGTGGCACATCTTTGCCCAGCTCTTGAACCATCCATTTGCACATTCTTCTGATATCGTTGAAATCGTCGTTCAGGGTGGGCACCACCAGATAGACGATCTCATACCAGATGTTGCTCTGAGCTAAATCCACCAAAGCATCCATTACTGGTTTTAGCTTTCCTTGGCAGATATCCTGGTAATATTTTTCAGTGAAGGCCTTGAAATCCACTTTGATAGCATCTACCTCTCTTATCAACTCCAGCCAGGGGTCGTGATTTATGTACCCGGCAGTGATCACCACGCTTTTGACCCCTCTTTTCCTCCCGGCAATGGCGCAATCCAGCATGTATTCATAAAACACTATTGGCTCAGAGTAAGTATAGGCGATGGATCTGCTTCCGCTCTCTTGAGCATAGGAGACCACATCCTCCGGAGGAAGATAGTAGGTTTTCACCTGTTCTGGTCTCACCTGAGAGATCTCCCAGTTCTGGCAAAATTTGCAATTTATGTTACAGCCTGCTGTGGCGATGGAGAAGGCTTTGGTCCCTGGAAGAAAATGAAAGAAAGGTTTTTTCTCAATGGGATCAACATGAGCTGAACAGGGGTATGAATGTACCAGGGTGTAGTAGGTTCCGTTCTGATTTTCTCTGCAGCCGCAATATCCCCTCTCCCGATCTCCCACCATACACTCCCGGGGACAGAGCTCACATTCAATCTCTTTATGTTCAAGCTTCTTATAATATTTCGCCTCCACGTGTGAAAGACCAGCCTGAGTGGGAGAGGCGGAAGCATTCTGGGATAAATTTAGAAGGGGCCCTCCAGGTAGAATTTGAGGAAACATCACACCACCAGCCGTCGCCAGAGAGCATTTTAAAAACCGTCTTCGATCAAGCTTGCTCATATTCCTGTTCCTCTATCTTCTGAAAATCACACTTTCGCAATTCTCTCTTCCCAATACAAGACTTTAGATCACCATTTCCACCAGATCTATTTCCTCTGAGCTGGCTTTTCCCAGCTTATGTCGTGAATCTGCCGCAGTGAAGATATGTTCCGGTTTCCTGCCTGTATTTTTTAGGGTGGGCAACCCTTTTTTGCGCCTGATTTTATCTATTATTTGATATCCTGCGAAGTCAACCGCCACTGGATCATCTCCCACGATTATTCCCCCAAAATTCTCCGCCCACTGAGGATGATACGACGGTCCCCCGTTATATTGAACCCGCAAGGCATCACAGATTATCAATCGTTGCTGTTTTCTTATCTGAGGAACCGTGTTCAGATCAGCGATATATGGATCACAACCATTATCATGGTATTTATTCGGATTGTGAATAGCACCGAAAAAGTTCTTCAGAGAGCAGGTCACACCGGAAAGATTGTGATCCTTCAGCACCGGAAGGTTCAACTGCACATTGGTGAACTGTTCCATCACCCGGCTCAATAAACTGCCGATGCTCATGTGATCAATCAACTTTGGGGAATAGCCTACGCCCTGGGCATCAGTGCCGAAACAAAGAAAATCACCACCATCGACATTCAAAGAGAATCCCACCTCCTTGAGTTCATAAGACGATCTGTCCCAGATAACAATATTTCTGTTTTTTATATCGATCGTTTTCAACAAACTGGCAACGACTAAAGCCAACTCCGGATGGGTAGAAGCCATACGCCCTGCCAGACAGTTCACTTTTAAGCCCACAAAATCTTTGGGTGAAAAAAAATGGTTTAACGCATCCTGGTGCTCAGACTCGGAGGCAAGCTGACAAAGTCCCCGTTTGACCATCCGGGATAAAAGCTCATTATCCACCTTTCCAGAAGAACTGATCACCCTCGGACTTTTGATAACTACTATCCTTGACTTGCTCAATTTCTCCTCTATTTGAATATTATCCCAAATTAAAAACTTACACAAATGAGTCGTTTGATGTTTTCATACAAAATACGACTTGGCGATTCGGACTATTGGGTAGTCTCAACATAAGCATCTATGACTCCCCCGCTATTCTAAAGATGTTATCGGTTTTTTTATTAGAGAAGACATTAAAATCGGTTCGGGATGCTCTCATCCCGAACCAGAGTGAGGTAGAAGTCAGACGTAGTTTCGTGTCCTTCCGCATATATATGTCTATGTTCACAGCTTAGCAACAACTTCGAAAAAGTCCCTTAATGTTAAACTTTAAGTGCTGGTTTTAAGTTATAGACTCTCAATGCCTTTTGATGCCCTTTTCTGTTATAAAGGCAGTTACCAACTCCACCGGAGTAACGTCAAAAGCCGGAGAGTAGACTTTAGTTTCTAAGGGCGCAGTTTTTTTGCCAAAACAATCCGTCACCTCTGTAGGAGATCTTTCTTCAATTTTTATCTTATCACCATCAGGAATAGCCGAATCAAAGCTGGAGCTGGGGGCGGCTACGTAAAAGGGAATTTTGTGGAAGTGGGCCAGAACTGCCAAATTATATGTTCCAATCTTGTTTGCCACGTCACCGTTAGAAGCCACTCGGTCAGCACCCACTATTATGCAATCTATTTTTTTATTTTTCATCACAAATGCTGAGGTGTTGTCACAGATAAGGGTGACGTCTATCTCCTGCTGTTGAAGCTCCCATACGGTTAATCTTGCCCCCTGAAGCACTGGTCGGGTTTCATCGGAAAAGACTTTTATTCTCTTTCCCTGCCAGGATGCAGTGTATATGATTCCCAGGGCGGTTCCAATTCCTCCGGTGGCTAATGCTCCAGCATTACAATGGGTCAGAACTGTATCACCATCCTTTAACAAACTCGCCCCAAACTCTCCAATCTTCTCACACATCAATTTGTCTTCCTGGTGAATCAAGACAGCTTCCTGCAGGAGAATCCGGTTCATTTTTTGCGGGTCATCACTTTTGTTTTTCATTGCCACATTTCTCATTCTATCCAGAGCCCAGAAGAGATTGACTGCGGTGGGGCGAGTGCCAGCCAAGATGGAAATGACAAGATTTAATCTTTCCTCATATTCTTTCCAAGTTTGAAAATTTTGCTTGTGCATGCCAACTACCACTCCAAAGGCGGCAGCAATGCCAATAGCCGGTGCCCCTCTGACTTTCAAATCCTTGATTGCCGTGACAACCTCATCTAAGGTATCACAATCAAGATATATTGTCTCTTCAGGAAGCTTAGTCTGATCTAAAACTCTCAGATGATCGCCCGTCCATTCCAGGGTTTTAAATTTGAGTTTATCGGATAAGGACATCTCTCGTTAAATCTCCTCGCTGAGAGGTAACTTTCAGGTTGTGTCAAGGGACAAACTTAAAAATTATTTTAGAAGAAGATTATTCTCCGATCATCTGCACCACGATCTGCCTTTGTCTTCTGCGATTGTCGAAATCTATCAAAATGATCTGCTGCCATGTCCCCAAGATCATCTCTCCATCCACAAACGGAACTGTAAAAAAGGATTTAACTAAAGCCACCCTCACGTGAGCGTAACCATTCCCGTCTCCCCAAGTGAGGTTATGATGATAACTATCATCTTTGGGGATCAGCTTTTCAAACAGGTCGGGCAGATCCTTTAGCATTCCCGGCTCATACTCTGTGGTGGTGATGCCAGCAGTTGAGCCCGGTACGAACACCGTCACAATTCCATTCGAGAGTCGTGCTTCTTTCAAGGCATTAATCACCTGTCCGGTTATATCTATAATGTCAGTATCCCCCTTAGTTTTCAAGGAAAAAGATTTAGTTATCACACTCATATTTACTGCAACCTAAAGTTATGATTTCTGGAGTCAGTGGCTTTCTTCTAGGTTAAGAAACCAAAAAGAGCTAAAAAGTCAAGCAAAATGATCTCATAATTGTCTGTAAACCTTCGGTTAGTTTTGCTTTCTCTCTTTAACTATATTTGACGGTCTTCCCTGCTTACTTAAGTTAATACAACATCCAAGGAAACATTGCAGAGCAAGGTTGATCCAAACAATCGCACTTTTACGAAATGGATGATTCATGTCTGGCAGGCGCAGGCAAAAGAATTTTGTTGATTTTTCTAAAATTAATTTTTATTTATAGGTAGCACCCGTTTAGAGAAGGAAAATCTTCGCAGGACGGAAAGGAGTGTTGTGAATCTACAGTTCTCCACTGAAAGAAATGTTCCCTTCGTGGGAAGGGAAAGTGAGTTGAAAATTCTGGAAGGATTCTTCGATTCCATTCTGGAGAATCGGGGGGGGTTCGTTTTGATTGAGGGGGAGACCGGGATAGGAAAAACCAGATTGGTGGAACAATTTCTCGACAGGATAAAACCCCGGGGAGCCATGGTGATCCGGGGACATGGATATCATAAGGAGATCTCACCTTACCGACTCTTTTCCGAGATGCTTCGGGACTTTTTTTCTTCGGTCAACTACGACACCCGATACTTGGCACCTCTTTTGGACAATTTGACCATCGCCCTTCTGGAGAAGATAGTTCCTGAAATTGAGAAATACATTCCCTTTGATATCTCTCGTATCACCACACCTCCTATGTCACCCAAGGAAGAGAAGCAAAGATTTTATGACATGTTTTTGCTCCTCTTTTTAAAGCTTTCCCATCGATATCCTCTGATCTTGGACATTGAGGATCTACACTGGTTGGAGCCGGACACGCTGGAACTTTTGAGATATCTGATCACAAATTTCAGGAAGTCTCCTATCCTGGTGATCGCCTCCAGCCGGGGTGCCCAGGCGGATTCTTTTACCGAGGGGTGGCTTGGCAATCTGGAGGATCAGAGGTTAGTCAATCGGCTGAAGCTCTCTTCTCTGACTCAGCAAGAGGTGAAAACTCTGGTGGAAACCTTCTTCAACCAACAATTGACTAACAATTTCTTTCAATGGCTTCTGGATTATACCGCAGGAAATCCTTTATTCATAAATGAGACCTTAAGATCAGGCGTGGAGCAGGACATCTTCTTTTTCGATCCCGTTGAATCTGGCTGGGAAATCAAAGAGGAATATCAGGAAAGGGTCTTGGAACCTGCCACCCTGCCGAGTGTGATCGAACGGAGACTTATGGGACTGGACAAGTTATCCCAAAAGGTGCTGTCGCTTGCTTCGGTGACAGGTGAGAGATTCGACATCGAAACCTTACAGAAACTTTTGACCATCTCCCCCAGACAGTTAAGAAGGATCGTAGGTGAGTTGATCGTAAAAAACCTGATTCAGAAAATCTCGGATATGGAAGAAGAAAAGGGAAATTATCGTTTTACCCATCATATCGTTCGTCTTCACATCTATCAGAATCTTAGCCTGGAGTTTAAAGAGAAAATCCATCAGAAGATAGCAACCATTCTGGAGAGGGAAAAAGAGAAAGTCAAATTATCTCAAAAGGTAGAGGATTTAGCTTATCATTTCAGCCGGGGGAAAAAAGATCGAAGCTCTTTAAAGAAAAGCATAAATTATTTGATCCAGGCAGGACAGAAGATGCAAAAACAATACTCGGAAAGTAAAGCAGAGCAGTATCTACTCCAAGCTCAGGAGCTTTTGAAAAATATCCCTGCCTCCAAAGAGAAATATGCGAAATTGCTTAAACTCCTGGAATCTTTGGGTGATGTTCAGAGCAGAGTGGGCAAATCGGACTCCGCCATAAATTCCTATCAGGCGGCTTTGAAGCTGGGAGAGATTCAAAAACTTTTAGACCAGCTCAAAAAAGCTCAATTGTATAGAAGGATCGGTTATGTGTATCATACTATAAGTGACTACACTGAAGCCATCTCTTATTATGAACGTGCCTTAAAAGAATTGAAAGATATCTCCTCTGAGGCTGAACGCACAGAGTTCATCACCATCTGTAATTCCCTGGGGTTAACCTATATCATGAAGGGGGAACACCAGAAGTGTATCCACTGGTCAAACAAAGGGATCAAACTCTCTCGGAAAAGAAAACATCTCCCCCTGATAGAGCAGAGCTATAGCAATCTGGGGATGGTGGCATACGGTCAGGGGAAATATGATGAAGCCATCGAATTCTTTAATCGATCTTTAGAAATCCAACGCAAGATTCAGGATAAATCAAGGCTCTCCGCTTTGAAGATCAATCTGGGAGTGATTCATCTCAATCTGGGACAGTATGACCAGGCTGAGGATTACTACTATAAAGCGTTGAATGTAGCTCAGGAAATGGGCAATCTGTCCTGGAAAGGCATCATCTATAATAATCTGGGAGTGCTATACAAGGACAAAGGTGAATGGGAGAAGGCGCTCGGTTTTCTTGAAAAGAGTCTGAGGATAAGGGAACAGTATGGGGATCGACGGGGAATGGTATCCGCGCTTGACAACTTAGGGGTGACTTTCCTATCCCAGGGACAGCCAGACAAGGCACTGGATTATGTGAGCCAGAGCTTTGACATCTGCCAAAAAATCGGAGCCAAAAATATTTTACCCATCATTCAGACAGATCTGGGAGCTATCCATTTCCAACTCAACCAACATGAGAAAGGATTGGCTTTAGTTAATGAAGCTCTGGATATGGCCACCAAACAGTCCTCCAAACTGAACATAGGGATCTCTAAAAGAACTTTGGGGCAGTTCTACCTCTCTCTTAAGAAATGGGAGAACGCAGAAAAATTTTTGCGGGAGAGCAAAATCCTTTTTGAAGAATTGGGCTCTCCCTTCCAATTGGCACAAACACTGGAAAGTCTGGGGCTCTGTCTGGCACAGATGTCCATCTGGGAAAAAACAGAAAAGAGAGAAAGTCTGTTTCAAAGAAGTATTGATACCTTAAACCAGGTTATAAAGATATTTACCGGACTCAATTTCGAAAAAAGACTGATCTTTTTAAAAGAGAAAATAAAGGATAACCATCTGGGGTCTGAATTAAGCCCTCTCCTCGAGAAAATCGAACAGAAGATTATGCACATGAGGACAAAAAAAGAGGCTGAAAAACAGCCAGAATCCCCCACTCCGGTAGTGATAAGTGGCGACTACATGGATCATCTCCGCATCTATTGCTTTGGAAGGCTCAGGGTATATCGACCGTATGAGTCCGAGGAGATTTCGGCAAAAGAGTGGGGGTCGGCCAAAGCCACGCAGATTTTAGCTTATCTGGTGGTGAAGGATACGAAAAGGATCGGGGTCACCCGGGACAAGCTGTTGGATGCCATCTGGCCGGAAATCGATCCTCAAAGTCTGGGCAATACCTTTCATGTGACCCTTTCTCATCTCAGAAAAGCTATCGAGAAAAAGAAGGGGGAGTATCTCTCCTCCCAGGCTGGAGTCTATCGATTAAACTGGGAAGGTAAGATCTGGTCTGATGTGGGTGAATTTCTAAGTTGTCTGGACAACGCCCTCCGCTTTCAGAAGGAGGAGAAGTTTCATTTGATGGACTTGGAATACCGGAAGGCGGCAGAGCTTTATTCCTCCAACCTGTTAGAAGATTTCTACGAACGCTGGGCAGAGGAAGCCCGGGATGAATACAGGGAAAAGTATAATACCGTGTTCCGAAGGTTAGCTCAATCCGCCTGGGAGAAATCTGATTACGAAAACTGCATTAGTTACCTCCAGTCTCTGCTTTTATCCGATCCCACGGATGAGGAAGCTCACCGCATGATAATGCTCTCCTATGCCCTTCTGGGGAGTCGTACCGCTGCCATACGGCAGTTCAAGGTGTGCGAAGGAAACCTAAAAAGGTATCTTGAGATCGAACCCGAACCAGACACTGTGAATTTGCATAAAAAAATCAAGCATGGAAATCCCAAAGACTACAGAAAACTGCTGAGTATGGTTGGATAGCTTAAATCCTGATCTGTTTACTGCGCTGAACCAAAGGAGAGTTTAACATGATGAAGGAGATAATTGACGCTGGTTTAATCCGCTCTTCCTTCATTCTTCAAATGGACGGAAAGCTTTAGCTTTCAATATCGGGGAAAAATAAAATTTCTCAACAAGGAATAAGGAGTTGGTCATGAAGGTCGTAACTTACAGAGAATTGGAGCCAAAAGATGATCTCATGATGCTGATGGATTTGGCTTTCTGGAGGCCCATCTCACCAAAAACAATGGAAGAGAGAATAAGAACAGATGAAAGGCTAAAAGATAGCCCGGTGGGCTTCTGTGCTGTGAAGGATGGGCAACTGGCAGGTTTCGTTGGGGTGATGGACATTCCGACCAGAACAGTGCGAGGCAAGGTAGAAATCATCGGGGGCATCTGGGCTGTCGCCACCAATCCGGGTTTTGCCTGCCAGGGAATCAGTAAAACTCTTATGGAAAGGGCACATGACTATTTTCGCTCGCAGAATTACCGCTTCTCCTTCCTCTGCACCGGCCGCACCATAATCGCCTATGCTTTTTACAATAAATTGAGATATACCGAGGTTGAGGCTGTAAATCAATTCACGGGTGTTTACAAGGTCTTGGATAGACCCGAATCCGGCGGGAAAGATGTCAGCCCTACCATCGATCCTGAAAAGATCTATCGGCTCTACGAGAGGTTCGTGGAGGGTAAAGAGGGGTTTGTGATTAGGCAACAGGACTTTATCACCATGTATGCGAAGCGCAAAAGATTCGACGAAAAGAAATCGATTTTCAAGCAGAACGGGTACGCTTTGCTGGCGGAGAGCCAAAACGTGATCAAGGTGCAGGAACTGGTGGCGTTGGATCGAATTACTTTCATTGAACTTATTGATGAGATCGAACAGGTTGCCAAGAGTGGGGTGATCAACCATGTGGTCACGGACGAATGGCTTCTCGGCGTGTACAAATCCAAAGGGTATCGCCTTCAAAAGGGAGAGTACGGCGTATTAATGGTAAAGAATTTGACGGACGCTAAAATTGACCAGGTTTACGGAAAATCTTTTTACATGGGGATACTTGATTGGTTCTAAGGTTTATTTCGCCACATGATGAGAACTCGATACCAATCATATATCTTCAGCCATAACTCTGCGGAGGCGCGATGTTCATTGTGATCTATTCTTATAAGGTGCCCAAGAACAAAATAAAAGAGTATTTAGATCTACAAAAAGAAGTCAGAGCGATTTATTTGAAGCACGGATGTCTATCCTATGAGGTTTTTGAGAAATTTCAAAAAGACGAGGAATGGCTGGAGATAGGGAAGTTTGAAAACAAAAGTCACTTCAAAAAGGTGGGTGCCCGGGTGGATAAGGACCCAAAAATCGACGAACTATTTCAAAGATTCTGTTCCATCGTCGATGTCAAGAAGAATCCGGTGGTTACAAAAAAATTTGTAAAAAGAATTTAACTTGCACGTCCCACTAAAAATACCTCTTTTTCTAAAACAGAACGGCGGCAAGCAACTTATACACATTGCATATGTAACCTTCAATACGTCCAAACGCCGGCACAAGCAGCCATCGGGTTCAATCGACGAAATGTAAATATCAGATTGTTTCTTTGCTGAACAAGAGTGAGAACCAGCAACTAAGGGTGTTTTATCTTCTCGAAAAAACCAATGGCCGTCCCCTTTATCAATTGACTCTTCCAATTAGATCAAACGCCTATTATTGTTTTGTTCCCACTCTTGCTCAGACTTAAAATCACCCTCCAATAAGAAGACACAATCGGGATCATTCCATCCCATGAGACTGATTCGATTGTGCTTCGACTTACAGGTCCTCCTTTTGTCCGACAGGGCGACCCACACCAAAGTTGTGAGCCCTCCCATGACTTGATAACGGTTCATGCTGTTGAAACTTCCAGTTTTATCTTTTCGTCAACTTCTTCTTTAGCTCTTTTATTGACAAGTTCACCCAGCTTCAGACATAATTCACCCAATTCTTTGGACTTGAAGGCGTTCTTGGTCTCTTTTAAGACATCGATTGTCTCCAACAAAGCATCCCTCAAATCAGACAGCCTGGGACAATTGAACAGATGACATACTCCTTGCTCCACAGCGTTCTGGTTGAGCCCCTCGGTTAAGTGCTTCACATCCGACAGGGCGGCTACGATGTTTCGAAAGGTGAGCTCCAAGAAGGTATCCAGGGGTAAAGAAGACGTATGCCGATACGGGCTGCTATTCAATACCGCCTCAATGCCCTGCAGATCATTGCATAGACTGTGGAATCGTCGTTCCACGTTCTGGACGGCACGATAAAACCAAAAGTTCTTAATTGAAATCTTAACCTGCCCCAAAAGACGATCGAAATCAACCGGCTTGACCAGATAGGCATCCACCGACAGTTGAATCGACTCCACCGCGGTATTAACCGAAGGATAACCGGTCATTAAGATCACCGGCATGCCCTCGATAATAGATCGAATCTCGCGGATAAGTTTAAGTTCCCGATTGCCAGGTATTTTTATGTCGGAGATCAACAGGTCGTATCTCGCCTGTTTCAACATGTCCAAAGCGGTTGCAGCATCCGGAACGCAATCGCACTCATATCCTTCCCTGCGCAAAAGATCAGCAGTGGAGACTAAGAAGGTCTCTTCGTCATCCGCAATCAGGATACGACCCAGACTATCCACGTTCTACCTCTGAACCGATGGTCATGCTTGTCAGAAAACAAAAAAGGCACAACCGAAATCGCCTCTTTTTAAAGAGACTGGCCTGATTGTGCCTTCGACTTACAGGTTTTTTTTCTGTCCGACAAAGCGACCCATATCTACATTGTGAGCCTTTTCATAAGTTCCTGTCAGCAGAAGCTTTCAAAGCTTTAGTTTGTGGTTAGTTTCTTACCTCATTTCTCCTTTAACAAGCTCTCCAGTTTCCCGCGCAGTTCACCCAGCTTTTTGGACTTGAAGGCGGTTTTGGTCTCCTCTAAAACGTCGATGGTCTCCTTTAGGGCATTGGTCAGCGTAGTCAGCTTGGGACAGTTGAGCAGATGGCAGGCTTCCTGTTCACCAGCCTGCAAGGCTAACGCTTCGGTCAAGTGTTTCATATCCGAAAGAGCGCCCACCACGTTTCTGTAGGTAAGTTTGAGAAAGGCATCCACCGGTGCGGAAGACGTGTAACCCGGAGCGCTTTTCAATACCTCTTCCGTTCCCGCCAGATCCCCAAGCCAGTTTTGCAGACGTTGATCTATGCTCCGAACAGCGCGATACACTCGGAAGTTCTTAATTGACCTCTTAGCCAGTGCTAACAGCTCGTCGAAATCAATCGGCTTGACCAGGTAAGCCACCACCGGCAGTTGAATCGACTGTATGGCGGTAGTAAGCGAAGGATAACCGGTCACTAAGATGACCGGCATGCCTTCGGCAATTTGCGGCACGTCCTGAATGAACTCAAGTTCCGGGTTGCCCGGCATTTTGATGTCGGCAATCAACAGGTCGTATTCGGCTCTGCGCAGCTTCTCGGCAGCGGTGACAGCATCCGGCACACAAGCGCATCGATAACCGCTTCGGCGAAGCAGGTCAGCCGTAGAGTTTAAAAACGTCTCCTCGTCCTCAGCAATCAGGATTTGACCCAGATCAGCCATTTTGCTCCTCCTTTTTTAGCCTTTCTATGGGCAGGAAGATTCTAAATTTGGTCCCTTCACCTGCCTTACTCTTAAAATCAAGTGAACCCCCTATCGACTCCACCAAGCTTCTGGAAACCGAAAGGCCCAGACCTAATCCGCCCGTGACCTCAGCACTTTTGGTGGTAAAAAACGGCTCGAAGATCCGGGAACGTATTTCCTTGGGGATACCTTTGCCCTGATCGGAAACTGTGAGGGTTAAGAAATCCTTAGATGACCCAGCAGCCACCTTGACTTTCTCCCCTGGCGGCGATGCTTCGATGGCATTCCGGATAATATTGAACAATACCTGTCTAAGTGAGCCCTCCAGCATGGCGTCTATAACAGGTACCCTGGCGGTGTCGAGCTCTATTTTTATTTGATGCTGACGACAGCTTGACTCAAGCAGGGCAACCACGTCACGAATGGTTTCATCTACTGAAAACCGCTTTGTTGGCTTTTGTTCCTGCCGGTACAGACCGAACATCTGATGCACGATGTGGGCGATCCGATCAATCTCTTTCTCAATCCGCCCCACGTATTCGTAGTAAGTGTAATCCTTGGGGATGGCATCCTTTATCAGCAGAAATGAGTTTTTAATTCCGCCCAACGGGTTGTTGATCTCGTGGGCGATGCGGGCGGCCATACGGCCCGTGGCGGCAAGTTTCTCGCTCTCCCGCAGCAACTCCTCTGCCCGCTTGCGCTCTGTGGTGTCCATAACAACCTCAACTACCTTATCAACAGTTCCATCTGGATTCGGGAATGGAGCTGAAATCAGCTCATAGTCTCTTCCATCAGTAGCTTTTAATTCAACGCTTTCTACCTGGTTATTTTTTATTGCCTTCAACATAGGACAGAAATCGTAAGGTTCTTTTGATCCCATATAATTTTCATAACACAGTTTTCCAGTCAAATCACCGAACCTTTCTCTTAACGTTAGATTTTGAAACTTTACTTTATAATCAATTCCGACAATATCGATGCCAATTCCTGTCTGGGCTAATCCTTCCATAAGAGCTTGCAACCTATCTTTTTCTGATAGTAACGCCTCCTCCGCCCGCTTGCGTTCGGTGATGTCTGTGAATAAACCTGCATTGCATTCTCTTCCATCTATCAAGACCCTGGCGGTGTTAATATCGGCATATATCGTTGTTCCGTCTTTTCGCAAACACGGAATTTTTGGGGCTAACGTTTTTTCTCCTCGTGCCTGAGCCTCGAATTCGGAAATCACGTGCTCCAAAGCATCTTTGGGATGAAGGTCAACTACACCCATTCGTTTGAGTTCTTCTTCAGTATAGCCCAACATTCTACATATTGCCGGATTGGCATACTTGAATTCCTTTGTTCCAATGTCTGCCAAGAGTATTCCCTCAGCAGCACTCGTAAACAGCGCTCTGTATCTCTCCTCACTTTCCCGCAGCGCCTCCTCCGTCCGCTTGCGCTCGGTGATGTCGTCCAGCAAGCCTAAAGTTCCGGTGACAATACCCTTGGCGTCAGAAAGCGGAGTGGCAGATACACTGAAATACTTAACTTCACCAGCCTTAGTATAAAGCTTGGCTTCATATTTAGATGATTGTCCCCGTTTTCTTTTCCTTGTCTCTTCTCTGAGTTTGGCAAATCCTTCCTTATCAGAAATCAGGCTAAGGCTAAGACCGAGAAGTTCTTCCTTTTTATAGCCCAGAAGGGCGGCAAAAGCCCGGTTTGTGAATATTAAGTTTTCATCTAAATCAGTACCTGCAATTCCCTCCTGTGTAGTTTCCACCAGAAGTCTATATTTTCTCTCCGACTCCCGCACCTTCTCCTCCGCCTGCTTGCGCCTCGATTCGACAAGGCTCAGCAGGAAGATGGAAATGAAGCCAACTAAAAACAAAGCTATCACATAAAGGGCAATCTCCGCCCAGTTGACGGGGGTAGATGGTGCGCCGACAAGAAGATGGGGGAGGTCTAATGACTCGTTCAAGAAACTCAGTATAGCCAAGATGACAACAACACCAGATACAATGAGTTGACTTCTCCATCTTTTCATCATATTCCGGATTCTATTCTGCATGGGTGTTTCCGAATTTTTGTTTCTTGATTTCATTCCCCCCCTTTTTTGCCTGTTTCCAGTTTTTGCATCTCATAATGTCCTACTCTCTTTTTATATTTTGAGTTAAAACCCCTTGGTTTTTTACTTGCTTTTTGTATTTCAATCGTTTTCAAAAATAGCCTTAACAATTTGCTCTGTCAAGCAGAAATTATCAGTTCTTCCCAAGCGGAGTCGGGTGGAGACTCCGCAAAAAAGACGGGATTTCGCTTCGCTCAAAAAGCTCTACCTTTAAACGACTCTGCGTTGGTAACGGACGCCTCGTCCGTTCAGGATGAATCCGTTATCACTTAGTTGGCGTGACAAACAAGGGAAACAGTGAATTGAGACAGGTAGTGTTTTTTGTCCTTCTTAGGGAACGTGGCGACCAAGATTCTTCCTCCAACAAAGGCGAGGTCAGAATGACAGATGAGGAAACTCGTGGGATAACTCATTTTGGCATTCTGAGAGAGACCCGCCTTTGGCGGGGTAAACTCCGCGACCGAAGAATCTATAAGATTCTCTGTCCCGATGCATCGGAACTCAGAATGGCAGGAAGAATCGTAGTTGCCCAATTTATCCACAGGATCTTGAGATTGGGCGTCTTTTTGCTCGATCTCTCCGACATTGATGGGGTATATGATTTGTATTTGGTCTCTACATAATTTTTTATACACCACTGTCTTCGCAATATAATAATGTCAGTAGTTTGCAAATAAGGAATGTCAGGTTATAATCGCCTCCTTTAGAGGAGGTGATTAAGGATGTTGAACCTGACGATGG
>Ga0111202_107_pt1 | contig 36500 bp, 26 predicted proteins | sample DeeMarSWOR324_28_FD_80372 | JGI IMG/M metagenome (GOLD analysis project Ga0111202, IMG submission 80372) | candidate division Zixibacteria bacterium SM23_73_3 | reverse complement strand
GAGAGTATCCCAAGTCAGAATCCAGGCTGGGTAAGAGCTGGCCCCAGGCCCTCCACACGTCACTCTTTGCCACTCTGTAAGACTCCTTAGCAGCTATCAGTGTAACGTTATGTTTCTCCGCCAGCTGGATACATTCATCCAGCGAGTAAATCTTGGGGGATGAAGCTTCGAATTGACCCCAGCAAACGTTAGTTAAAAGAAGCAGCAAACAGAAGTTTGAGAGAACTATTCTTATCATTTTTTACCTCCCTGTTGTTAGATACCGAATACCCCACCAAAGACGGTGCTGAACACGGATTTCACCAGAATCCAGAATATCCAGAGAATACAGACGGCCGTAAAAGCCTTTTTGGTGGTATATTTATACATCACTCCCAATCCCATAGAAACCAGTATCACCTGCCAGATGGCAAATATGTCGAAGCTGGAGAAGACGCTATACAGGAAAGTATCCTTGGCGTTTGCCGACAAAAGCAAAGCCAAACTGGTCTGGACATTGAGGTTTTCTTTCATCATGATCAGAGGAAATTTCACTATCATCGATGGGATTGCTATCAGAGAAGAATAACAGTACACCGAAAAGACTCCGCGAAAAGTGGAGTCTCCGCCCAGAAGAACATTGAACACAAAGAACAAAACAGCGGCGACCACCACCAGAGCAACCAGACTACCAACCGGCGCTAAAGCTAACTGCCATATAGGCGGATGATCTTGCTCTGTCATTCTCTCAATGATTCGTTCTTTTTGTTCCTCTGGAATTTTCTCGTTCTCCTGGATCCTCTCCACTTGTTGATCCATCATGTAAGGAAACGTATAGTAGAAAAATCCAATTCCCAGCAAAGCCACGACGATAAAAGGTACTAACCAGGTTGGCTTGATTTTCAAACTCTCGAATACCTTTCGGGGTTCAAAGAAGATATTTAGAATCTTTGAAACTCCACCCATGGTCTTCTCTTCTGGTTGAATGGAAGGAACTATTTGTTCCATTTCTACTCCTTTCTTTAAAAACCAACCATTCTTTAATTTTAGACGGAATTATCGTAAAAAAGTTTCACAAAAGGCTTGTAGGGGCGATTCATGAATCGCCCCTACTGCTTGCTGCGTGTTTCCTAAATAAACAATGGCGCCAGCACCAGCGAAACCATAGCCATAAGTTTTATCAGGATGTTCATGGAAGGACCGGAGGTATCTTTGAAGGGATCGCCCACGGTATCGCCCACCACTGCGGATTTGTGAGCGGGGGACCCTTTTCCTCCCAAATTGCCGGCTTCGATGAATTTTTTGGCATTATCCCAGGCTCCACCGCCATTTGCCATCATAAGCGCCAAGAGCACGCCGGTTAGTGTGGCACCAGCTAAAAGCCCACCCAAAGCCTCTTTTCCTAAAACGAGACCGATCACAATCGGCGCAAGAATGGCGATCATTCCAGGGAGTATCATCTCCTTGAGTGCCGCCTGAGCAGATATAGCCACACATCTTTCTGAATCCGGTTTTGCTTTTCCCTCCATCAGCCCGGGGATTTGGGCAAATTGTCTTCTCACCTCAGCCACCATCTTGAATGCGGCTCTTCCCACCGCGGTCATGGTGATGGAGGCTATCAGGAAAGGCAGAACGCCTCCCAGGAAGAATCCTATCACCACCTTCGGTTTGAGAAGGTTGATCAACTCTAATTCTACTGCCTGAGTGTAAGCGGAGAATAAAGCCAAGGCGGTAAGTGCGGCTGATCCAATGGCAAATCCCTTGCCTATGGCGGCAGTGGTGTTGCCTAAAGAGTCCAACCTGTCGGTTATCTTTCTCACCTTGTCTCCCAATCCGGACATCTCAGAGATTCCTCCGGCATTGTCCGCAATGGGACCATAAGCATCCACAGACATGGTCACCCCAATGGTGGAAAGCATCCCCACCGCGGCAATTCCGATTCCGTAAAGTCCGGCTAAATTATATCCTGCAAAGATGGCGATGCAGATTACTAAAATGGGCCCGACCACGCTTTCCATTCCCACTGCAATGCCGGTGATGATGTTGGTGGCGGCTCCGGTCTCCGAGGCTTTGGCAATCCTTTGGATGGGAGAAAATGAAGTGTAAAACTCGGTAAGAAGTCCCATCAGTATTCCGGCAAGATTTCCAGTCAAAATAGCCCAGAATACCCCGATGGGCAGACCCAGCTTCCCGATGATGATGTAAGCGGCAATCAGAAGCACCAAAGCGGCGACATAGGTGACTGCTCTCAAGACCGCGGCTGGATTGAATTTTTTAAATATCCTGACTGAAAGCACCCCCAACATGGACGCTATCAATCCTACCAGGATAATCAAAAGGGGCAGAGACATATACTGAAGTTTCATGGCGGCGTATTGGGCTCCGGTTGCGGCGATGGCGATAGAAGCTACTACTGAACCCACATATGACTCGAACAGATCCGCTCCCATGCCTGCCACATCCCCCACGTTGTCCCCCACATTATCCGCTATCACGGCTGGATTTCTGGGATCATCTTCAGGAATGGATTTCTCCACCTTCCCCACCAGATCTGCCCCCACATCTGCTGATTTTGTGTAAATACCTCCCCCCACCCTGGCAAAAAGGGCGATGGATGATGCTCCCATGGAGAATCCCACCAGAACCGCCGGGTCTATCTTGTGAAAAAAATGGTAATATATCCCCAGGCCAAAAAGACCCAGACTGGCCACCGACATCCCCATCACTGCACCTCCGGAGAAGGCGATATTTAAAGCTTTGGTCTGTCCGGAACCTCTGGCAGCCTCAGTGGTGCGAACATTTGCCCGGGTGGCGGCATTCATTCCCAGAAAGCCAGCCAACATGGAGCAGATCGCCCCGGAAAGAAAAGCCACCCCTGTAAATATGCCTATCTTCCACGCCAGAAGCACAAAAACAACGGAGATAAAAACAACCAGGATGGAGTATTCCTTTTTCAGAAATATCATGGCTCCCCTGTGAATTACTTCAGAGATATCCTGCATCAATTGAGTGCCCGGCGATTGCCTTTTGACAAAAAGAAAAAGGCCCAAAGCAAAGGCAAGTCCCACTATCCCCAGAATGGCTGAGATAAACCCTAAGTCCACTCTAACCCCTTTCTTTTAGAAATATTACAATTGTTGACTTCCTTCAGAAGAGAAATTTTGGTAAAGATGGTGAACAGTGAGGATGTTTTTTTTATCATTCTCTTTTTCACCACGATAATTTTCATAAAAATAAAGGCAGTTTAAAATCAAACTGCCTTTTGCTTTTCATAAGATAAGCTCAACCATTATCTATTGCTTTTGATATTCCCTTTGTTTTCCTGATAAAATTTTACCTTTCCGCAGATGCCAACTTCCAGGTATCCTTATTCATCCAAAATCTTTTAACTGACTTTCTCTGCGGCTATAGTCAAAAAACAACGAATCCTTCCGGCTCAAGTACAATTATGCCTGTGCTCCTCCGGTGGTTGAACTTCTCTCTTTTCTTGAACCAGTTCTTACTTCTGAGTCTTCAAAGTGAAGTGGACCGGATAAACCACCCACACAGCCACTGGTTGATTGTTGCTGATTGCTGGCTTGTATTTGATCTTATATGCGCCTTCTTTTGCCACGTCTTCAAACCCGGCACTGGAGCCCGACGGTTTAAACACCCTTGCATCCCTCACATTACCTTTCTTGTCCACCAGGGCTTTGATCCAGACGGTTCCCTCGATTCCGGCTTCCCTGGCCAAACGGGGATACTCGTATGCGATCTCATTTAGTTGAACCGGAGCCTCATCGTACGGCACGAACTCCTCTGGAGGTGGGAGATATTCCTCCAAGGGGATCTCGATGGCGATGGAGTCCCCTCCTCCTCCTCCGAGGATGGTTTGAGTACTTAAGTCCGCAATCTTTCCCAACTCCTCCTGGGTGGCTATGGTAACCTCCTCTGGAGCCTCCTCATCTGGAACTGCTTTGGGAATTCCTATGGATGGGGGGGCTATACCGGGAGCAGCTACTGCTACCTGGGGTGTTTGGGTCTGACTGACCGAGGGAGGAGCAGCTAACTCGGCGATGGTTCTGATCCTGACCACCCCTGCGGCTTCCGGAACCTTAGCGGTGATTTTGGAATAGAGCAGAAAACCGCCAATTACGGCGAGATGTAATGCCCCAGCTATTATCACCGCCAAGCCAAGATGCTTTTGATAACATCTCTTTAACTCAATCGCCCCATAACTGACAAAGACACCCGAAGCTTTGGGAGAAGTTACTGCTCTTTCTGATTTCATGGGCTGGCACCTCCTCTCACCTCTGCCATCTGTCTTTTATCAAACTCTGAAAAAGGCGACAGGCTGAAGCGATAGCTGAAATTTGACCGCCTCTCCTTTATCTGCTTCTCCACTATCTGAATTTCATCTATCACATCTACCATTTTAAAATATCTTGCATCTTTATCAATCTTCACCAGGGTTACCAGTTTGGGTTGTTTTGCGTTCCACTCCAGCAAAAGCCCTCTTAAGGAATCAAACAAAATGGGCTGTGGAGTCTCCCTGGCCATGTTCCACCACAGATTCTCATCCGAATCGATTCGCAAGGTCAAAAGTCTGGATTCCGCCACAGGAACCGGATTGTCAGTTGGAGGTAAATTTACCTCCATAGCCTGTGGCTGGCTAAAGACCGTGGTGACCATATAGAAGATCAAAAGCAAAAAAGCTATATCCACCATAGGGGTCATATCTATTCGTATGGCGATCCTTCTTTTGGGCCTTCTAAGCCCCTTTCCTTTCTTTTGTCTCGGCGCGCCGCCGCCGACGTCAACACCTGCCATTTTCTTTCACTCCTTGATTATATTATATCTCCTGCTCTTTCTCCATCTCTGTCACCAAGCTGAACTTGCTGATCTTTATCTCCTGCAGCGCATTCATTATGCTGTTCATGGTCCCGTATCTAACGTCCTTATCCGCCTTTATCACCACGAACCACTTATAAGCTCCCGGCACGCTGGCTCTGATCTGTGTAATCACCAAAGGGAGGTCAGTTGGAGTTGCCTCCTGATAATGCCTTACCGCTTCACTGATCTCCTCTCCCTCTCTCTGCACCTTTTGTTTGGTGATATATTCTACCATAATGCTGTCCTCCTTGGTGACGGTAACGTAAATCATGTCCGATTCGGGGAGCTTTATCTCCGAATGAGAAGCGGGTAGGGAAACATGTAACTTCTCCGGCGGCTTAAACGAGGTGGTAGCCATGTAAAATATGAGCAGAAGAAAGGCGATATCCACCATAGGGGTCATGTCGATCCTGATGTCTACTCTTCTCTTCATTCGCTTAAGCATATCTCAAACTCCTTTTTGTTCGTTTTTCCCCTTCTATTTCCCCTCCGTCTCTCTGCTTTTCAAAAGCTGGAGCACTTCATAATTAGCTTCATCCATGGTGTAGTTGAATGTGTCTACCTTATTCACAAAGAAGTTATATGCCACGATTCCTCCTATGCCGCTTAGCAGACCCCCGGCGGTGTTAACCAGAGCTTCCGAGATGCCAACAGCCAACTGCTGAGCATCGATAATCCCGCCCACTCTGTGCCCAGTGGCGGCAAAAGCTCGGATCATTCCAATGGTGGTTCCCAAAAGCCCCACCATGGTGCCGATGGAGGCAATGGTGGAAAGTGCGATCAGGTTACGCTCCAAGAGAGGAACCTCTAAAGCATTGGCCTCCTCTATTGCCCTTTGAGTCTCCTCTAAACGCCTCTCCGAGGTTTTCTCGGAGACTAAGACCTGTTGATATCTTTCAATTCCAGCTCTCAAGACGTTAGCCATAGTTCCTCTTTGCTTATCACAAGCCGCCAAAGCACCATCAAAGTCATCCTGCTGAAGCATGGAGATCACATTCTTGAAGAATGATTGGACCGAAGCTCTGCCCTTGGCCTTATTTAAGGTGAATAATCTCTCCAAAACGAAAGCCGCAAGCATCACCAACAGGGCGATGAGAACCGCCACCAGCGGTCCTCCTGCGCGCAGATATTCTGGAAGTTGCAACCAGATGAAAACCCCGACTGCGAAAGAGACTATCAAAACCAACACTATGAAAACCGACTGTTTCATTTAAACTCTCCTTTTATAGTTGATAGTTGACAGTTAACCGTTTCAAAACCTAGCTAAAGGATTTTACGTCTATGGAAAAATCTTTTCTCCTTCTGCCAATCCTTACTTACATCTTTATTCAAAGCATCCATACCTCCTTGCTTGAAACCAACCTTTTTTAAAGATCACTGATTTTTACGCAGTTAATTATCACGCAGGGCAGACTCAACCATACCCCGAAGCTGGCGAGGGCAAAGAAATTGGCCACGTTGAAGCTGTCACCGAATCCACCCACATTGAGTGCATCTGCGAAGGGAGTGGGCATGCCAATGGTTGAGATTATGATTACAGCCACCCATAAAACCAGGGGAATCCAATTCAACTGCAACTTTTTTTTCAGATTGGTCAAATAGCTCTCCACATCGCTATGTTTCTTATAGATCGCCAACAAACTCATCAACCCGGCAACGAATGAAAAGAGTATGGTCAGCGACACCAGAACCACAAAAACGCTGAAGAGCGGTCCACTCAATGGAGCGTAGCCAAATAGTGCCCCCAGTTTTAAGAAAAAACCCAGACCGATAACTTGAGAGTGAAAAGCTTCTCCTCTTATGGAGAACCAGGGCACAAACAGGCTTACCGTTAGAAGAAACGAGGTGATGGTCAGAACCATTCGATCCACCTTGGAAAAGACCACCGCCCTCACCAGACTATGGTCTCTCTCCGCAACAGCCGATTCAGAACTCTTCTGCTTGGCCTCCTCCAGATATTTTCTCTTCTCCTCCTTGCTTCTCCAGAACTCCTTCGCCTTATTAGGGTAAACATCAAACCCGATGTATTTGAAACGCATCTCCTCTGAAATTCTTTCATCGACTTTTTTGTTTTGATTTTGATCTTCCATTCGCGTTTAACTCCTCTGTTATTCGCCTTGGATTCTTAGTTCTGTCTCTTAATATCTTTGCATGTCTATGCGATCTCTTCCATCGATGGCATCTTTATTCTTGGGGTCGATTTCCAAAATCCTAAGATAATATTCATATGCTTCGTCAATGTTTTTGGACAACTCCAGGGATTGCGCAAGATTTAAGAGATGCGTAACATTTCTGGGAAAACAAGAGACCGCTTTTTTAAAGAAGGGAACCGCCCCGGCTGGATTATTCAGGCGCATATAGCAATATCCCACATTTGTCTGTAACTCACACTTGGAAGGATCAAATTGAATTACCTTAAGATAATGATCTTTAGCTGCCCCAAATTTATTAAGGTTCAAATACACTCGGGCGAGAAGATCATGAGCTGCTACATTATCCGGTTTCAATTCCACCACCTTTTTTAAGGGTTCCACCGCCTCCCCATATATTTCCAGTTTAAGATAGCAGAAAGCCAAGTTGAGATGGGCACTGGCATTGTCCGGATCGGTTTCGATCCTCTTTTGGAAAAAGGGAATGGCTTGTTCATACTTTCCCTGATCATACAAAGCCTTGCCCAGGTGAGAGTAAGCAGTGGTTTTGGTAGAATCCAGTTGGATGGCTTTCATCAGAGATGAAATCGCCGCCTCCAGCGAAGCCGAATCCTCGAACTCCGCCTGAACCTGACCTTTGTTTTCCCAAAAGCCGGCATCTTTTTGTGTCCATTCGTAATTCTGTTCGGTCAAGATCTTCTCGTAATTTTCGAAAGCTTTCAAGGCTTCCGGGAATTCCTTCAAATCCTGATGGGCTTTGCCCAAGTAAAGATATACCTCCGGCTCTTCAAGATTCATGCTGGCCGATCTCTTCAGATACTGGCTTGCTTTCTCAGCCATCCCGGCACTGGTGAGGGTATCTCCATTCACCACCAAGGAGGGGAGCATCTTTGAGAGGAAGTAATATGAGATTCCCAAATTTTTATATGCCTCGCTGTTTTCTTCACCGAACTTCAGATATTCTTCGTAAATTATTCTCGCCTCCGGGTAGTGCTTACCGTCCAACATGTAGATATGGCCTAAAGCGAGATAGGCGTCTTTGTTCTGCGGATCCACCCGAATCGCAGTCTTGAAAGCTTCCATGGCATCATTGAATCTGACCTGCTTGAGATAAGCCTGAGCCAAACGGAAATACACCTCCACCATGGTAGAATCCAACTCCAGTGCTGTCAGATATTCCTGCGTGGCAATTATCAATACTCCTTTTTCAAAGTTCACGTCACCCAAATTCTTATGAAATTCGGGGTCTTTGTCATCATAGGAGATGGCCTTACGGAAGGAGAAGTCCGCCTCCTTGAGCATTCCCTTTGCCATCTGCACCAACCCCAACACATTGTACAACTCCCCCCTTTCTTTTTTATCCAAAGCTTCTCTTATCGTCTCTTCAGCCTCGTCATGCATCCCCTTTTTATAATAAACATACCCCAGTTGAGAGTAAGCTTCCCAGTATTTAGATTTAAGTTCCAAAGCCTTCTGATATTGCTCGATAGCCTGGTCCAATTCTCCTTTCTCAAGATAACAATTTCCTAAATAGTAATATCCCTTCTCATCCCGGGGCTTTTCGTTGAGATAGTCATTTATAAGCTGAATGGCCTGATCGTAATCTCCTTTCTCGTAAGCTTCGATCCCGGCTTTCAGATCTGCACACCAACTCTCTTGCGCAAAAACTAAAAGGAGAATAATCAGTGTCCACAGGCAATTTCTTAAAGCTTTTTTCATCATATCCTTTCCCTAAGTTTAAAGCGAAACAATTTTTGAAATTAACAACTTTTCAAACAAAGTCAAGAATTTTTTAAAAGCTACGCAAATTTTTATCATCCTCTTTGGTTATTTTGTCCAAACTCCCCTCTTCTCTTTTAAGCCTTACATATCGAGATTTAAGTATCCAGAATCGGATCAAACCATAACCCAAAAGAATTAACCCTAAAGTGATCTTGTATCTGGGGTTGATTCCGAATGCCCCTATCAAGATCAATAAGCCCAACAAAAAAACTATCGAAGCCACCCCGAAGCTAAAAACCATCTCAAACCTGGTGGGAACCCGTTTATGAAAAGGCTTAAGTCTTTCCGTCTTCAGGGCGATTTTCTTCCTTTCATTTACATGTTTACTACGTTCAAACTAACTGAAAATGCTGTTTTGTCAAGCAAAAATCTCGCCATCTTTAAAGAACCAGTTCCCGAAAGAACCTGGAGTGCAAACACTTATGTTTGCTTTTTTGTCTCCAGATATATCGCGCCAGTTTTTCCAAAATATATCTTCTGATTCCACAGGACAGATAAAGCTTTGTTACTTCAGTTTTCAGAGATCTCTTCTTTTTAATGCTTTGTTTTGTCTAAAGATACAACGCTTTATCGTCTAATATGAATACAAAAAACGTGCCCGTTTTATTCCTCACATCGCCAACATTAATACGCTCTGCCATCTTTAGTTATGAGGGGGGATTGACTCTCCGGTGGTGAAAGTTATGACGAACCTCGCAAGCTTCTGCGAAAACGGCTCGCCAACTCTGGCGAACATTCCGCATTCCTAAAAAGGTAAGGGAAGAGGGATCAATTTTCTTGGTTTGTTCTCCTTTACTATAACTATAGTATCTCAGACTCTGCTCTCTCAAATCTCAAGTCTCAAATCTCAAATCCTCTTCTCATCAATTCTTTTATCTTGACCAGATCCAAGACCAAAAGTCTGTCTTTAGTTACTGGTAGTATCCTTTTTCTTATCTGTTGATGGATTTTGCCGGTGCCAATCCCTGGTTTCAAGGGGGATCTAAAATCTATTCCCTGGGAAGCGGCTAAAAACTCAATGGCTAAGACGTCCTCGGTATTGTTAACAACCTCCCTGGCTTTCCGTGCAGCTATGGTTCCCATGCTGACGTGATCCTCCTGGTCCATGGATGTGGGGATGGAGTCAACTGAGGCAGGATGGGTTAAACATTTATTCTCTGAGACCAGCGAAGCGGCCACTATCTGAGCCATCATGAATCCGGAGTTTAGACCAGGCTTGGCCGTCAGAGCGGCGGGAAGACCTGAGGTTGCCGGATTGATCAGGGCAGCGATTCTTCGCTCGGATATGCTGGCAAGCTCGGATATCGCTATGCTCAGAAAATCCAAACCTAAAGCCACCGGCTCGCCATGGAAATTTCCCGCAGAGATCACCTTATTCTCATCCGGGAAGATCAATGGATTGTCGGTAGCTGAATTTATCTCGATTTCAAGAACTGATCGAATATAGGAGAAGGTGTCTCGAATCGCTCCATGCACCTGAGGCATACAACGAAAGCTGTAAGGATCCTGCACCTTGGGACAGGCTTTATGAAACTCTCTTATCTGACTCCCTCTGGTCAGGTTCACCAGATTATCAGCCGATTTTCTTTGTCCTTTATGTTTCCTGACTTTCTGAACATTAGGGTCAAATGCCGTCGGGGTACACAACGCCGCTTCCAGACTCATAGCTCCCGCCATATCGGCGAGCTCTGCCAGCCTTTCTGCTTTTAATAGGGTCAAAACCCCGATGGCGGTCATCACACAGGTGCCATTGATCAGAGCCAGGCCCTCCTTGGAGGAGACCTTAAGCGGTGATACCCCTGCTTTTCTGAAAGCCTTTTTCCCCTCCATTAATCTGCCCTGATAAAAAACCCAACCCTTTCCCACCAAGGGCAAAGCCATGAAGGCCAAAGGAGCCAGATCGCCGGATGCACCCACCGAACCTTTTTCCGGAATCATGGGATGCACCCTTTTGTTGATCATCTCCACTAACGTTTGTATCAATTCCAATCTCACTCCAGAAAATCCCTTTGCCAGTACATTTGCCCGCAAGAGCATAATCGCCCTGACCTCTTCTTCCGAGAAAACCGGACCCACGGAAAGGGCGTGGCTTACGATCAAATTTTCCTGAAGTTTCTCTATGTCTTTTTTGCTTATCCTTTTATTGCAAAGGCTCCCAAAACCGGTGTTGATCCCATATACAGTTTGTCCTGTATCAACTATCTTTTTTACAAACTTTCTGCACTTCTTTATCTTTGCTGCCGCTTTGGGATGTATTCGCACTTTAGCTCCGTGAAGAGCAACCGCCTGCACATCTTCGAGAGTTAAATTATCACCATCTATTTTAACCTGCTTCATCTGCTTTTCCTCTGTTTATAATTGTAGCGGAGACCTTCAGGTCTCCATTTAGGTTTCCATTGTGGAAGGCTGAAGCTCATTTGAGTCAAATGACCTTCCGCTACATTCAATTCTTGATCCGCATATTGCGTGCCCGCTAGCTCCCCTGACCTGGCGGGAAGACCCTAGTGCCGATGCAACGTGGACACGAGTTAACCTATTTCTGCAAGTTAAACACCACCATCTTAATATCCGTCATCTCCTCAATAGCAAATTTCAAGCCTTCTCTTCCGATTCCTGATTCCTTTACCCCTCCATACGGCATCTGATCTGCACGATATGTGGGAACGTCATTGACTATTACTCCTCCCACCTTTATACCTTTTATCGCCTGGAATGCCTTTTCTATATCAGAAGTATATACGCCTGCTTGCAGGCCGTAAATTGAATCATCTGCCATCCTTACTGCATCGGAGAAATCATCGAAAGAAACAAAACAGACCACCGGCGCGAAAATCTCTGTCGCCATCACCTTCATATCCGGCTTCACATTGGTCAAAACGGTGGGGTGATAGAAATTCTTTTCCCTTTTTCCTCCGATCAATATTTTTGCACCGTCAGAAACCGCCTCATTCACCCAGCTTTCGGTCCTTTTGGCATCCTCCTCTGTAATCATGGGACTTACATCCGTTTCAGGATTCAAGGGATCGCCAAGCTTTAGACTTTCAGTCCCTTTTAGAAATCTTTGGGTGAATTCATCGAATATCTTCTTATGGATATAAATTCTCTGAATGGAGATGCACACCTGTCCGGCATAAGCGAAACTGCCAGTAATACACCGGGGCACAGCTAAATTTAGATTGGCGGATTCGTCGATAATGCAAGCGGAATTTGAACCTAGCTCCAGTGTCACTTTTTTTAATCCGGACTTTCCTTTTATATCCCTTCCCACTGGTGGACTGCCGGTAAAGGTAATCATGGCAACACGTGGATCAGTAACCAGCCAGTTGCCCACTGTTGACCCGGAGCCGATGATGATGTTCAAAGCACCATCTGGAAGACCAGCTTCCATCATTATCTCACCTAACTTTAAAGAGATGAGTGGAGTCGTGGACGCGGGTTTTAAGACTACGGAGCATCCTGCGGCAATAGCCGGCGCTACCTTATGAGCAACCAGATTCAGGGGAAAATTGAACGGGCTGATTGCACCAACGATTCCCACCGGGAAACGAAGGAAAAATCCAATCCTTTTTTCCCCACCCACAGCCGCATCCATGGGGACAGTTTCGCCATGAATCGACTTTGCTTCCTCCGATGCAAATTTGAAAGTCTGAACTGCTCTTTCCACTTCCGCTTTGGCTTGCTTCCACGCTTTCCCTGCCTCCATGGCGATGATTCGGGCGATCTTTTCCTTTTCTTCCCCTATTTTCACTGAGGTCTTTTCTAAGATTTTTGATCGCTCATATGCGGGCATGTTGGAGATGAGAGAAAATCCATCTTTTGCAGATTTGATCGCCTCTTCAAAAGTTTCCTTATCAGTCAAAGATACCGATCCAATCACTTCTCCGGTATACTTATTGGTTACTTCTAAGAGCTCCTTTCCCTCTTTCCATCTACCTCCAATAAGTGTTTTGTAAAGGTCAGACATCTTATACCTCTTTCCTTATTATATAAAGGTCCAAAATTTTTTGATCAATATAATCTAAAAAACCCTTTGGTCAAGTAACAAATAGCAAACTTCAAAAGATGGCTCTTGAATAGACCATGAGGGCGAATGTTGCTGAAAACAGTGAGGTGATTCAAGATCCAGTTAATAACGGTTAAGACTTTGGATTTTTTTCCAGTTGAGGAAAAATCCCCTGGAAGGCGATCACCTATTGTCGCAAAAAAACAGAACCGGTTCGCCCGCTGCCCTTTCACAAAATCTATTAGAACCTTTTAGGGTTTTTCTCACGGCATTTAGTTGATTTGTTGCAAAGAATATGAACACGATTGCACAATACCTCTAATTCCAAGTCACCTAAACCCACAAACGGTCTGATACTAATCTTGTGATAATTCATAGCTTAACTCAAAGTCCTGTGTTCATCCTTACTCTCTGAACAGGGGCATAATTTTTGCTTTTTCATTGAGAGGAAGTCAAATCTTATCAGGGGAAGGATCGAGATATGGAAAAGAGTCTGAGTGTCGGCATAAAGAGAGGATTTGCTATCCAGAAATTGAAAAAGAACAAAGAACCCAAGGTGAAAGAAGATCAGAGCGGATATTATATCTACACCGTAAATGAGGGCGTTAAAGTCTACTTTGAAGATTTTTATGCGTTTCTGGAGGAGGTAGAAAAAAGGTGTTCAAGTGAGTTAAGAAGCTTAAAGGAAAAAGTAGAGGATTGTGATTTAAGATGTGAGGAGACCCGTGCATACTATTGCGCCAGAAAGATCATCGTTGAAGTGATCTTGAAAAACGTATATGGTTACTATGGCGATGATTCCTCTTTTGCGGTGATTATGACCCCCTGGTGTTTTGGCACCGTGATTTTAGAAAAGGTTGAAAACTATAAGGAAAGGCTTAGTCGGGGTAAACTTCCAGATGTGAATCTGCCGGAATATCCCTATCTTGTCTTAAGATACATAGACGAGATTTACAAAAAAACGCTTCTTGAGTTATTGGAACTCCCTCCGGAGGCATTTAGCATCAAGTGGCAATACACGGAGCTTTTGAAACGTTTCTCCAAGGTTTTTTCTGATGTCTATGCCAATCTGGCGGACATCTTCGAGTTGGTCACGGAATATAATTAGGCTTCCTCAGGTAAATTCAGTTGATTTCTTGAATTCCTTCTAAAAAACCCCCCGTTCATAATCTCTAAGAACAATCGTAACTCCTTATATCAATTAAACTTTGATCCTTTGAACTCTTGAACCTTTCATGTAGCATTTTGTAGTTTAAAAGATTGCAGTCTTCGCTGTTTAGCCACCTTAATATCCCTCCACCTAATTGAAGAGATTCAGAAACATCAGGTTTGCGCATAGCCTTTTTTCGCCCATCGGAGTATCTCCTTTTCAGGATGACAGTGTCTTTAAAAGGGACAGAGGTTTTTAATTCTCTTCAAAAAATTTTTAAAAATCCTTGACATCGCCAGGCAAGCTATTTATAATTACAGGACTAAAATCGACAAGGAGAGAATTTTCTCTCTTTTGCAAAATGAAAAGCTAAACCTAAAGGAGAGTAGTTATGAAACATTCAGTTTCTATTTGTATCCTACTTTTGCTGGTAATTTGCATCTGGTCATTTGGCCCGATTGCTCAGGAGGCTCAAGCGCTGATCGGAATAGATTTGACGTTGCCTGCTGATTCAGCCAAGGTTACCAACCCTACTCCTACATTTAAGTGGAAGGTGACTATACCACCAAAGGAGAAACCAAGCAGGTTTCATATTATGTTAGCCACCGATCCTCTCTTCTCTAACGTTATCTGGGAGGATACCACCATCGATGGTTCCAAAAGGAGCATAGATTATCCCGACGATCCTTCTTTAACCGAGTGGAAGGCTTATTACTGGAGAATGAGGGTGGAGGTGGATTCGATAAGAGCCACAGATACGTTAACTTACTGGCAGGAAGAGTTCACCTCAACTTTAATCTTCTTTTATACTACTGCTACCCTCTTCCACATATACGAAGACCCTTCCATCTCGGATCTTCCCAGCATTCAGAAGGCAATTGTCTGGGCGGCGGCAGGAGACACTATTTGGGTAGATACTGGGACTTATTATGAGAATCTTAGATTTTACAAAGACAGTTTGCTTTTAACCAGCAGGTATTTGGTCAATGATCAAGATACTGCTACCATTAATAAAACTATAATAGATGGAAGCAAGTTGACTGGCGGAAAGAATCAAGGGAGCGTGGTTTATTTCTCTCCTGAAGCGGACTCAAGCTCTATCTTGAGGGGATTCACCATCCGGGGTGGCACCGGCACTGAAGCCGTGATAGGAGGGGTTAAGAAAATCGTTGGAGGAGGTATATTCTGTGGTGAGACTTCCAGCCCTACCATTGTTCATAACGTGATCACAGACAATCAGGCAAAGGACGATGGGGGGGGAATCTTCATAAATTCAGCCGCACCCAACATTCTGCACAACATCATCACCCGCAACTCCACGTTGAAAGGCTCAGGAGGAGGAATCGCATGTCACTTCTCCATCAAGGTGGGAGCACCTAAAAGCTTAAGCCCGAGTGCCCAGAAGGGAGAAAACAAAGAGAGACTGTTTTCAGAAAAATCCGGATCTGGTGTTGAAATTAAAGCATCCCCATCTCCTTCAGAATCACGCTTGAACTCGAGCGAAGGAGAAATAAAAAATTCGCTCAATCCTAAAGATGTCACCGAGGTTTCTTCTCCCACTGCTCCTGGCTCAACGGCCAAAACTGCGCAAAACACCCCACCGGTTGCGGTGGTGGATTGGTATGCCAGGAAGGATACCATAATCCAGAGGGATAAGTATCTGCCTGGTGATACCCTCTTTTTCCATGGAACCAGGTCTTCTGACGCGGATGAAGGAGATTCTATCACCAGCTTCCTGTGGCGGTATTTGGGATATTATGAATGCTGGAAAGACACCTCAACCACTTGGCGTTATTTCCCTAACTGCTCCAGCGACTCGGTCTGCTTTTTGGCGATTGAGGAGGAGAGTAGATTTGGGATGCTAAGAGTTGTTTTAAGGGTCAGAGATACTTCGACTGGCCCGAGTAGCCAGGGCTTTTCAGATACCCTGACTTTCAACGTGCAATATGCCCCTCATGCTGATCCGGGTGATCCATTTGACGTGCCCCCTGGAGATACCGCCTGGCTGGATGGATCCGGAAGCTGTGATATCAATCCTGATGATGTTCTAACTTACTACTGGACTCAGAACTCCGGCACTGTCTCTGTAACAATTGAGAATGCTAATTCTGATGTAGCTTATTTTGTTCCCGAGGATAATACTTATCTGGGAACGTATGAGTTCCAATTAAAGGTTACTGATTCATATGGGGATGAAGATTCCGGCACCGTCCAGGTAATCATAGACAATCCTCCGATTGCAGTCTGTCAGGACTCAACCTATGGAGACACATTGGCTGGATACTTACGCAACGACATAATGACCTTGAATGCCTCGTTATCTTATGATCCGGATCCAGATGATCAGGTTAAATATTATATATGGAATCCGGTTGAATGGTGTTTTCCGACTCAAGGAGGAATACAATGTTTGTCTTTTAGCGTGCCCCGTGATTCTACCAAAGCCATTCAATCCTTCACCTTCGCTTTCGGAGGGCTTTTGAAGTTCCGCCTGAAGGTAAGAGATTCCTATGGAGTGATAAGCCAAAATCACGATTCGGTTTTCTTTTCCATTCAATCTCCTCCGGTGGCGAATGCAGGCGCCGATACCGTGCTCCGTCCTGTAACTTTTGCTCACCTTTTCGGCACCGCGATCGAAGTCAACCCTGACCAACGGCAGACGTTAAAATACTACTGGAGGCAAACTTATCCCATCTCTACACTTCTGGATACGGTTCAGTACATTAAGTTCTTCGCCGCTCAATCCGGGATCTACAAATTTGAGCTGACCGTGGACGATCGTTTTATTCTAAGTACACCGGACCAGGTGGTGGTGGTGGCAAATCAACTCCCCAATGCAATCGTGGTCAATGTCCCTCACGCCTTTGAAGGTAATACAGTACAACTGGACGCTTCATCTTCTTATGATCCTGATTCTGCTACGTTTCAACATCCTGATTCCTCGGATGCAGGAGGGCTTAAGTTCGCCTGGAGCGTGAAATCTTATCCGGTAGATGCCGAAGAACCGGTGATAGTGAATGCAACCCAACCGGTAGCCCACTTCATTCCTTACGGCACCGGAACCTATAAGTTTCAGGTGTTAGTCAACGATACCATCTCAAAGCGGCAACCTCCGGTGCCGAATGTCAACATGAGAGAACTCACCGTCAATGTTGACTCCACCTATGCTTATCCGGTGATTCAGGGGAACTTGATCTCTTACAACCTCTCCGCATCAAAGGGCGGAGGGATCGATTGTAACCAAAGCTCGCCAGACATCATTAGCAATATCTTATATAAGAACCAGAGTAAGCTTTCAGGTGGAGCTATATCTTGCCGGAATTTCTCCACTCCTCAGATAAAAAGCAATGTATTTTTCAGCAATATATCCAGTGACTCCACCGGCGGCGCTATCGCCGATCTAAAAGCTCAACTTGCTCCCTCCGCCACCAGAGGCTTTAAGAAAAAATTAGCCATTCAATACAATGACTTCTGGGATAACCGGGGCGGGGCATTATATCAAGCCTCGGGAGATATCTCCAACAATATTTACACTTTCCCTCGTCTGGTCGATCCGGATTTCGGCGATTTCAGATTCGAGTGTTCTTCTCCCTGTTTTGGAGCGGGAGACCCACTTCACCCGGATATTGGATCACTTATATATTTCCAGCCGTGCAGCACGGTTAATCGCCTGGGAATGGTTTCACTCTCTCTGTTCCAGAATCCGGTGGCAACTGCAGTGGCTCACTTTATCCTCAACACGGACGTTCCCTTAAAAGCTCCGCCAGTTGCTTATGTGACCATCGGAGATCTTGCACCCAGTCTGGTACGTTTTGTTCCTATCTCTTCTAAGACCTATCAGGGAAGTTTTGTTTTCACCGCCAGTGGAACTGCCAAAATCTCAGTTTTTGCCAGCTCTCTTTTAGAAAGAGACACCCTCACCACCCGGGATTTCAGCGTGGCGTTTATCGGAGCAGGCAAGATGGGCAGATTGGTCAATTCCGATGAAAAGGTGGAGGTGGTTTTCCCTGAAGGTTCGGTAAAGGAAAACATGTATGCCACCTGCATCTCAGTTTCAGAAGATTCCCGATATCAGTTTGAAGATCAGCTGGAGATGGTGGCATTCGGAGAAACCTACCAGTTGGGTCCTTCAATCTCGTTCGACAAGGACCTTATCATAAGCTTCCCACTGGGCCATCTTGATCTGAAAGACAAAGATAAGACTTTGTTCTCAATCTATAAATATGAAGATGGAAAGTGGAGCCGACTGGAAAGCTTCTTGGACGGAAATTCAGTCTGCACCAAAATCAAGAGTCTGGGTATTTACAGACTGATTTACGATCCCAGAGGGAAACATATCACCGGAATACCCAAGACCTACCAGCTTCTCCAGAATTACCCCAATCCCTTCAACCCGGAGACCCAGATAAGATATGACCTGCCGGTTTCTGCGCATGTAAAGCTATCCATTTACAACGTCCTTGGTCAACGGGTGAGAATCCTGGTGGACCAAATCCAGGATGCAGGTTACAAATCGGTAATCTGGGACGGTAGGGATAATGGTGATCGGGAAGTGGCTTCAGGCATCTACTTCTATAAGATAGAAGCGGAAAACTATCAGAAAACCAAAAAGATGGTTCTTTTAAAGTAAGGAGAGATTTTACCATAGATTCAGCTTAATCAAAATAACGGATGAAAAAAAGGAGTCGTTATGAAAAAAAGATGGTTTCTCTTGATCACCGTTTTATTCTCCTCTCTTCTTTTTGTCTACGGATGTGGAGACGATGGGGTAGTAGAGCCAACTGCCGAGAAGCTGATCGAACAGGGGTGGGCGAAATTCAAAGCTGGTAACTCCAGTGGTGCCAGTGCCGATTTCAACGCCGCTCTTGGTCTTGACGCTGAAGCCAACGAAGCATATTTAGGTCTGGGCTGGGCTGAGCTGAGACAGAATCATGCTGGTCTGGCGGAAAATGCCTTTGTGACTTACCTTAGCAAAACTTCCAACTCAGAAGACGATGCTAAGGCAGGGCTGGCATTGGCTTATCATGCCCAGAAAAAATTCGAAGATGCCATAAATTTGGCTGAAGACGTGCTCTCGGCTGATCCCTCCTGGAGCTTTTCTCCCCATGATGCAGAAATAAATTATCTGGATTTGGCGCTGGTTCTGGCAGAGAGTTATTATGGGATCGCCAACTTCAGTCAAAGTCTTTTGGTGGTTCAACAGTATTTCGATCCTAACTTCGTTGTGGATCCAAATACCCCTGAAGGAAAAAAGCAACTGGCAGATAAATTAGAAGGCCTGTATACTGGCTAATTTAAGAAGTTTCTTAAAAAAATAAATGCACAATATTTGTTTTGGGGTGAGAATTACTCTCACCCCATTTTTACTTTCTAATAAGTGCTCATCGAGTTGCATGCTTCCACAGTTTGTCAAATTTTCTTGCCTTTCTCTATTCTTTTATTAAGTTTGACCTGAAATGGTGGAAAAAAATCCATTACCCGAAACTGAAATTCAACCATGTTCCAAAAACCGATTATTGGAATTACCATGGGGGATCCGGCAGGCATCGGTCCGGAGGTGGTGGTCAAAGCAGTGACAGATAAAAAGGTCACCCAGGTTTGCTATCCTTTAGTGTTTGGTTCTTACCACATAATCTTTTCTTCCGCCAAGAAATTTTTAAAAAAAGCAATCATAAGAAAAATCATATGGCCGGAAGATGTGAGAGATTCAAAAGATAGCATATGTGTGCTTGACTGCACTAAATTGGATCGTACAAAAATAAAAACCGGAAAAATTACAAAACTGTCCGGAAAAATGGCAACCGATTCGGTCTTCTGTGCCACCCAGTTTGCCCTCTCCGATCAGATAGACGCCTTAGTCACCGCACCCCTGTCCAAAAAAGGTCTACGTCTGGCTGGATATGATTTCCCCGGACACACCGAACTTTTGGCTTATCTTACTGCTACCCGCAACTATGCTATGATGTTTGTCGCTGTCCACAGTCCGCTGTCGACTGTCGACTGTCGACTGTCGACTGAAAAATACAAGATGGTCTTGGTGACCACTCATCTGCCTCTATCTGAGGTTGCCCGAAGCATCTCCAAAAAGAGGATTTTAGAAAAACTGACGGTGACTCAAAAAGCCCTACAAAGACATTTTGGCATTAAAAAGCCCAAGATCGGGGTGTGTGCTTTAAATCCCCACTGCGGCGAGGAGGGGATTTTGGGAACCGAGGAGAAGAGAATAATCATTCCAGCAATCAAAGCCGCACAAAAGATGGGGATAAAAGCTTATGGACCATTTTCATCCGATACCATCTTCTCTCCCAAAATCTCGCAAGAGTTTGATTGTATCCTTGCCATGTATCACGATCAGGGGCTGATTCCTTTAAAGATGGGGGAATGGGGAGGAGCGGTCAACGTCACCATTGGCTTGCCTATAATTCGCACCTCTCCCGATTTTGGGACAGCACTGGATATTGCCGGAAAGGGAAAAGCCGATCCCAAAGGGATGATAAATGCTATTCTTTTAGCTGCACAAATGGTGAAGAAAACCAAAGGCAAGCGAACGAGTTCTTTCTGAAGTCTTGGCCGACATTTTATTGAATGATCTGAGAGGTGAACCCAATGGAGGATACGTCAAAATTCAGTTGGCCCCCTCAAAGGAAAGAAATGAAACAAGCCTTTACCGAGATATACTCTAGCGGAGATTGGTGGAAGTATACTGGTGAGAGGGTAAAGAAATTAGAGCAGAAGTTTCCCGGATCGCATGATTGCAGGTTCGGTGTATCAATATGTAACGGAAGCGTGGCAATTGATATCGCCTTGAAAGCACTGGGTGTGAAATCAGGAGACGAGGTCATCCTGCCCGCATACGATTTCTATTCTCTGCCCAAAAGCGTGTTGAATGTGGGAGCCACTCCGGTATTTGCCGATGTGAACTCCAAGAATTTCACAATAGATAAAGACAAGGTCAAAAAGAGGATAACTTACCGCACCAAAGCTATCATAGCGGTTCACATCAGCGGCTCGTTGGCAGAACTGGATGCACTGAAGAGATTAGCAAAAGAAAACAACATTTATTTGATTGAAGATTGTGCTCAGGCACACGGAGCCATCTATGATGGGAAAAAAGTGGGGAGCTGGGGAGATCTTGCCATTTTCAGTTTCGGTGGGATCAAATTGATGACCTGTGGACAGGGAGGCATGATCACCACTTCCTCAGAAGAACTGTACAAGAGATGCTATGCCATTACCAATAGAGGACACTTGCCCGATGGAAAGGTTAATCCTTATGGAATCATAGGTGAGAACTTTCAACTCTCTGAGTTACAGGCGGCTGTGTTACTTCCTCAAATTGATCTTCTTGAATCTTATAGCCAGAGACGTGAGGAAGCATTTAGTTTCCTCGATCAAAAACTTTCTCAGATTGATGGAATCGAAATATTATCTCAGTTTCCCAAAACCCAACGTCGGGCTCACATGAGATATTCTTTTTGTTATAAAAGCCAGCTTTCCCGCAAGTTGCCCAAGATGCAACTTCTCGAGAAGCTGAACCATGCAGGGATTCCCGCTCTGCCCGGATACTCAAGTGCCAAAACTGACCCGAGACTGCAAAAGATTTTTGCTGACCAAGAACATGATTTCCCCAATTCTAGAATGGCAGAGGATCAGATCGTCGGCATCCATCATACATTTTTGCTGAATGATCGCCAGCGCTTGAATACTCTGGCAGACATTATAAAAGAGAGTTTAGCCATCGGTTAAGCCATACTTTTGAACTCTAAGAGAGCATATATCCTTCAAAGGGTGAGTAAGAAAATTTGGGGGGATCCAGCATCCTAAGATCAAGCCAGATAAAACCTGAACATGAATCTAAAGTCCCAGAATCCAATGCCGATTTAGAATACACAAAGAGAACATATCGTCCCCACAGATATTCTCCAAGAAGTATCTAACGTCCCCACTGACAGTTTATAAGAAAAACTCAAAGCGTCCCCATAGACATTATTCTACAAAAGAAACTTAACGTCTCCTTGACCATCATAAAAAGTCCATAAAGTTCACTTGAGACATAAGGAAGATCGTTCTTTTCTCTTGAGATATAAGATAGTAAAACGACTCATGAAGGAACTGGCAGGTTTGCCACAGTGAACTTATTGGATGAAAAGCATCAGAACATCCAACTTGATTTGAAGGGAGAGTTCAAGGTGAAGCACAAAACAGGAATTAAAAAGGGAATAAGGGACAAAATGATATTGATCGCAATTTTGTGCCTGTCGGGACCCCCGACCCGACAGGTAAAGTGCAAACCTACCAGCAGGTCAGGTGACCTGGCGGGCACGAGAAGAAATACACTAACAAATCACCCTCACAAGAAGTCACACGAAAATCCTAATATTACAAAATTGAAATCCTCTAGATGAGAAAATTCAAAGAAAAATGCCTCAAGCAATCCTGACTCAAGATTGACAAATAATCCTCGCCTTCTCTTTCATTTATTCAAGAATATGGGTTTAAGCATATGTCCTTGTAAGTATAAATAACATGCATTATCTTCTCAATCTCACCTTACTAAGTGACATTAGGATAAATCCTAGACTATATCTAAAGAACCCGAATTTAGAGCCGACTTAATCTCTTAAAGGGGACGGCGGGTCTCAACCACATTCTTATTAAAATTAATCCTTTCTGTTGTATATAAGTCCAATTAGAAAGATCTGTTCATAAAGGGCTTGGTAAAAACATGTCAACAGGTCATTGGATTAAAACTGCCAAAGCCTAAGACGGACAGGCAGAGGAGGCTAAGCATGAAGAATAAAAGCCTAAATCGCATCAGCATATGGAAGAAAATGATATGGATAGCAATCCTGCTGGGGGCACTCTACTGGATTCTTGGGTCTGCTATAGATGTTTTTGTATTCCATGAGGGTAATCTTATCGAAGAAATATTCACCTTAGATCCGCATAAAATTTGGATGCGCTCGTTGGTTCTTTGCATTCTCATCATGTTCAGTCTCTATGCCCAAAGCGTTATCACCGACCGCAAGCGGGCGGAAGCGACGCTTGCCCAACAGGCCAAGCAGTTGGAGTGTGCTAATGAAGAGCTTAGACGCAAGAACGCCGAGCTGGATCAGTTTACCTACGTTGCCAGCCACGACCTGCAGGAGCCGCTGCGCAAAGTGACCGCCTTCAGCGGCATGCTTCGTCAGGATCTGGGGAGCAGCCTGCCGGAGCGAGCAAAGAAGGATCTTGGTTTTATCCTGGATGCGGCAAAGCGAATGCAGAAACTAGTGCAAGACCTTTTGACGTTTTCACGCTCAGGAAGGGTGGAAATGAAATGGAAAACGGTCTCTTTGAATCACTGTGCTGACCATGCGATAGACTCGTTGGCAGTACAAATAGAGGAAAGTGGAGCCACAATCACTCGTGATGAGTTGCCCGAGGTGTGGGGAGACCAAACTATGCTGACCCAACTTTATCAAAATCTACTCTCAAACGCTTTAAAATTCACAGACGCCAACCGACCTCAGGTTCGCTTGACCGTTGAGCGGATTGACGGGCAACTGATTTTCGGGGCAAAAGACAACGGCATCGGTATCGAGCCGAAATACGCCGAACACATCTTTGTGCCTTTCAAACGCCTGCACGGACGTGACAAATACGAGGGCACGGGAATTGGTCTGGCAATCTGCAAAAAGACTGTTGAGCGACACGGTGGTAATATCTGGGTTGAATCGATAACGGGAAAAGGCGCACACTTCAAATTCACCATCGGTGAAAAAACACCGAAGAAACAGGAGGAAAGTTTATGGGACAATTCAATGGAAAGCCTGCGGTCATCCTCCTCGCCGAAGATGACCCCGGCGATCAGGAGTTGACCCGGCGGGCTTTAGAGCAGAGCAGAATCCGAAACGAGCTCCACATCGTTGAGGACGGTGAGGAAGCTTTAGATTACCTGCTTCGTCGTGGGAAATACGAAGACCCGACCACGTCCCCCAAACCAGACTTGATGTTGTTGGATCTGAACATGCCCAAGATGGACGGCAAACAGTTGCTGGAGCAGATGCGTGCCGATCCTCGCTTGCGCCGAATCCCTGTGGTGGCGCTCACCACATCGAAGCAGGAGAACGACATCGTCCGCACGTACGACCTGGGGGCGAATTCCTACATCGTCAAACCGGTAAACATGGATCAATTTGTTAGCGCTATCAAAATCCTCAAGGATTATTGGTTTCAGATCGTGGTGCTGCCACCACGAGGAGAGTGAACCATGAGGCTCAAAAAAGTTACAGTCTTCGCAATCGAGGACGACCCGGGAGACATCCATCTTCTTCGTCGTTGCCTTGAAGATATTCCAGGGTGGGAGATCGAGTTTCTTGCCTTCAAAGAACCGGTCGAGGGATTAGCTCAACTTTCCCGCCATACCCCAGATGTTATCCTTCTCGACTATTTTTTGGGAGACACCACAGGTCTTGAGGTCATCAAAGCGATTCAGGGCTCTGGCTATAAGTGCCCGGTAGTCATCCTGACCGGACAGGGGGATGAGGAACTCGCGGCTGAGCTCATGCGGTTCGGAGCGGCGGACTATTTGCCAAAGAGCCGGTTGTCTGATAGGAGCCTCAGGCGCGTCATTTCCAACGCCATCGCAAAGTACCAATTGCAAGAAGCACTCGAGGGGCATCGCCGGAGACTGCAAGAGGTCAACCATGAACTCTTGCGCAAAAATGAGGAGATCCAAAATTTCTACCATAAGCTCTCCTACAAGCTGAAGTCTCCTGTGACCTCGGCTGGAGGCTACGTCTCGATGGTGATGGAAGGATCAGCTGGTCCTATTACCGACACTCAGCGGAAGTATCTAAAAATCGCTGAGGACTGTTGCCTAATGATGCGTGAATGTATCAATGACCTGGTTGACGTGACCAAACTGCAGATGGGGAAATTTATCGTGAGCACATCCCCCGTTTTTGTCGACAGACTGGTGCAACAGGCTGTCTCTTCAATTTCTTCTGCAGCGGAGAAGAAAGGCATTCGTCTGAAGCAGGCCATAGAATCAGAGCTGCCGGAGGTCAACATCGACGAAGACAGAATCAAACAGGTCCTTTTGAACCTGCTGAGCAACGCGTTGAAGTTTACCCCCGAAGGTGGTGAAATCACGGTTCGAGCCGGTCAGGACTCGACTGCTCCGGAATTCATCTTGGTATCGGTGACTGATACCGGCCGCGGTATCGAGCCGGACAAACTTCCCTACATCTTTGATCGCCTCTATCAGGCTGCGAACACCGATTGGATGACTCACCAGGGTTTGGGTCTTGGCTTGTATATTTGTCGGGAAGTGGTCAGACTGCATGGGGGAGATATCTCGGTTCAAAGCAAGCTAGGAAAAGGCAGCACTTTTTCCTTCACCCTCCCTAAGCATGTCCCCCAGGAAACCCTGCATACCGTGGTAGAAAGCAAGGGTGCTTACGAAAAAGACCCTCGTGGTTGAGGACGACGAGAAAATGGCTCTTCTGTTGTGGGGGTGACTTCGGGCAAATGGTTGTCAGACGATTATAACATACCAGGCGCTGACGGCACTACCCGTGTCCTGCGAACAGCTGCTTCTAAATGGCGATTATCGATACGGCTGACAATCTGGATGCCAAGCGTATTGCCAACCCATCCCTCAAGCTGGAGTTCCGGGGCGGACAGGTGATTTAGCAGGCGCTGAAGAGATGATTGGCAACCTGAGAACCGAATTTGAACTCCTACAAAAATACTTTAACCAGTCAGTTAAAAAATTGTATCGAAAGTTTAAAAGGGCATACCTCACCTCGCAACGGGATATCCAGAAAAACTCTAAGGTTATATCTAAAGCGCAAGAATTTAAAGTCGATTTAAATTCTTAAAGGGAACTCAGAGTTTCCATAGCATTATGGGGGAATAAACTCTTTTGTTTGAAGAAAGGGACAATACGAAAGAGCAACTAATAAATGCCTTGGCAGAAATAAACCAATACTGGATTGAAAGCATCAGAAGCTCAGGGCAAGTAGGCCAGAAGCGGAATGGCAAGTCAATGACATCATCGGGGCATATCGACTGAAGAAGAATTACTTGTATTCGGGACTCGAAAAATCTGTTTTTTGACAAATATATAGAAACGGTCTCAAGGGAAAAGGGGAATTCTAAATGAAGTTAGCAAAGACAAAAAGTAGAGAGTTACTCGATTTGTGCATCATCGTGATTGTTGCAGGCATCTTGTCAATATTCAGCATATCTATTCACACTATTGGTAAGCTTTACAATTTTTTCAAGGCTTATATCGATTTACCGCTGGCGGAATTCCTCATTAATGTCTGTTTTCTCTCGTTGGCCGGTCTGCTCTGGTTAACCTACGTTCGCTGGAAAAAAGCTGCTAAAAGGCAAGCGGAATTGGAGAACATTATCTCCAGCATCAGCCCGGATGTGCTCCTGGTGATCGATTCGGATAGAACTATCATTGAGTGCAATGACTCGGTGAAGAGAATGTTTGGCTACGAGGTAGGTGAAGTCATTGGCCAGAAAACCGACCTTCTCTATTTCGACTGGCGATCTGCCCAGTCTAATCATGATGACTGGCAAAAGATACATGATAAGTTTGAAAGAAACGGTTTTCACATTGGATCGGCTACAGGAAAAAAGAAAAATGGCGAAACAATACCGCTTGAAATCATCGCCGCTAGTCTGAGCGGTCGTGGTGGCGCAGTACAGCTGTTACGCGACATCACCGAACGCAGGCGAGCAGATAAGGCACTGCGAGAAAGCGAAGAGAAACACAGGACACTCGTTGAACAATCTCTACAGGGGCTAGCCGTAATCCAGGATTTTCGCATTGTCTTCGCCAATACCGCCGTCGCTGAAATTACCGGATGCAGTCCTGAAGAGCTTCTGGCTCTCACTCCCGAACAGGTGAAATCAATAGTTCATCCCGAGGACCGGGCACTCGCCTGGCAGCGTTTCAGGGACCGTCTGGCCGGAGAATCGGTGCCGCCCCGGCACGAGTACCGTATCGTCCGCAAGGATGGAACCATACGATGGCTGGAGACTTTCGCCACTGCCATCGAATACCAGGGAAAGCCAGCTTTACAGGCAGCCTTCGTCGACATTACCGAGCGCAAGCGGGCTGAGAAAGCGTTACAACAGAGCGAAAAGAAATACCGTCAGTTGGTTGAGAACATGCAGGAAGGTATCTGGCTTATCGATAAGGATGCCTACACCACCTTTGTCAATCCCCGTATGTCAGAGATGCTCGGATATTCCACAGATGAGATGCTGGGGAAACATCTGTTTTTCTTCATGGATGAACAAGCGACAGAGATTGCCAAATTCAATTTGGAGCGCCGCAAACAAGGCATTAAAGAACAGCACGATTTTGAGTTTGTCCGAAAAGATGGAACACTGGTTTACACGAGCCTGGAGACATCGCCGATCACCGACGATGATGGGAATTATATCGGAGCACTTGCTTCCGTGGCGGACATCACCAAGCGCAAGCGAGCTGAGGAGGCGCTGCGCAGGGCTCACGAGGAGTTGGAAAAACGAGTGCGGGAACGAACGGCGGAACTGGAACAAGCCAACCAAACTCTGCAGGCCGAGATCGCCGAGCGCAAGCGGGCGGAGGAGAGACTTAGGGAATCAGAAGAAAGGTACAAGACGTTAGTTGAAACCTCCAACGATATGATTTTCACGGTGGACTTGAAAGGAAGTTTCCTGTTCATCAATCGGGCATCTGAGAGAATTTTAGGTTATACAAGCGAGGAAATAAAGAGAATCAATGGCTTTGAACCGGTTCATCCCGATGACTTGGAAACGGTGAGGGAGCAATTTGCTCAGTTGGTTGGAGGAAAAAGTGTCGACAACATGGAATACAGGTACAAAGCCAAAAGCGGTTCCTATATCAACATTATGAACAATGCCTCGCCCATACTTGATCCCAACGGAAATGTAGTCGCTGCCCTCGGCGTCGCCAGAGATGTCACGGAGCGCAAGCGGGCGGAGGAGGAATTGACAAAATATCGCGATCATCTTGAGGAGCTGGTGGAAGAGCGTACCGCCGAGCTCACCGAAGCTAATCAGCAACTTGAATTGGAAATCACCGAGCGCAAGCGGGCAGAGGAGGCGGTACGGGTGAGTGAAGAGCGGCTCCGGCAAATTGCCGAAAACGTCGGTGAGGGTTTCTTTCTGAGTGATGCCTCCGATAACAGCGCGATCTACGTTAGTCCAGCCTACGAGAAGATATGGGGCCGGCCAGTCGGGACGGCATACGCCGACGCTCAATCTTGGCTGGAGGTGGTCCATCCCGAGGATCGCGAGCGCGTCAAAGCGTACGTTGAGAAGCATAGCCGGGGGAAGATTGCCTTCAGCCAAGAGTATCGGATTCTGTGGCCCGATGGTTCAATCCGCTGGGTGCGTGATCGCGTGTATCCCGTCAAGAACGAATCGGGCGAGATTTATCGCATTGTTGGAGTGACGGATGACATCACCGAGCGCAAACGGATAGAGCAAGCACGGCGGGAGAGCGAGGAGCGTCTTCGGAGTTTGTTCGAAACGATGGCTGAGGGCGTAATCTTGATCGCCACAGACGGTCAGATCATCCAGGCTAATCCCGCGGCAGGGCATATCTTGGGGCTTGAGCGTTCTGAAATTATAGGTCGAAATTACGTTAGCCCAGAATGGGAAGTCTTCCGACCTGATGGAACGCCGATGCCGCCGGAGGAGATGGCTGGTCCCCGGGCAATGAAGGAGAAGCATCCGGTGAAGGATGTTGTGATGGGCGTGCAGCACCCGGATGGCTCAATCTCCTGGATCAACGTCAACGCTACCCCACTCATAGACCAGGCTGGCAAGCTTCAGGGTGTCGTCGGCACCTTCGCGGACATCACCGAGCGCAAGCGGTCTGAAGAGGATCTCAAGAAAACCAAGCAACAAGCCGAAGAGGCCAACCGGCTCAAGAGCGAATTTTTGGCAAATATGAGCCACGAGATCCGCACCCCCATGAACGCCATCATCGGCATGACAGATATAACCTTGGAGACATGCCTGACCGATGAACAGCGCGATTACTTGATTACAGTTAAAGATAGTGCCCGTGCACTTTTGCAACTGTTAGACGATATCCTGGATCTTTCCAAGGTAGAAGCGGGCCGAAGTGAGCTTGAGACCATCGATTTTGATTTGCGTGTTACCGTGGAGGGCGTAGCTGATACCTTAGCCCCTAAGGCTTCCGCCAAAGGATTGGAACTGGTCTGTATGATTCATCACCAGATTCCCGCTCTCTTACGCGGTGATCCGGGTCGGCTGCGACAAATCTTGATAAATCTGGGAGGCAATGCGGTTAAGTTTACTGAAAAAGGAGAAGTGGTAATTCGGGTGGAGCTTGAAGAGGAAACCGAAAATCGGGCAACACTTCTTTTTTCGGTCACCGACACCGGAGTGGGTATCCCCAAAGATAAACAAAAGGAAATCTTTGAACCCTTTATCCAGGTAGACGGCTCCACCACCCGCAAGTATGGAGGTACTGGCTTAGGTCTATCCATCTCTAAGCGCTTGGTAAAACTTTTAGGCGGTCAAATCGGTGTGGAAAGTGAATCGGGCAAGGGGAGTCGTTTCTGGTTTACCACTACTCTCGAAAAGCAAAAAGAATTCAAAGATGTTTTTCCATCGCTTCCTCCTGATATACGCGGCATGCGAATACTGGTCGTAGATGATAACAAAACCAACCGAACTATCCTGGTCAAGATATTAGAATCCTTTGCCTGCTCTGCAGAAGCGGTGGAAGGTAGAAATGAGGCAATCCGGATATTGAAGAAGGCGGCTCAAAAGGAGAAGCTTTTCGACTTGGTTTTGCTGGACATGCAGATGCCAGAGATGGATGGTGAGGAGGTTTTACGAGCCATCAAGGATGATCCGGAGATCAAGGATGTGGCGGTGATTATCCTCACCTCTCTTGGGGAGCGTGGAGACGCAGCCCGGCTGGAGGCTTTGGGCTGTGCCGGTTATCTTTTGAAACCGGTCAAACAATCGCAATTATTTGATGCCATCATCACCGTTATGAGTCAACAAAAGAAGGAGATTGAACCAAAGCCGGGAAGAATAGTTACTCGCCATACCATAGCCGAGCAGAAACGTCGAAAAGTTCGCATACTGGTAGCAGAAGACAATCCCATGAACCAGAAATTAGCGGTGGCTCTGCTCAAGAAAGCGGGCTATCCAGTGGATGCGGTGGAGAATGGACGGATGGTAATGGAAGCTCTTAACCGCACCGCTTACCACCTGATTCTTATGGATGTTCAGATGCCCGAAATGGACGGTTTTGAGGCAACTAAGGCCATCCGGAAAATGGAGGGCGTAAATAAACACGCCCCCATTATTGCTATGACCGCTCATGCCATGAAAGGAGATCGGGAAAGGTGTCTGCAAGTGGGTATGGATGACTACATCTCCAAACCAATAGAACCACAAGAGCTATTCAACGTCATAAAAAAGTGGACTAAATCTCGTGATCCTAAGAATGCAAACAAATGGAAGGGTGAGTTCAAAAAAGGTGACCAGATCAAAGAACCCCTCCTCGATCTTAAAATTGCTCTCACCAGATTTGATGGTGACAAAGAGTTTTTTAAACAGATGCTCCAAAAGTTCTTAGATTATGCACCAAAGCAATTATCGATACTGGATGAGGCAGCAAAGGAAGGTAATGCCAAAGAAATAGAAAGGGAAGCTCACGGTCTAAAAGGTGCGGCAGGTAATCTAGGTGTCAAGGGCATTGCCGATCTGTCTCTTAAACTGGAGCTTTTAGGGCGGACAGGTAATTTAGCCGGTGCCAAAGAAATGATCGGCAATCTGAAAACCGAGTTGAAACGCTTGGAGGAATACCTCAATAAATCGTTCCCGGAAGAGGTCGTCCTGAAATCCTGATATTGCCGAGAGAATTAGCGGAGGTGAACAATGAGGATACTCATCGCCGAAGATGATAATATCTCCAGAAAGATACTTCAAACCGTCCTGACCAAGGATGGGAATGATGTGATCGCAGTTGAAGATGGACTGAAAGCTTTGGAGTGGTTACAGAAAGAGACGCCGGATATGCTCATCACCGACTGGATGATGCCTGATCTGGATGGGTTGGAACTCTGTCGCCGGGTGCGAGCTCTCAATCTTTCCGGTTATGTTTACATTATCCTTCTGACTGCATTGACCGAAAAGAAAAGAATTATCGAAGGGCTGGATGCAGGTGCAGATGATTATGTCACCAAACCATATGATAGAACCGAACTCTTAGCCCGGGTGAGAGCAGGAAAGAGGGTCATTCAACTCGAGAAATCGCTTCGGCAAAAAAACAAGGAGCTTTCGGAAGCCTTTGCACAAATCAAACAACTAAAAGGCATCTTGCCCATCTGTATGCACTGCAAAAAGATCAGAAAGGACGAGAATTACTGGCAGCAAGTTGAAGAATACGTTGCCGAGCATTCAGAAGCAGATTTCAGTCACAGTATCTGTCCGGAATGTATGGAAAAGTATTATCCCGAATATGTGAAGAGGAAAAAAACTCGGGAGATCATAGTTGATCGTTAATATGCATAGCATTTATATCAAGCTGGCCTGAGAAGATCTGCCCTCGATTCGTTTTTTATTTTCTATACAAAGCTTATTTGGTAAAACCTGCTTTAAAACCCCGGTTTCATCATGCGACTGTAGTAGCTCCCGGATGCATATAGGGCGGCTACAGGATTGTGTCCTAAAACGCGATCTTTGGCCACCAAAACAGTGGTGTAAGCATCGGCATATTTGAGAAATAAAGAATCATGACCCACACATAAACCCAAGAGGATATTCAATTCTGTCTTCTCCTGATTTAATATCTTAGCCTGGGCAATGGAGTTACACATGGGCTCAAATTCACCGATACATATCTTCTCCTCATCTTTTACCCCAATCTTTTCTTTTGGCACCCGTCCCACCTTGCACATCACCGAGACCACCTCAAAGCCCTGATTCACCAGAATCTTGTTTAATATGGTGGCTTCATTCATCAGTCCAATACAGAATGCGATCCCCAATTTCTTGAATTCCATCTTTCTGGCAAATTCGCAGATCTCCTGTACTCTTGGTTTGACGGGAAATTTCACATAAGGCTTGACATCCCTGTTGGCATAACATTCCCCCTCTTGGATGGAAGCCTGTCGAGCAAATTCTCGTACTTTCTCCTTCTTATACTCTTCCATTGCCTCCTTTACGACATCCATCCGATTCAATGTGGGACAAAATTTGGGACCTTTGCCTCCTTCCGCCAGACAGATTTTTTCTGTCTTATCGATTTTACAATATGCGCAAGCTGCGGATATTCCTTTATTCATGCCTTCCCTCCTGTGTACATCAAAATCTTAGAATGCTTTTTATTACTTGTGGTATATATGATCCCCCACTCTTCTCATCCAGGCAAGCTCTTTTTCGGTCATGGATCCCACGTCAAGAGTTTTAAGGTTTTCTCTGGTATGCTTCAGATCTTGGGGACCGGAGATGCAGACGTGAACTGAAAGATGGGAAAGGACAAAGCGGTAGCAATCTGTTGCCCTGGGAGTTCTTTCGTTCTCAGGATTGTAACCTCTTCTCAAAAGCTTTGTATGGCAGGTGGCAGTAAAGATTACGATCCCTGGTCCATCATTTTTAGGAATCAGGGGAAATACGTCATTTTCTGCCCCTCGATGAACAGCATTGTAACGAATGTGATATATATCGAAGACTTTTTCCTTTTCCACCTCGGCAAATAGAGAACGGTGATGGCAAGCCAGCCCCAGATGATGAATCAAACCTTTTTCTTTCAACTGTAGAGCCATATCGATGGCTCTATGGTTCGGTCTTTTTCTAAATGTGCTGAACAGCAAAACATCAACGTAATCCAGCTTAAGTTCCTTAAGCGCTCTTGTGAGGCTTTTGGGGATAAGCCTTGCCCAGGGCCAATAGTTTTGAACTACCACCACCATTCTTTCCCGATTCTTCTTAGCCAGTCGTCTGATGCCTTCTGCCATCATCCCCCGTCTGGCTGCACCCCAGTAAAAATAGTTGACTCCACGCTCAAAGGCCTCTTCAATTGCCAGAGCAGGAACGCCGTAAGCGGCACCTAGCCCCAATCGCCCCACCTTCAGCCCGGTTCTTCCTAACAGTGTTGACGTAAATGGCATAATTCACGGCAGCGAATCAAAGTTTAAAAATTTAATAAATAAATCATTAGAACGATTCTTAACTTCAAGATCGATACTCTTTACAATCTTATGAACATCATTCTCAAACCCTCTCCAAACGAGACCTTCAAGCTTTGAAGATTTTTGCCAATTAACCAAAACATATTTCTGATGTACATTGTTTTCGTCATATTCTAAAAGTTGTAACGAAGCGTTACAGGTGATGCGTCGAACCTTCTTAGAGAAAGGTGTAAGAACACTTTGCTGATAGTCGGGGTCGCTAACCATAACTCCCCTCTTAAGACCACAACACGCACCAAGGTCTTTTCTCCTCTTCAAATTGCATTCGATTGTTAATCCCTGGCTTACCAAATTGAATGGTTCTAAGCGCCCGGAGGCTGGGACTTCAGCATATTCGATTTTAGTAAAAGTTTGCTCTAACCAATCCTCAACTTTCTTTGTTGAAATTTCTGTTTCTTGACGGTTCAGTTCTACTTCTAACCATTTTTGCGACGGCGTAAAGAATATTCCAATATCTTTATAGATCTCTGGAAACCTATTAGCCCTGGCTTCAGCTTTTACTAATAGCAAATCACAAACCTCGATAGGTGCCCGCATATTCTTTACTTCAAACACAAAGCGCTCATCCCTCAGAACAGCAGCAAAATCGGGCATTTTCTGAGTATTGTCCTCCTGAAGGGCATGAATGTTATCAAATGAGTATTTTCTTAAATGATAGTAGGCATTCAGCTCAGCCAAAACGTCATGAATTTTTTTATCATATTCATCTTTGGGGTTGAGTTTGCGTTTTAAGATATTAAACGTTTTCTCATCATTGGACATTGCCTTAATGAGGGTGTGGATCGCCGAATGCTCGAAGAATTCCTCATCCAGAAGAATGAGAACCAAAGGATTCTCGATCCAACCATCATCTATTTTCATTCTTTCTTCTAATGAATCTTTGAAGAATGCCTCTATCTTTGGGTGTTGTGAAAGTTTTACAAAAACCTCTTTTTTCAACTCTTCGGGCGTCTTCATTTAACTAACTCCCCCTTTACTGTTCGGTCGGGGTACCCTTACCCCGACCACAAAAATTCGGTCAAGGGTGAGGGAGACCCATCTGGGAGGGCACCTTTAACCAACTAAAGTCACTTTATTTCATAACTATGTCCACTGATGCACCACACTTCTTACACTTCCTATCCTTGATGCCAGCCACCGAGGTGTAATAACCATCTCTTCTAATCAAAAGTTCATTGCATTCGGGACAATATGTATTTGAGGTGTTGGGGATATAGGCATTACCAACATAAATGTATTTGAGCTTTCTTTTCCCCAGAAGAAAAGCCTTCTGCAGAGTGTCTAAGGGTGTGGGAAGGATGTCCATCTTATATGTGGGAAAATATCGGGAAAAATGAAGGGGGATGCGGTCGCTTAAATTTGCCACGAAATCCACCAGCTTCTGGATCTGTTCATCTGAGTCATTTAAAGTAGGGATGAGCAAATTGGTAATTTCTACATGAATCTTGTTCCGGTGGCACAATTCAATGGTTCTTAAAATAGGAAGAAGTTTTGCTTTGCAAATTTTCTTGTAAAAATCGTCATCCATGGATTTGAGGTCTATGTTCATGGCATCGATTAAGGGCAAAAGTTTTTTCAATGGCTCTTCATGGATGTAACCATTGGTGACCAGCACATTGGTTAATTCCCTCTCCCTTGCTATCTTTGCGGTATCTAAAATATATTCATACCAGATCAGAGGCTCTGTATAGGTGTAAGCGATGCCCACTGAATTCTCTTTTAAAGCAACCTTCACCAGATCCTCCGGTGTGACAAACTCAGTGGGAGACTCTTCCTGAGAGATGACCCAGTTCTGACAGCACTGACAACTCATGTTACAGCCGTTAGGACCGGTGGAGAGAATTTGAGTGCCGGGATGAAAATGATACAAAGGCTTTTTCTCTATGGGATCTATGGCTAAGGAGACCAACCTGCCATAGTTTATAGCATAGAGAATTCCCCCCTCATTTTTCCTTCCCATGCATACCCCGATCTTCCCATCAGCGATAACACACCCCACCGGACAGAGCAGACACTGAATTCGACCATCTTCTTTCTTCTCCCAGAAGAGTGCATCTTTTTTCATCATATCAATCTCTTACTAAGAATTTTAGAAGTTCTTTTAGTAAAGATAAAAGGACAGGTGGGCAAAACAAGGAAATTATTTGAACATGTTTCTACCTCACCCCCTATCTCCCCTTCAGGGTGAACCCATCTCCACTTTGTGGAAAGGGGGACGGGGGGGAGAGGTCTAACCTCAATGCTTAAGAATAAATCCGCTCGCTCAGTGCAGTCACAAGTCAACTGATCTGGCGCCGAAAATTTAAGCGCTATATCTTCAATTCCTCCAAAATTCTGGGAATATCCAGAAAGGTCTTGGCAATATGGGCACCTGCTTCCCCTAATGCTTTGAGTTTACTCTGGGCGGTTCCCATCTCGCCCTCGACGATGGCTCCCGCATGCCCCATTCTTTTTCCGGGAGGAGCAAAAACTCCGCCGATCATTCCAATAACCGGTTTCTTGAGCTTTTCGATGGTGGGCTTTGCCATCTCCTCGTAAACCCCACCGATCTCTCCTACTAAAACTATGGCTTTGGTCTTTTGGTCCAGTTCAAAGAGCTCCAGTATTTCATTGAAAGTGCTACCCAAAACCGGATCACCCCCCAAACCCACACAGGTAGTCTCTCCATAGCCGGTTCGGGAGAGCGTGTCGGCAACATAGTAGGTCAATGACCCTGATCGGGAGACGGTTCCAACTCTCCCCGGCTTAAAAGCTATATCCGGCATTATCCCCAGGTTTGCCTCTCCCGGTGTGATGATTCCAGCTGTATTTCCTCCTAAAACTATGGTCCCGAATTTTTGAGCTTCCTTGCGGATGGTCATCATGTCCAGAATGGGGATATGTTCGGGGACTACCACGATGAACTTTATTCCGGCATAAATAGCTTCGATAGCTGCCTCCATTACGAATCGAGCGGGAAGAAAAACTACCGAAGTATCAGCCTTGTGATTTTTCACACATTCTTCCACGGTATCGTATACCGGAACATCAAAGACCTTCTCCCCGCCTTTTCCCGGAGAAGTGCCTGCCACAATGTTGGTGCTGTAAGCCAGCATCCTTTCAGTATGAAACCTTCCGGCGCTTCCGGTTATTCCCTGAACAATTACCTTGCTGCTTTTAGCTACCAAAATCGCCATAGAATTCTCCCTACCTTTGCATTGATATTGCAGTTGCTCGATTTATGGAAGCATCCTGAGCCTGTCGAAGGATCGAGTCCTATGGTGCCTGATGAATCAGGCAACTACATTTTACCGCTAATAGCCAAGTTT
>Ga0111202_108_pt1 | contig 38613 bp, 31 predicted proteins | sample DeeMarSWOR324_28_FD_80372 | JGI IMG/M metagenome (GOLD analysis project Ga0111202, IMG submission 80372) | candidate division Zixibacteria bacterium SM23_73_3 | reverse complement strand
CGGTTCGAAATCACCAAAGGACTGATCAAGTTATTAGGTTTAGGAGAGGAGAGGCTGAGATTGGAATGGGTCTCAGCGGCTGAGGGCGGAAGGTTTGCCCAGCTTATCAAGGAGTTTGTGGAGGATGTGAAAAAAGTGGGTCCCAGCCCGATGAGAAATAAAAATGAAAAATTACAATTCAAAATTTAAAATTAAAATCCAGTCACAGCGACCAAATGTCTCAAACTTGGACCGTACTCAATTTTGAATTTTTAACTGCAATTTTGCTTTTTAAATTTTGATCTTTGAATTTGAGTGATGCCCATGTTAGAAGAAATTCACAAAAAAACAAAAGCTTATCTTTGTTTAGATTGCGGAAAATGCACCGCCATCTGTCCCATTTCCAGAGTTAACCGCCAGTTTTCTCCCAGAAGGCTTCTGACCAAGGCGTTAACCGGCGGTAATGAAAACCTGCTTACCGACAAGACCATTTGGTCCTGTTTGACCTGTATGCAATGCCAGGAGAAATGCCCTTCAGACATTGACTACATCCAGTTTACCCGGCTGATCAGATTCGATGCCAAGGGAGATGGCCAGGAAGCCACCTGTTCGCACGGCGGAGCTTTGCAGTCATTGATGAAAATCATGACCTCACCGGAACTGAAGCAGAACAGACTCGGATGGATAACCCCGGATTTGAAAACGTCGGAGAAGTCCGAATATCTGTATTTTGTGGGATGCCTTCCCTATTTCGACGTCTTTTTCACTGATATACAGGCTAATTCCCTTGAGTCCGCCAAATCGACACTGAAGATATTGAATTTCCTGGGCATCGAGCCGCAGGTCTTGCCCAACGAGAGATGCTGCGGGCATGACCTTTTGTGGATGGGGGATATGGAGAATTTCAAGAGACTGGCGGAGCACAATATTAAATTGATAAAAGCATCCGGAGCAAAGAAGATCGTGGTCTCCTGTCCTGAGGGTTTGACCACTCTGAAAGTAGATTCTCCGGAGATGTTCGGAAAGCAGGACTATGAGGTGTTTCACATATCCGAGGTTATCACCGAAGCGCTTTCCAATAATAAAGCCAAGTTGAAAAAGCTGGGAAAAAAGGTAACCTACCAGGATCCCTGCAGGCTGGGGAGATTCAACGGCATATTTGATGCTCCCAGAGAAGTGATCAAGGCCACTGGGGCGGAGCTTGTGGAGATGCCCAAGAACAGAAAGAATGCCATCTGCTGCGGCACCTCCTCCTGGGTTAACTGTGACGCATACTCGAGGATGATCCAGGCAAATAGATTGAAAGAAGCAAAGAATACTGGAGCAGACGTTTTGATCACCGCCTGCCCCAAATGCCAGATTCATTTTTCGTGTACCCAGAATGCTGAAGGGTATCCGGAAGAGGATAAGATAAAGATCATCGATTTGACCACATTGTTTGCTGATGCTTTGGCATAATGGTTCGTAGATAATTAGGGGAGGCAGAAAACCACTTGCCAGGAGGTGCAATCATGAGGTTAAAAAGCACAGAGTTTGACCTGCTTTACCTGGCACTGCTGACAAAAAGGCAGGTCAAACCACTCAGCCGCTGGGAGAAGGAGTTTGGACCCAGCGAGATTAAAGCCCTCAAGTCCTTAGGCCTTAAATCACGGTCCATCGAGCGTCGGCTTGAATCAGGACGGAGGATCGAGGAACTGGTTTTCAGCAAAAGCGATGAGCCGATAGAAGCCTATGCAGACGCCTTCGAGAGAAGGCGCGTAGACAACTCCTTTAATACTGCTCTATTGGAGGGGAAATTGTTTGGCTATCCAGAATGTTGTGTGAAGTCGTTTGCCACACACGGTTACCTGCCCAATGGGTTAGCCAGCGAAGACCAAGAAATCTTGTTTTACTGGGCCTGTCCTAACTGTAAAATGACACCGGGATTGCTGCCCAGATACAGAAGCGCACACGAAGAGGCCAAGCGGCTGCAGTTGGAATGCCACGCGAAGAAAGTCAGTAGAAGGCAAATTACAGAACTCGTTACCTGCATGGGATTGGCGTCCTGTCTTCTGCTAACGGGCTGCGGACATAAGTCCACCAACCCAAAGCCAGAGACCGACATGCACTGGATAGCTCTGGAGAAAGACGCAGATCAGGACTACCTAAAGGACGAATGGGAAGCCCATTTCCGATTGAATCCGTTTAAAAGAGACACCGATCGCGATGGTGTTCCTGACGGTCCTCAACTGGCGAAGAGCATGTGGAACACCATACAGAACTGTCCCGATTCGATCGAGTGGGTACAAGTGAAATACAGGAATATGTATGGTCTCTACACCTGCTCGAAGTGTGGTGAGACTGTGAACATGGGCTACGTCGAGATAACCAACCTGCAGAGTAATGCCTCAATCTGCGTCGACATCCTTGCACTGCATTTCATGGAGCATGGCAGTTTTGCCTATGAGGCAAAGGAAGGTATCAACGGAGTCGTGAACCCAGTTGAACTGGATTCAGTACTCTCGGAATAAACGAAACCACAAAAAAACAAAGAGAGGCTCATTAGATGGCAACTACTGACAAGCAAAAAATAGTTGAGATCATGAAGAAGGCCAGCAACTTCTCCTTTTTCGCTACCAGCGATGGCGACCAGCCAAGAGTTCGGCCGGTTTCTGCCATGGTGGAAGACGATATGTCCGTGTGGGTGGCTACCTCCGCTGCCTCCAGAAAGGTCCAGCAACTGAAAAAGAACCCAAAGGTGAGCCTGGCCTTTGTTCAGCAGCCGCAGGGGGAAAAAGCTGCCACCATAATCGGCGAGGCTGAGATTGTTGAAGACATGGAGCAGAAAAAGAGGGTTTGGGGGCTGGCCTCTTATGATCCCTTGCAATTCTGGCCTGATGGCCCGGAATCAGAGGATTATTGCGTCTTAAGGATCAACATCAAGCAGGTTGAATGGTGGGAAAGTTTTGAAAGCGGAATGAAGACCTATGAACCTTAAGAGGAGGTTTATCTGAAAAGTAATATTTTCTCGTAGGGGCAGGGCTCGTCTTTGTCCGCCACTGATTTCGGACAACCACAAGGGTTGTCCCTACGATTCAATTAAAAATGGGACTCGTTGAACCAAACGGAGAATTCGTAGCAGTTAGATAAGAATAAAGTTTTTGACTATTCGATATGTAGATGAAAGCTCAGGAGGTTGAACGTGGCAGCTGATAAGAAAAAGTTAGGAAAGGAAAATGAATTAAGAGTGGGAGTGTTTGTCTGCGAATGCGGACTTAACATTGCCGGATCGCTGGACTGCGAAGAGGTGCGCAAATATGGCGAAACCCTGCCGGACGTGGCGGTATCGGTTCTAAACAAGTATACCTGCGCAGACCCGGGACAGAACGAGATCAAAAGGTATATCAAGGAAAATGATCTGAATCGGGTGGTGGTGGCATCCTGCTCACCCTTGATGCATGAACCCACCTTCAGAGCCTGCGTGGCTGATGTCGGATTGAATCCCTATCTTTTTGAAATGGTGAACCTAAGAGAACACTGTAGCTGGGTGCACCTGCATGACCGGAAGGAAGCCACAGAAAAAGCCAAAGATATGGTGAAGATCGGCGTGGCAAGGGCAAGGAATCTGCAGCCACAGATAGAAAAAACGGTTCCGGTCACCAAAGCAGCTTTGGTTGTCGGCGGCGGGGTGGCAGGCATTCAGGCATCCTTAGACTTGGCAGACGCTGGCATTCAGGTCTATCTGGTGGAGAAGGATCCGTCCATAGGCGGTATAATGGCGGCTTTAGATAAAACCTATCCCACCATGGACTGCTCCATATGAATTCTGGGACCGAAGATGATGGATGTCGGTCGACATCCCAGAATTAAGCTTTTGACCTATTCCGAACTTGAGGAAGTCTCAGGGTACGTGGGGAATTTCAAAGTAAAGGTGAGAAAAAAGGCAAGATACGTGGACGAGAATGAGTGCAATGCCTGCGCGGAATGTTTCAAGGTCTGCCCGGTGGCAGTGCCGGATGAATTTCAACAGGGCTTTTCTTCGCGCAAAGCCATCTATATGCAGCTGCCTCAGGCCGTTCCTTCCGCCTACGTGATAAACATGGAGGACTGTTTGGGTAACAATCCCATCGCCTGCGGAAAATGTCTGGAAGTGTGTGAGAAAAAATGCATCGACTATGATGCGCAGGATGAGTTCATCGATCGTGCAGGGACATTTCATCCGTCCCACCGATCATGAAACCCCCAAGACCATCGGATTTATTCAATGTGTGGGCTCAAGATCGGAAAAAAGAGGCAATCGCTATTGCTCCAATATCTGCTGCATGAACACCATTAAGGATTCGGTGCTATTGAAAGACCATTATCCTGATATTGATATAAAAGTTTTCTACATGGACATTCGGGCTTTTGGTAAAGCTTTCGAGGATCTCTTTAGAAGAAGCAAGGAGGCGGGGGTTAAATACATAAGAGGCTTGCCCGGCGAGGTGGTGGAAGATCCCAAAACCAAGAATTTAATAATCAGTGTGGAGAACACCACCACCGGTGAGGTGGAACAGCACGAGCTGGATATGCTGGTGCTGTCCGTGGGTGTTTTGCCCCGGCAGGATGGAGCCACCATTCAGAAACTCTTGACCCTTTCCCGCACCGCGGATGGATTCTTCATGGAGTCCCACCCCAAGCTCAAACCGGTGGATGCTCCGACGAAAGGGGTTTTCTTTGCCGGTTGTGCCGAGTTCCCCAAAGACGTTAAAGACAGCGTCACCCAGGCCGGAGCCGCTTCTGCCAGGGCGGAGATCATCCTGAATGCGGACAGAATTAAGGTGGAGGCAATAACCTCCATGGTGGACAAGGACATGTGTACCGCCTGCGAGATCTGCTACCGTGCTTGTCCCTATAAGTGCATCGAGGTAGATCGGGAGAAGAAGATGCCAGCGGAGATTATTGAAGCCGCCTGTGCCGGATGTGGCACTTGTGGGGCGGAATGTCCTTTTGGCGCAGTCACCATGCGACATTTCACCGATGATCAGATCATCTCCCAGATAGAAGCCATCTTGGAGGAAGATCCTGAAGAGAAGACGGTGGTGTTTGCCTGCAACTGGTGTTCCTATCAGGGTGCGGATTTCGCTGGAATCTCTCGTCTGCAGTATCCTCCCAATCAGAGGATTATCCGGACTATGTGTTCCGGAAGGGTGGATGAGGAATTCGTGCTGTATGCCTTCAAGCTGGGAGCACCCATTGTTTTGGTCTCCGGATGTCATTTCGCCGATTGCCACTACATCGACGCCAACCGTTGGACTCAGAAACGAGTGGAGAAGCTATGGGATAAGTTAGAGAAAATGGGTATAAGACCGGAAAGGCTTCAGTTAGAGTGGATCAGCGCGGCAGAGGGACAGAAGTTTGCCAAGGTGATGAGAGAGCTTGAGGAGATGAGGAAAAAGGTCACCAAAGAGGAGATTGAATTCACCAAAAAGGCGCTTAAAGATCTCAAATTCAAAAAGGAAAAAAGACTGGCCAAGCTGACGGCCGACAGAGCCAAGGCGGAAAAAGCCGCGGTGTAAATCTGGTTTGAAACTGTTTTAATTTATTGAAATAACACGCGTAGCCGAGGGTTTATTCCTTCAGGGCAAGCCCTCGGTGCCAAGCCATAAAGGCTTGGCTACGCGATATTAAAGCGTTTCTGAAAAAGAATTTTGTAATTAATTTGGAGAAATCCTAATGGCAGAGGAAGCAACTTTTAAATGTTTAAGATGCGGGCATGAGTTTAAGATGCCCTTTGACCCAAAAGGACCCATGGTGGAACGCGCCTGCCCCAAATGCCTGTCCAACAGCGTTAGAAGAATGAAAGAGGAAAAGAAGTAAATTTCGAGTTCGTTCGTATCACGGTGGGATTCCAAGTTCCTGAACCAGTTTATTTTCATAAGGGCGATTCATGAATCGCCACTACCAGAGTTCGAACAAGTTTATTTTTGAGCCTTTGGTGAAATAGACCGAAGGCTTTTTGCTTTTTGTAAACCTTGAAAGATCTAATGGAACTTTTGATTGAAATTGGAATAGAGTTTATTTATATTGAAAAGTCTTTTTTGAATACTTAAACGGAAAATCCTTTTGATTATACAATAAACTAATGAGCAAGAATCTACGAGCGCTGGTCACCGGAGCGAATGGCTTCGTGGGAAGCCATCTGGTGGAGGGACTTTTAGACAGAAGCTATCAGGTTAGATGTCTGGTCAGAAAAACCAGCAACTTAAGATGGCTCTCCGCTCTTGAAGTGGAATACGTCCATGGAGATATTGATGACAAGTACTCTCTGAAGGGTTGTTTTGAGGATGTGGATTTGGTCTTTCACGCTGCGGGCCTGACCAAGGCGAAAAGCAGGGAAGAGTATTTCAGAGCGAACGCCGAAGGGACAAGGAATTTAGTTGAAGCGTGTTTGGAAGAGGGGGGAAAGATCCAAAGACTGGTGTATATAAGCAGCCAGGCCGCAGTAGGACCTGGCAGCGATGAACAGCCTCTTAATGAAACCGCGCCCTGCCGACCGGTGACTGATTACGGTGAAAGCAAACTGGAGGGAGAAAGAATCATCTTACAGCATGCCTCACAGTTGCCCATAACTGTCATTCGCCCACCGGCGGTGTACGGACCCAGGGATACGGACATGTTAGGCTTCTTCAAGGTGGCAAATAAAGGATTCCGGATTTCGTTCGGAAAAGAGGAAAGTTTTTTGAGTCTGGTATACGTTAAGGATCTAATCGCCGGGATCATCCTGGCGGCAGAAAGCCTTGACAGCACAGGTCAGACCTACTTCATTGCCGACGATAGAGTCTATTCCTGGCGTGAGGCATTCAAGATTATCGGTAAGGTCTTGAACAAAAGAACAATGCCTTTGAGAGTCCCCAAGAGCCTCGTGTTTCTCTTAGCTTTCGTTTCAGAGAACTTCTCCAAACTCTTAGGAAAGACAGCGGCTTTCAACACTCAGAAGGCAAAGGAGATTACCCAGAGATACTGGGGTTTAGATGTTTCTAAAGCCAAAGCCCAGCTGGGATTTTCGTCTGAGTATGATCTTAAAAGAGGCACAGAAGAGACGGTGAGGTGGTATAAGGAAAAAGGCTGGCTCTGAAAAATCAGTAGTCGCTCGATTTATGGTTAGACAAGCTCACCATCCTGCCTCGCACTGAGTGCGCTTCCTTCGACACTGAGTCTTCCTTCGACCCTTAGGTCTCAGGACAGAAGGGCAGGACGAAGTGCGGCACGAAGTGAGCCTGTCTAAGGATCAGCCCACACTGAACCCAATAAATTGGGCAACTACAATCCTTCCATGCCTGAAGAATAGGAGATTTATTCTCTGGAGAGACTAAGATGTTCAAAGACATGTGTCTTGAAACCCGACGACTGATAGTCAGACCATTCAATTTAAAAGATTCTCAGGAATTGCATGAAATAATGAGTCAGAAAGAGGTTGTAAGATTTCTCCCGGAAGATGTTATGTCATTGGAAGAAGTCAAGAGGATAATCTTGTGGTTAAATGATTGCTATGAGAGGAACTCTCCGAACCGCATTATCAAATTCACTGCCGTAATCGTTTGGAAGGAAGAACAGAAGGTAATTGGCTGGTGTGGACTTGGGCCGCTTGACATCAATCCAAAGGAGATTGAGATTTTTTATGGATTATCGAAAGAATTTTGGGGAAAGGGCATCGCAACTGAAGCTGGAAAGGCGATGCTGCATTATGGATTTAATACCATCAAACTGGATGAAATCGTAGCTGTCTGTGACCCGGAGAATATTGCGTCGATAAGTGTCATTGAGAAGATGGGAATAATTTACAGGAAGAAAATTGAAAAACTGCCAGAAGAGTTTAGCTCTTATCAAGGATGTCTTTATTATTCGCTTTCAAAAGATGAGTATCTTAGAACTGCTGTTGAGACTTAACCCTACTCTGCAACATCTGTGGTTCGGGGTGGGGGTTCATCCTGAGGGGATTCACCCTTAAGGGCACCCCCGAACCAACAGTGAGATTCATTTGAATCACAAGACTCGATTTATCGAGCAGATAAATCACCCAATGAATCGGGCAACTACAATCCTGCCATATAGGTCTGGGAATCAGAAAACTGTTTGTACCAAGGTGCCAGTCATTTTGACGAAAAAAATAGCCCACAGATCAATTATCTGCTGGCTATGGATAATTTATATGGGCCCAGCAGGACTCGAACCTGCGACCCACTGATTATGAGTCAGTTGCTCTAACCAACTGAGCTATGGGCCCGAGAACACCCATTTACATATTACGTTTCAAAAACATCCAAGTCAAGAATTTTTTGCTGACCTTCGTTGAAATGAAAGATAAATCAAACCTCAGGAGTGGGCTGTATGGGGTTGTCGAAAAAGCTACATTTTGGGACGGGATAAATTCCCACCCCTATGGAATATGACTCATTCATCAAGTCTTTTTCAGTTTCTCAAACTCCTTGGTTAGTCGATCGGCAGTTTCTTTATCCCCTTCTTGCAATGCCCTCTGTATATAATCCTTAAGCGCCTTCATGCTTCTGTTCTTCTTTAGTTTATTTAAAGTGGTAAGGTGGTCAGTTAGTTGAACAGAAAGCTCTGCCGGACCTAAATCGATACTGGCGATCTGGGTGATGAGCTCTTTTGTTTTTTCGTTCTCCGTCTTGTCCAGGAGATTGGCTGGAGAGGTCTTCTTTTGAGACAGGACGAGTTGAAAGATCTCCTTATGCTCAGAGGCGGAGAAATCCTCGGCGTCTAACTTCCCGACAGTCATCTTCAGAAATTTTTGATCCTCCATTAGAATCCTTAGGATCCCTCTTTCAATCTTTCCCTCCCTACTCAATGAACTTTCAGCCCGAAGGTTTATTCTTGAGTCTGCGGACGGCGGACGGCGGTCTGCCGACATTGCTTTCTTACCCACCAGCTTAAAGATTGGCGCCTCGTCCATCTTGAAGGTGTGGGCGATCTTTTTGATGAAGAGATTTCTTCTTATCTGGTCGGTGATCTTACCGGCAGTTTCTGCCAGATTGAGGATGACCTTTTCCTGCTCTCTTATGGGGAGCTCTCCGAAGTCTCTGCCTAAAGATTCGTGTTTGAAGTCTATGAAGGGTTTGGCTTTTTGGATTTTTTGCCTTATTGCCTCCACTCCGAATTTTCGCACGAAGGAATCCGGATCCTCCCCTGGTCTTAAAGTTAACACAAAAACCTCCAACCCTTCACTGAAGAGGAGATCCACACTTCGAAATGTGGCAGATTGTCCCGCAGAATCTGCATCAAAGAAAAGGAAAACCTTCTCGGCATAACGGGACAAAAGCCTGGCTTGGTCCTGGGTGAAGGCAGTGCCGGAGGAGGCGACCACGTTTCCTATTCCGGCCTGAGATAAACTGATGAGATCAACATATCCCTCCACTAAAATGGCGCTACCCTTCTGTCGGATCTCATCCTTGGAGAAATTCAAACCGTAAAGTATCTTACCTTTATGATAAATCGGTGTCTCGGGGGAGTTTAAATACTTGGGCTCATCTTTATCATCCAAGACCCTGCCTCCAAAGCCGATGATCTTCCCGGAGAGATTGAGGATGGGAAAGGTTATTCTGTTTCTGAAGCGATCATAAAAACCCGCAGCTTCTGCCCGGGGCACTGCCAATCCGGCTTGATTTAAAACCTTTGCTTCGACGCCCTTGGCCTGGGCAAATTTTAGCAGACCTTCCCACTCAGGGGGAGCGTAACCCAAAGAGAACAACTTCTGCGTCTTGGAATCAAATCCTCTCTTTTTGAGGTACTGTCTTGCTCTTTTTCCCGGGACTTCCCGATAAAGATTTTTGTGAAAGTATTCATCTGCCACCTGATTGGCATAATAGAGTTTGTCCAGTTGCTTTTCTTTTTTTGCATCAAAGCTCTCCTTGGGCAAGGGGATGTTTGCCCTTTTTGCCAAAAGCTTAACCGCCTCAGGGAAACTCAGCTTCTCGTGCTTCATCAGGAAACTGATGACGTTGCCCCCCTCTCCACAGCCGAAACAATAGAAAATCTGTTTTCCCGGGGTGACGGTAAAGGAAGGAGCTTTCTCCGAGTGAAAAGGACATAATCCCACGTAATTTTTACCCCTTCTCTTCAGGGGAACGTATTCTGATATCAGATCCACAATGTCATTGGCGTCCCTGATCCGATCAAGCAGTTCTGGGGAAAAATGGCCAGTCATATTGAGTTTCAATCTCCCTTTTAGATTGTCTTTGGGGGATTAAAATCATTACTTACAAAAGATACTTGCTACCTACAAGCTTTCTCTCTCAGACGAATACTTTAGTTCCTTCTCATTTTTTATTTTTTTGACCAGATGATACACGCACTCCTCTGGATTCTCTATTCCCATCAAACAGTAAAGGTGCCTTTTGATGGGAGAACTTTTATTTGTCTTCTCCACTACATCCAGAAGACACCCGTTCTCACACATCATGCATTTTTCTGGCTGGCAGTCAAACTCCTTTCCGGTATTTTTTGCCACCAGAGCCTGACTTGAGCTCCAGCAAGTTCCATCCTCCTTGTGCAGAAACTCCACGTATCGGATTTTTTCCAAGACAATCCTTCCTCTGTCGGTTCTGAGCCGGGCTTTGAACTCAACTTTGTCCCCTCTGGCAAATTTAAAATTTTGTTGGGTTTTTCTGCTGATGGTGACGAAGATATGATCTTTGAAAAAGATTCTATCCAAATACCCTTCTTTGAAGCTTATCAAAAAACCAGGAAAATTTAAAACCCCTTCAGGTCCATACCTGATCTTTCTGAAATGCGGTTTGACCGAGTTAATCGTTCCGGAAAATTCCACCCATCTTCCTACGGTCTCCTCCAGCCACTCCTCAAACTCCTCCAGATCACTTTCGAATTTCTTATATCCCTCCTTATCTAAAATGATCTCCGGTTGATGGATTATCTTCTCCTCAAAATAATTCTTACAGGAGAAACAGTTCCTTCCCACATGTTGATATTTCTTAGGACAGGAGTTTCCTTTATTCAACAATGTGCACTTCCACAAGAAATAGATGCACCCCTGGGGGAAACATTTTTTTTCCTTCAACACATGATATACCGACACACTCTTTTCAAAACGGAAATGGGCTTGGTGGGAGCATCGAAAGACGCCCTGTCTTTTGTATTGATTGATCAAAGTCTTCGACATGATCTCAATCCGGGAGTTTGTTTGAAACCTGATTAATTTTAATTCATATTCTCCTCATTGTCAACTCATTTTAAAAAGCTCTTTGAAGGAACATATTAATTATACGTGTTTGGCTAACTTTTTTTCTCAAAAAGCGTATGATTTGCAAGTGGTATCTCAATTGCTCTTGTTTTATGCTTGATACGAAGTATTTTTTTCGTATATTATTCTACGGACCATGGTTAAGAAATTTCTTTTTACTGTCGGGCTTTTGATTCTATTTTCTGCCCAGGTGTTTGGCGCAAAATACGCCGGAGAGTTTTTGAGTCTGGGGGTGGGGGCCAGGGCTTTGGGTATGGGCGGGGCTTTCGTGGGGGTGGCAGACGATGTGACCGCCTGTTTCTGGAATCCATCCGGGCTCTCGCAGTTGAATCGAAAAGAACTCTGCCTGATGCATGCGGAGACCTTCGGATCACTTTTGAATCAGGATTTTGTTGCTTTTGCCTTCCCTTTGGTGAAGGAGGATCGCACCTCCGTCCAGACGGGGGCAGACGAGCCCCTGTCTGGGGGTACCCGTCCGGGCGCCATAGCTTTCAGCCTCCAACGACTGGGAGGGGGTGGGGTGAAGATCACAGATTTAGAAAAAAAGGGTTTGGAGATAAGCGATACCAACCGGGTGGTGCTGTTAAGGGAAGAAAACCATGCAGATTACGCCTTGTTTGTCTCCTATTCCCAAGGGATGCGACCCCATCTTTTCTGGGGAGCAAATTTGAAGCTGATCTATCGGGACGTGGTTACCACTTCTGCATTCGGTATCGGGGCGGACCTGGCATTTCTGGCAAAACCTTATTCATTCCTCTCCCTGGGCGTAAATCTGATGGATTTAACCTCCAGTCTTCTTTTCTACGACAACGGCACCACCGAGACCATCAATCCCACCACCAAGTTGGGTATGGCCATCAACCATCAAATTCAGGATTTTCACTTGATCTTTGCTTCCGATGCGGATGTGCGATATGAGGGAAGAAAATCTGCGGCCCAATTTTGGCTGGGCAAGCTCTCCGCAGATATACACTATGGTCTGGAGGTGTCTTATAAGGAAAAACTATCCGGCAGATTGGGCTTCGACCAGGGAGATTTCACTGCAGGCGCCGGATTCTGGATCAACCCCACCTTTGGAGGGGATGTGGCTTTTCTCTCTCATGAGGAACTGGATAACACCTATCGCATCTCGCTTCTTTTGAGACTTTAGTATAAAGGGGAATCAGATTTTTCCTGAAAGAGTTTAGCTTTAAGCATGTGATTAACAATAAAAAACTCCGCCAAGAAATTTTCCGGTGATGTCAAAAAGAATTTGTTTTATTATATAACATTTGCTTCTTTGATACTTCAGGCACAAACAGCAAAGTTCTGGAAAGTGTGGTCTTTTCGTTTAAGGTCAAGAAGTTGATTGAGTGAATCCGGCTTAAGAATAAAAAAATCACAAAGTTGCGTTGCATTCATACGAATTTGTCGTTTATGTTTTTGAACCAGCAGGAAAGGACCAAGATGAAAAAAGTTATTTCCCCAATTCTTTTTTCCATTCTCTTTCTCTTTATATGGAACGGTTTCCGTATAAGCGCATCCCCTAACAAGGAGATCTCCCGGGAGGAGATTTTAGCTAAGATAAATGATGAGCCCATCACCATGGGGAGATTTTTTGATCATTTGAAAAAATTGAGAATTACCTTCACCGATCCGGAAGATCAGAAGACGAAGGAGGATCAACTTCACAAGTTTATCCGGGAGATTGTGATCGATCAAAAAGCCGCCCTGCTGGATATGGACTCCGATTCTGTTTTTGTCAAAAAGAGAGACAACCACCTGCGAGAGTTTCTTTATAACCACATGTATCAGAGGGACATCGTGGAGAAAATCGGGGTAACTGATCAAGAGGTAAGAGACCATTACGAACTGACCAAGGAGATAGATCTCTTGATCCCGGAGGAGGTGCAGGTAAGAGATCTTTTGCTCCGGGTCTGGGTGGATTCCACAGAGAAGGATTATCGAAAAAGATTGAAGGAGGCGGAAAAGGAGGCAGAGAAGAAAATTGAAGAATTTTACAAAAGAGCTTTGGCTGGGGAGGACTTTGCGGACCTGTGCAGAGAATACTCACAAGCAGGGGTGCCGGCTAGGACTGCAAATCTGGGATTCATCCAGAAAGGCAACAACTCCCCTGAATTCGATTCAGCTGCGTTCTCGTTAAAAGAGATAGGAGAGATATCCAGGCCGGTAAGAGACCATGAAGGATACCATTTAATTCAGCTTCTGGACAGAAAAGAGAAAAGCTACTATGAGTTGGATTCCATACTCTTTGAGGGGATAAGGGAGTTTTTGAAAAGGGAGAAGATCAGAGAAGCTACAAGAAACTTCACCGACTCACTCAAAGAAGTAACCCGGTTTGTTTATAACCATGAGTTTCTGGATGCTGAGGAGTTCTCTTTTGACAAAGATATGTGGGTACTGATATTTGGCGAAGAAGATACCATCAGATTTGGAGAATATGAGGCGGTGTTAGGTGTATATAAGTACAATCAGGGTAAGGACAGCCTGACTGCAGAGGACAAAAAAGATCTTTTGACCAATTATCTGGCTTTACCCATTATTCTGGAAAAAGAGGCGAAGAAAAGGGGGTATGCAGATTTAGTGGAATATCAGGCAGAAAAAAGAGCTTTCACATTAGAGGAGGCAAAAGGGAGATTGCTTGCCCAGCGAATGAAAAAGGACTTTCCTCCTCCCACCATGGAAGAGATTGAAGCATATTATAAAGCCCATAAGATCGACTTCCCCCCCCTGGGAGTGCCGGTTCATGTGTATCACATAATCTTTGACGATTCGCTCCAAGCGGTGGAGGTGTTGGATCAGATAAAAGAGGGAACAGATTTTGTTGAGATGGCAAAGAGAAACTTTCCTGGTGAGCCCGAGATCAAAGATGTGGCTTACGATTTAGGCTTCATCACCCAAGGAGAGATGCCGGATGAGTTCTACCAATCCGCTTTAAAGCTGAAAGAAGGAGAGGTAGGTGGTCCGGTAAAGACCAAGTGGGGTTTTCATCTCATCCAGGTGGTGGAGAAAAAGGAAAAGGGAAACACATTCGCAGACATAATCCCTAAGATTGAAAGAACCATAAAACTCAATAAGAGGAGAGAGCACATAGCTGATTGGGAAAAAAGTCTCTTTGACGAAGCAGACGTGTGGATAAATGAAGAGTTTTTAGAAAAACTCAAACTCCCCAAGCCTGAAGGTTAAATTTAAGTTTTGTGTTCTTCGTTTCTGGTGCAAATAATTCATTTACGGAATAGTTTTAGAGTTGGAAATCTCATTTTACAACGAGTTCAAAAGGAAAGCCACTCATCTTTTTGCTCTTTGTATCCCCATTGGTTACTTCTTCCTGCCCAAACTTTTGTCGTTGTTGATCCTTGCTCCCTTTGTCCTGGGCGCCATTACGATAGATGTGATCCGGCTGATGAGGCTTCCCTTACATGGCTTTTTAAATCGACTGCTGGGACCTGTTCTGCGTGAGCACGAAAGTTCAGATTTTGCCGGTTCCAGCTACATTCTCACCGCTTCGTTTTTAAGCATCCTATTTTTTAACAAAAGTGCAGCGGTGGCGGCTATTTCCTTTATCATCTTAGGTGATATAGCTGCAGCCTTAATTGGAAGGAGATTCGGAAAGATCAAAATCAGATGGCGTGTGGGGAAGGGTAATGCTCTTGGGAATAATTCAAAGTCTTTACAGGGGAGCTTGTCTTGTCTTTTTATGTGCCTGATGGTGGCAGTTTTGGTCCCTCATCTTCCCTTGTGGGTGGGAGTCATCGGAGCATTGGTGGCGACCGTGGTGGAAGGAATAATCCTCCCTATCAATGATAATTTTTCTGTCCCTTTGATAAGCGGACTTTGTATGCATATTTTGCTCCAAATCTGACAATTTGATTTTCTTGCCCCTTCCCTGCCATTCTTTAATTCTTTGTCCCTCCAAATCAAGAACATTAAAAGAACCAAAAAGGGCAGGTGTGGCTTATCACCGTATGCAAGCGCCTCAATCACAGTAATCATTTCTAATTTATGAACTCCATCTCAGGGGAGCTCACTCCGCTAAACCAAGATGTTTCTCTGCAACGTGTCGTTAGATAATCTTTCAACGAATAAGGATGTTTTCTTCCCCTAACCATAGCAAAATCTAATTTTGGCCAAAAAGTGTAACAGTTTGGCATATGTGTAACCTAAATGTTACGTAAGCCCTCAGTGCCATAACTACAACATGCGACCAATAAAAGAGTTAATCATGGTAACAATTCCGTTACACAATACTAAATACAATTTTTATCTTATTTCGTACCTTACCAGAAAAGCCTTGAAAATAAAGCAATTCAAGGTCAGGCAGGTAAAATTGAAAATTTGGCACGTGTTTTGCTTTTATATTTCAAAAATAGATAGGATCATTAGATGTAACAGAGTTATGACAAGTGGTTCGTTATTCAATTAGGTGACAAACGAAGATGACCTTAAAGGAGCTGCAGGATCAGATTTTGGAGGCGGCACTTGAAGTTCACAAGAACATGGGTTTGGGTTTTCAGGAATCCGCATATAACCAGGCTCTGGCGGTTGAGCTGGACTTAAGAAAAATCGATTACGAAAGAAAGAAAAATATCAAACTATCATATAAAGGAAGTGTGGCTGGAGAATATACCCTTGAGTTTGTGGTAAGCGGAAAGATCATCGTCATGGTTAAAGCAAACCAGCCGATAAATGATGCAGATGAATCTAAAATGCGAAGTTTTTTAAAAGCCACCAAACTCCCCTTAGGGATGATACTGGATTTCGGAAAGGAGACTCTGGAAATAAAGAATGTCATGAGGTAGAAGCACGGGCACACCTCAAAAATAAACCCCAAAGCCTGGAAGGAGGTGAACAGAGTGCCAGCAAAGAAGAAGAAGAAAGCCACCAAGAAAAAGACCACCAAGAAGAAAACCGCCAAGAAAAAAACCACTAAGAGAAAGAAAAAATAAGCAACTTAGCACGGAGTTGAAGTTAAAAAACCCCGCCAGGGATGGCGGGGTTTTTTATTGACAATTTGTAGAAAATCTTTATCCTTGATTTACCCATGTTTCAAGAATTGCTCCTCATATCTGTGTTCGGCGGACTGGTTGCTTTAGACAAAACCGAGGCTTATCAGACCATGTTCTCCGAACCCCTTTTGATCGGTACGGTGGTCGGTTTTCTGTTGGGCGATCTTGCCGGTGGATTGACCATAGGAATTCTGTTTCAATTGGCTTATCTGTGGGTTATGCCCATGGGGACTGCTACCTTTCCCGATCCAACAGTGGGGTCAGTGGTGGGCGCTTGTGGGTTTGTTATCCTGAACCGTTTATCTCCGGACAGGTTCCATCTGATTCTTCTTCTGATCTTTCTCTTTGTTATCCCTTTTAGTTTCTTTGCCGGCTGGAGCCTGATAAAACAGAGACAGCTCAACTTCAGGCTTCTGGAAGAAGCCGATCTTTATGCGGAAAGAGTCACCATAAAAGGATTTGGCTATCTTTTCTTTTTGGCGCTTTCAGGATCGTTTCTTCGGGGGTTTGTTATCACCGGAACGGGCGTCCTTTGCCTTTTGATTGTGCTCAAACCTTTGCTCGGACTTTTAACCTTCGTCTCGGAGTTGTATTTAGAGAACATGGAACTCACCATCTGGGGTCTGGGAATTGGAATCATGATTTACCTTTTCGGAAGAAAGAAAAATCTTTCATGGTGCATTGGGGGAGTATGCCTGGGGATTATCTTTCTTTTAGTATAAAACCACTCATCATCCTTGGCATTCGTATGAATGCATACGCATATGCGAAAAATCTCGAGATTTGATCTTTTTCGTTTGTATCTGAGAAGCTTCTTCGTTCAGGCCGGATGGACCTATGAGAGGATGATCTCCTTAGGCTTTGTCTGGATATTGATTCCTCTGGCAAAGAAGCTATTCTCATCGGAAAAAGAGCAAAGGGATTTTCTAAAAAGACACCTTCTGAGTTTCAATGCCAATCCATATCTTGCCAGCTACGCTTTAGGAGCGGTGACAAAATTGGAGGAGACCAAGACTCCTCCCCAACAGATCGTCAGATTCAAGGATTTGTTGCGGGGTCCTCTGGGAGCTTTGGGAGATAACCTTATCTGGCAGAATTTAAGACCGGCTTTGTTGATCCTGGGATTGATTTTAACCTTTAGATTCGGTGTCTATGGTGCTTTAAGCTTCTTTTTGATTTTCAATCTTCAGCAAGTCTATCTGCGAGCACGGGGAATAGTGAAAGGGTATGCTTTAGGCTTTAGAGTATCCTCTGATCTGACCTGTGGCTATCTGCAAAATGTGACCAAATGGAGCGGTCGGATGGGAGCAGTGCTTCTGGGCATTCTGATTGTCCTCTCCTATGGTCATTTGACTCAACTGAAATCCTGGGGAAGATCAATTCAGCTGGTGATACAACCACCTCAACCAGAAAAAATTGTTCTACTCTCTTTATTCATCCTCCTCTCCTTTCTGGCACTTAAAAGAAACAAAAATCCCAATTATACCTTATTGATCCTCCTCGCCTTTTTCCTGGTGATAAAAGCAGTAGTTGGCCAAATCTAGTCTATCTTTCGGAACCTGCCTCCGTTGATTCTGTGGTATTTGAGCTTAAGCATGCGGAAAATCCCAAGATCCAAAGTGAATGGAAAAGTCTGAGGTAAAAGGTTAAATCTGAATTTGTTCTTTTATGCTTTCTCCATTCTGTAACGAAAAGAGTTTCAAATATGGGGTGGCATCAAACCCGGCAAGAAGTCTTCTTTACCACCCATCCCCTTCAACAAAATAACCTTTGCAAAAACTATTTTGATCAGTATTTTAGGATGAATTCGACTTAGGTGAGAGAATCCTGATGTCAAAGAGAATTTTATCCTATAAGTATCTGGCATTGATCTATGCCCTATTGATCTTCGTCGTTTCCGCCGTTCCCGGCATTAGTCCCCCGTCTTTTGGGTTTGTGCTTGAAGATAAGATTCTGCACTTCATCGAATTCAGCGTCTTCTCTGCTCTTCTGTTCTTGACGTTCTTCACCTCCGGGAAAGAGTTTTTGAAAAAGCACGCCTTCCTCATTTCCTCCCTCATTGGAATAGCCTATGCAGCCTCGGATGAGCTTCATCAGAGATTCGTCCCGGGAAGAAGTTGTGAGTTTTTTGATTTTTTGGCCGACTCCTTGGGAGTCATTGTCATTCAACTAGGCATCTGGTTTTATCTGAAAAGAAAAAAAGAACGGTTGACTGCTCCTTAGCCCTATATCCTTGAACTTCACACCTACTCAAAACTTCATGCCGGGCCAATACGATTCGGTTAAAACATGATGGTAAGCGTATGTTTTATTTCCTTCTTTACAAAACTTTTGGATTTTACCATTGCTAAAAACGCAGAACTTTAGTATATATAATTCGCAGGTGCTGATTTTGGAAATTAACCCGCACCAGAGAAACTTCAAAATCAGGGAGAGGAACCACCATGACAGACGATTCTAAAAAAGCTTATGAGCGGCTTTTGAACTTGAGCAAGGAGATTCATCTTTTGGATTCATCCATGTCGGTTCTGGACTGGGATCAAAAGACCTATATTCCCAAAGAAGGTGTCCGAAACCGTGGAAATCAATTAGCCCTTCTGGCAGGCATAAGTCATCAGAGGTCCACCTCTCCTGAGATAGGTGATCTTTTAAAGCAACTTGAGGGGAGTTCTCTGGAAAGCGGCCCGGATAGCTTCGAAGCTGCCAATATCCGGGAGATAAAGCACTCTTATGAGAAATTGGTGAAGATTCCCAAATCATTGGTGGAAGAGCTAACCCGGATAACCACGGTGGCTCATGAGGTTTGGGCGGAGGCAAGAAAGAAGTCAGATTTCTCAATCTTCTTGCCCTATCTGGAGAAAATCATCAAACTGAAGCACCAGCAGGCTGAAGCAGTGGGATATGAAAAACATCCTTACGATGCCCTTCTGGATGATTTCGAGCCCGGAGCAACCATCGAGAAAGTGGCGAAGGTGTTCGCTGATTTTCGTCAGGAATTGGTGGATTTGGTCAAAGCCATATCCCATTCTGGCAAGCGTCCTGATACCGCAATTTTAGAACGAGATTATCCGGTCGATCGGCAAAACCGTTTTGGCAGGGAGGCGGCTTCAGCCATTGGGTATGATTTTGAAAAAGGGAGATTGGACGTCACGGTTCATCCCTTTTGTACAGGCATAGGTCCGGGAGACGTTCGAATAACCACCCGATACAACCCCAATCACTTTGGTCAGGCATTCTTTGGCATCCTGCACGAGGCGGGTCATGGCATCTATGAGCAGGGATTGGATCCGGAACGTTACGGCACCCCTGGCGGTGACGCTGTCTCGCTGGGAATTCATGAATCTCAATCTCGCATGTGGGAAAACCTGGTAGGACGTAGCAAACCATTCTGGAAGTATTTCTTCCCCAAAGCCCAGAAGGTATATCCGAAAGCTTTGGGTGATGTGAAATTTGAAGATTTCTATTTTGCCATCAATGAAGCCAAACTTTCATTTATTCGGGTGGAAGCTGATGAGGTTACCTATAATCTCCACATCCTGGTCAGATTTGAAATCGAACAGGCATTTTTCAGCGGAGATCTTTCGCCCAAGGACATTCCCGGCGCCTGGAATGAGAAGTTTAAGAACTACTTCGGTCTGGTTCCGCCGGATGATGCCCAGGGTTGTCTGCAGGACGTGCACTGGAGTTCAGGTTACTTCGGTTATTTCCCCACATATTCTCTGGGAAATCTTTATTCGGCTCAGTTTTTCGATCAGGCGAAGAAAGAACTGGGTGATCTGGATCAACAATTTGCCAAAGGAGAATTTGGTAAATTGAAGGAATGGTTACAAGAGAAAATCCACCGACAGGGTCAGCGCTACCGTGCAGAGAAACTGGTGGAAGTGGTCACCGGAAAGCCTCTTTCCCACCGTCCCTTGATGGACTACCTGAAAGCCAAATACGGCGAGCTTTACGCAATCTGACCGTGCACAGGCAGTGAGGTATCAAACATCATTGTACCAGATCACGTATTTTAAGCACAAATTGCAGCCGAAACCTGCCCCGAAGGGAGAAATATGAAACGACACCTCATCCTCTTTTTGGTCTTTGCCTTCGTGATCTTCGCGGCAAGCCAAAATCTGCTTAACTCTCAGGCTGATGCACCCAAGAAGACAAAGGATAAGAGTTCTTCATCTGAGGAGAAAAAAACCACTTTCACCTGGTATAAGTATGATGACGGATTAGCTAAAGCCAAAAAAGAAAAAAAACACATAATGCTGCATTTTTATACTAACTGGTGCGGCTGGTGTAAAAGGATGGATAGGTATACCTTTGGCGATGAAGAGGTCAAGAAGGTGCTGAATGAGAGCTATGTGGCTGTCAGGGTGAATGGTCAATCCGGTGAGAAGGTGAAGTTAGATGGTAAGGAGATTACCAAAAGACAGGTGGCGTCTATGTATAGGGTACGTGCCTATCCTATCACCTGGTTTCTCAGGCCATCTGGAGAACGGATCGCTCCCCGTCAGGGATATGCTGATGCAGAGGAGTTTCTTTATATTTTAAACTGGGTCAAGGACGATCTCTACGAGAAGACCAGTTTCCAGGAGTTCGTAAAACAAGAGCAGAAAAAGCAGAACCCCAAAAAGAAAGAAAACAAGTAAGTTATTACCACCTGAATCAAATTCAATCTCTCTCCAACCATTTCCCTATTCAGGGGTGGCCTGTCCCCGCGCTGTTAGCATCCACGGGCTGGATGAATCCAGCCTCTACCCGCAGGGGTCGGATTCATCCAGCCCTTTACGATTGGTGAGGTCACCGGGATTGAATTCCGGTGCCTCGGTTCGGGATGCAATCCCGAACGCCTCTGTTATGGCGTACAGCCACACGGTTCGACAAGCTCGCCGTCCTGAGCAAAGTCGAAGGAAGGGCCGTTCCTACAACTCAATTTTTCTAATACATTGAATTCACTCTTTGATCACTGAATCGGTTCAGACAAAAGTGCTTCATATTTTCTGAAAAGAGCGTCTGCTTCTTCCTCCTGCTTGAAGTGTAATAAATACTTTATTCTAAGATCAATCATAAAGGGATATCTTTTCAAATTGAAAAGGGTACGGTCATCCTTAAACATGCTTTGGTCTAGCACTCCCCCAAGCTCAAAATCCGGAAAATCATAAGGATGATATTTAAGGCTATCCTCAAGAGAGAATACCATCCCCTCCGGGATTTTCAGATACATCTTTCCGAATTTTGTCTCTCCCGTCATGTCGTCATACAAAGGTTTGCTTTTGAAGTTTTTAAACAGGAAGCTATTCAGCATATTCACATATGCTCTTTCGATGATTTGGGGATTAAAAGGTTGGCGGTTTTCAAAAGGATGAACCTCTTTTAGGAATCTTTCGATCTCACCTTGTGATTTTCGGTGAAGATCACCATGGCTCTGCTTAATATAATCAAAATACCAGGAGCGTCGGCAAAGCTCAACATCCAGATAGACAACATCCGGTCTTTTCAATTCAATAAATCTTAAGTATAACCAGGGGGAGTAATGATCCCACACATTGGTGAGAATGATGGCATCCTTTGTAACTGACCTCATGATATTTGAGGCGAAATCATAGGCGAGATAGTTTCTGCTCCGATCAGCCTCAAAATAGTTTTTCTTTAGCAGAATTAAGGGGAGAAGGATAAAGAAGATGATGATCACACATGAAAGTCTTTTTCTGATTGTGGAATTTTCAATCATCTGAAAGAGGAAATGAAGTCCCACCCCTATGAAAATGGCATTTACAATAAAAGAACCTAAAAAGTACGAATCGATGTCAGGAATACTGTAATTTATGCCATAAAGAATATTAGCTAAAAATAGAATCAGAAAGAACGCCAAAACCCTGCGATCATGGACAAAAAGCCGAAACATCCCCAAAAGAGACAAGGGCAAAAGATACAGGGGAAACTGCTGGAAAAAAAGTTTGATGAAATTTTGGAAATTCCTGCCAAGCTCTTGCGCTGACTGGGCAAACATCCACACCTGATATTGCCAGCCGGTCACGTGCCTTTTGAAAGTTGCCCAGCTCTCCGGGTTGCCCCAATCCATGATGGGATTTTGTGATGATCTGATGGGAAGAAAAAGGTAGATGGATAACCCCAAAAGAAATAGAATCAAGAGGGGGATTATTCGTCTCCACCTGAAAAAGGCTTTTCCGTAAGTGATTATCAGAATGAAGAGGATGGCGGGCAGAAGAAGAATGGTGGACATGTGGTTGCCAAAGCTCAATGCATAGATAAATATCAGAAGATAAAGGATTCGTTCTGTTACCAACTCCTTCCGGCTATTTCTCCACAAAAGGATCAAAAGGATGATCAGAGCATAAAACAGGACATTCAAAGAATACACCTCATTGGAGGTGGCACAAGACCACAAGGTGGGAGTAAAAGAAAAGATCAATGTAGCTAAAAGAGCTGACCAGATCAGGATAGTTGAAAGCTCCCCTCTTCTCTTTGCGAGATTCTGCCCTAGGGCAAGAAGCAGGAAGAACAGAGCAACGCTGGCAAAACAGGTAAAAAGAAGTGACATAAAACTCATCCGGAAGATGGTATCCTCAAGAGGCAGAAGTGAAAACAGCCTCCCCAGAAGGGTATAAAGGGGATAGCCGGTGGGATGAGCAATGCCCAGCCTTTGACACACCACCGCCAGCTCCCCGGAATCGATAAACTGCACCCCGGGCGCTAAGGTGAGGAAATAGATGGTAAAATCAACCAGGAGAAGGAAGGCGCAGGCGAAAACTACCTTACGCTGAAAGGGCATCAAAGTTCATTTCAGAGTTTTGGAGGTTTAGTCAATAGATTTATAATGTAATTCCACAGTTGACTGATTCAGCCATCTTAACTCATCCAAAAACTTTTCAAAGTACTATTTAACCAGAACCTAACTCAAGTTAGGTTCTGGTTTCTTTTATGCTTTGACCTCTTAAATCTTAGAGAGTGGGCTTAAGGAATCCGTCGGGCCTAGAAGGGGAGATCATCGTCCTCGGTTTTGCTCTCCTCCATCTGGGGCTCCTCCACCGCCTCAGGAATTTCCTCTTCAGCCTCGCCCTTTCTTCCCAACATCTGCATGGATTGAGCGATTATTTCGGTTATCCATCTTTTGTTGCCATCCCGGTCATCGTAAGAGCGGGTCTGAATTCTTCCCTCAATATATACCTGACCCCCCTTCTTCAGGTACTCATTGCACACCTCGGCAGTTCGGCCAAAGGCAACGATATTGTGCCAATCGGTTCTGTCCTGCCATTGTCCGTCTTTATCTTTCCATTTCGAGCCGGTGGCAAGAGAGAACTTGGTTACCGGACCTCCACTGGGGAGATATCGCAGTTCCGGATCCTTTCCCAGGTTTCCGATCAGGATGACCTTATTTACTCCTCTCATCTTCAACCTCCAAAGATTTTGGGTTTTGGGCTTATATTTATGATAAAAATAAGCTCTGAGGGAAGAATTGTCAACTCCTAAATAAGATTTTGGTCTTATCCAATATGGAATTATGGTAGTATGGGGATATTTTTATCCTCACAATTGAACCGTTTCTCAAATTGGGTAGTCCCGCCTTTACACTTCGCCTTGCACGTTGTCCTGATCTCATCTTCGGCAGGAGAATGAAGACTCAGTATCGAGGAAAGGTTCGGCCTGAAGGAGGGGATTTGCCCTGACTTTGCTCTGAGGGACCTAGTTGGAGCGAAAGACTTTTGTCTAACCGGGTTAGGGGTTAATTGAAGGCTAAGAGCCATTTGGCGAGATCACATTTACACCACTTCTGCTTTTTCGGCATACACTCTTTTGAAAGCTTCCACCACCTTAGGGTCGAACTGGGTGCCAGCGAAGCGTTCCAACTCCTCCATGGCTTCCCAGTGGGACTTGCCTTTGCGGTATGGCCGATCGGTTATCATGGCATCAAACGAGTCTGCCACCGCCAGTATCCTTGCCTCCAGGGGAACCTGTTTGCCCCGCTCTTTTTCAGAGGAAGTGACCTGCATAAAGTGATCGTGGTGAGCTTCCACTATGGGCATGGCTTCCTTAAGCACGCCTCCCACCATGGAGAGTAACTCCAATCCTTTTTGGGGATGAGAGTCCACTTCCCTTTTTTCTTCCTCTGTTAGAGCCGCGGCTTTCTTAATCAGATCAGAACTTATCTCGATCTTGCCAATATCATGCAATAGGGCGGCAACCTTTATGTTCTCCACTTGATGCCGAGGTAGTTCCATGGCAATGGCGATGTTGGTGGCAAAATCTGCTACTCGCAAGGAGTGGCTTCTGGTATATCTGTCGTAAGATTCAAGATATTTGGCCAAAATCTCCAGCACACCAATATAGGCTTTCTTCAGCTCCTGGATTTTCTTTTCTTTTTGTTCATACAGTGTGCCCACTACATAACCGGCCAAAATTAAAAAGCCACCCCAGAGCATCAAATCTGTGACCAGAAGCAGACCGCTGTTTTTGATCTGGAAAAGATAGGGATTGTTGATCGCAGAAAAGGTTATCAGAGCCACGCAGAACAGCGCTGTGAAAATGGACATCCTCTTGCCCAGAACATATCCAGCAACCAGAACAGGAAGATAATAAAAGTTCAGGAAAGCCAACTTTTGGACAACAAAGAAATTAATAAATACCACTACCAGCGACAGGCTTAGAATCAGCATTTTCTCAAAATGCTTAAACACAAAATTTTTGACTTTTTCCATGGGGACCCCCTGCATATAATACGCTTTATGCTTTCATATTTAGATATGTCAACCAGCTTAAAAGAGAGAACTGTTCAAGGCCTTAGTGTTTTGGCTTTAGTTTATTTAATCGGTTTCTGCACCCTCAACTTTAGTGTCATAAATCAAATCCTCTAAGGGTAATACTGCAGACAAAGTCAACAAAGGTTCTGCTTTTCTGAGGGGGAATTTTAACTCTTGAATTAACTGAGGGATTTGAGTGCCTGAATCCTCTCTGATCTGGAGAGTTTTGCTTTCTGGATGGCTTTTTTCAAAATCTGAATGGACTGATCGTAGGTTTCTCTTTGCACCGGGTAGGGATAGCCGTCCTTTCCCCCGTGGGCAAAGGAATAACGAGCGGGATCCTTCCATGAGGGTTTGGCTCCATATATCAATTCGGAGATTAAGGAAAGAGCCAAAATAGTTTTGGGACCCACCCCTTCGATTCCCAAAAGCTTTTCAAAATCCTCTGGATCTTTTTCTTTAATTCGATAGAAGATTTTATCTAATCTTTTTTTGTTGAAGTTCTCCGGATAGATGGGGTGGTCTTCTGGAAGATTCAAAACCTCTGCCCAGTTCTTCTGGGAGAGAAGTTTAGCGTCTTTGATCAACTGTGAGAAGTCATCTTTTATCAACCTAACGCAAATTTGACGGGTCGGTTTGCTTTTCTTGGCAGTTAAATCTAAGGTTTTGGTCTTTCTCTCGGAGATGATTCCCGAATGCGGTTCTTCCACAAAATCGTTTAAAGAGGAGGAGAGCCAGTGATAGCGGCGGGCAGATTTCAGGGATGGATTCATCCCTTGCTGAACCACCACCCACAAGCCGGAGGTGGTGAAGATGAAATTATGATGATAGAGTTGAAATCCATCAAAAACTGCAGTATTATCTACCTTGGCGCTCATCTTGGAAGCATAGATCAATCCGGAGACGGTCTCCGAATTGAGGCGGAGTTTGTCCCCCCAGTTCTGTATATGCAGGGGAGTTTTTCTGGAGGTGGATCCTTTTCCTCCAGCTACCACAATTCCCAAATCTTTCTCCAGTCCCTTCAAGCCCTCCTTCAGCGCACCGCCCACGGTGGTGGTTACTCCGGATGAATGCCAGTCAAAGCCCAACACACAACCCAAAGCTTGAAACCAATAGGGATCGGAAAGCCTGAAAAGAAACTCCTCCGGACCGTAGTCCCATACAATTATCTGCGTGATTTGGCTGGCTAATTTCTTCATTCTATCAAAAAGCCAACGAGGCGCAGATCCATAATGTAAGGGCAAATTGGCTATTCCGGTCCGCATATTGTTAATTTACTAAAACTTTCCCCCATGTCAATAATTAGCTCAGGTCTTGCTAAATAAACCAGAACCTATACTATTAGTGTCTTTCTACATTTTTTGCAGGGAGTAGGGGTGAACCTTTGTGTTCGTCCCTGGATACTTCACAAAGGGTAAGAAAGTATTTTTAAAACGTGCATCGCCTTCATGTGTCTTTTTAGGTTCGAATAAGTTTAAAAAATGCCCCCTCCCCGATTTTGTCAAGGTGGGGGCAAAAGTAGGTCTCAATCAGAGGTGCTCAAATTCTCCTCAAGACACTTTGCATCTTTCAAGTTACTCGATCTGCTTCAAATCTCCAGGAGCTTGGGGAAGTTTCCGGGGTACCCCTTGTATCTCTTGATTTGGGAATTTCTCCTTCCCGGCTTTAAGGAAGCAACACTCCTCACATGGTGATTGACCCCCTTTATACAGGTAGCTAACCAAGTAGAGCACGTCCCCAAGGTCCACCAGATAATCACAGCTGACATCACCTATGCATAAAGGATCCGGGGCAGGCCCTGACTTATATAGATAATTGATAATGAGGAGCAAATCACCTAAATCGATCACACCATCCTGCTTACAATCTCCACAGTAAATTTTGCACACACCATCGATACATTGGTATGGCGAGGGATACCAGATTGCTCCTGGAAATGACATACATTCTTCTTCGGCCAGCATCTCACAATATTCGGCGTGCTGACAGCAGCCCACCGGAGCGGTAACGGTGAGCGAGAAGCTACACTCAGCCGTGACACCGCAAATGTCGGTCACCAGCACGGTCACGTCGTAGGGTCCCCCCACATCGCCAGGACCGGTTTCCCAGATTATGGTTCCGTCCTCAAGCACAAACAGACCGTCAGGACCGTCAACCTTGGAGAAGGCGAGAGGATCACTGTCCTCATCGTAGGCAGTGGCGGCGCCGGTATATCCAGAAGTGTACTCAAAGCTGGTATCGGGCGGACAGGTGATGGTTGGAGAGGTGTTGGTCAGAGCAATCTCGAAGGCGCCGGTAAGAGTCTCTTCCGCGTCGTTCATAACTGTCATCTCCACAGTTCCACCCGGTTGGCAGTGATCAACAACGTCATAGCTAACAAAACCTTCTATATAACCAGCAGGTGGGGGTATGGTGAAGACAATGTCCACATTTGCAATGCTCGTCTGGGCACAGCTTGCCGTCACACCGACCACATCGTGTCCTGTCCCACCGGAGGCAACAAACAGGTCACTTTCATAGCTGCCATTTTCATGCTGTTCTTCGTCAGGCGGCGGGATAAAGCTAAAGACCGTATCCTCACACCTCACCACCACCTCATCCTGGTCCGTCTCATAGTGTTGGGTGTGGGTGCCACCCTGCAGGTTATGATCATCCCAGACCGTTAAGGTTATGTAGTAAGTGCCGGGGGCATTACAGGGAAAGGTGGCTTTCCTGTTTTCTCCTCCATCCTTATCATCATTGGCGTCATCCGTGCAGTCTCTATCCCAGTCCTCGTCCGCAGAAGGAGGGCAGTCGGGTGGAGCATCCACCCGGGAGTCGAAATCCCAGAAGTAACGTTCGACTGTTCCATCCGGACGTGTGTCGGAGTCGGAGGAGCCAACGCCGTTCAAATAAGCATTGGTTCCTATCCTAACCGTTGTGTCTTCCCCAGCATCGGACACCGGCTCGTAATATCGGTGCAAGAATTCGTCCCAATCAGTGTCCTCCACAAAGAAAAACCCGGGTGTGGGCTCACAAGGATGATTCCTCGCCTGAGTATAATTGTTCACACAGGGCTGGTCCGGTGGTTTGCAGTCGTCCGGATCGGAAGCATATTTGGCCAGCGCAGAGTTGTCTGGTTTGTGTGAAGGCCAGGGATTGTCGTACGGCCTTTCGCCGCGAGGCGTATTTTGCTTGGGGACCGGAGGAGCTGCTTTAGTTTGAGCCGACGGGAAATAGATGGAGAGCCCGTGCGCATTGTCATGACCGGCGTGTTCTTCTGCCTTTATAATGCTCCCTCCTTTCTGCAGAGAATTCGTTATAGGCTGAGCCTGGGTCTTATAGTCATCTGGAATCTCGGTATCAGCTTTTATCAACTGAGCAAAGTGGTAAAGATCGATGAAGTTTGCATCCCTGAAGTGCTCCGTTAGAACCAGCTGATTTCGAACGCGTATCTGGACGTTATCGTCTCGGTCATAGTGGTTTTGATAGTGAAAATCATAATCGTCCAAGCCCCATTCCAGCTCACCGCCAAAATTGTCAATCTGGGAGATTAGTGGATCCAGATTCCGACAATCTATGGCACTGAAGGTGTAATTATTCCTGCGGGGGGCATTGGCTGCGGCTTTGGCTACGATGTCCACAGCCAACTGTTCTCCCGTCCAATATGGATTGGCATTCATGGCGGCAAAAATGGAATTATAAGGAAAATCAAAGACAGTTTTTGTCTCCTCGGATGCCACCATCATCTCCACTCTTTGTTTTACCTGACGAGCCACCTCCACCATCGCCATCAAGCATGCGTCGAAAACCAACACATCCAGTTTGGGAGGAATGCTATGATCCAGCGCGGAATAGAGTTCCTGCATGTAAATCCGGTCATTGCCAGATGTCTCATCCTTGGAGAGACCTTTCCACCCGGCTCCATGATTCTTAATAAAGAGGACGTATTTTCCAGCCGTGTAGTTCTGCTGTGCCCAGTAAATGAACCCCCCCAAAGTCTGAGGGGCACCCATATTTTGCTCGGCTATGGTATCAAGATGAACCGTCCCGGAGTCATTGTGCGCCTGCAGAAGCCCCCTTAGAGTGTTACCACCGTAATTCGTCTTGAAGTCCGCCAGAACCACTACATTCACATTGGGAAGGGAACCCTGTGTTTCTAAATCATCCAAGAGTCTGAAATAGTGGGGATCTAAGTTGCTTTCACCATTCAGATAGAAAATAACTGTCCAGGCGGCGTAGCGCCTTTCTATCTTTTCACCCTTTAGGGGAGGTATATTTTGCAATAATTGATAGTTTACCTTCCCCGGGCTGGCATAGATGGCATCCGCACCCCCAAAGACCGCCCAGTCCCCTGAACTATCTGTGTCGGTGCTGGACGAATCCCGCCCCATCGATTCCCCGGGCATGACCCAAGCAATCTCCGCATACATGTCGGCTGTATCAACCGGGGTGAAAAAGTCCTCGCTGGGCCAAATGCCGACCGATACGGCATAATCGTGCGCCTGACCCGGAGAATAGCTGAAAGCGTCAGACCAGTTCATGAAATCCAGTATGGTCGAGCCGGAAGGAGTACCGGCATAGAGAGCGCACTCGTCCATCGTCTCAGAGAAAACGTCTGCATTCCCGGCATAGTAATGTCCTGCACCGTCAGAGAAATCGTTATCATCTGTGCCGGTGGTGAAATGAATTACCAGATAAGTGGACGGAGGAAAATCCCAGGGAGGCAAAACTACATCCGATGAGGCGTCACGATTGGAGATAACCCACTCATCAATATTAGCTGGATCCCCATAATTGTAAAGCTCCACCCATTCGTGATTTCTCTCATGTACGGTGTCTGAAGTATCCGGGAAAAACATCACCTCGTTGATTACCACCTCCTGTGCATGAGAGTCGGCAGTTGAAATTCCGAAAATTAGCAGAAGACAAACTAAGGGGAGCACGAATTTTGAATATCTACAAGAAATCCTCGAGTACATCTCTTCCTCCATCTGTTTTTAAAGGTTCTGGGTTGAAGAACGGGACAAAAAGATTTGTCAGGACACCTGATCCTTTTTGTGGCTCTAACAATTTATTTTGATCCCCTTCTACTTGCAATATAATCCGCCGTCTGGCTTTGTCAATCAAAAAATAGTAGAGATTTTTCAAAAAAGTGAAGCAAGGAGATTCGCCAGACCCGTAAGAGTTGTTTATTTGATAAAATCTGGTATATTTAAACCCAGAAGGCAGAATATGAATTCAGAAGCGAAGACAAAACGAGACTTAACTTCAGGTTCGATCACCAAAGACATCTTTTATCTTGCCGGGCCTGTAGTTGTCACCATGTTTTTGGAGACCGCTTTTTCCATTGCGGACATCTTCTGGGTAGGGAAGTTAGGAGCAGTTTCTTTGGCGGCGGTCATCTCCAGCGCCTTTCTGATCTGGATCATCTATTCCCTGGTGGGAGCCATTTCGGTGGGAGTCACTGCTCTGGTGGCAAGGTTCATCGGAGCTAAGCAACCCGATCAAGCCGCCTTTAGCGCCAGGCAGGCCTATCTTTTTTCCATATTTTTCGCTCTGCTTGTGAGCATTCTCGGGGTCATGTTCGCTAAATGGGCCTTCGTTTTGATGGGCACGGCACCGGATGTGACTTTTCTGGGAGTTCGATATCTGAGGATAATCTTTGCCGGGGCGATTTTCTTCTTTCTGCTGGATGTTATGGGGGCAATCTTTCGGGCATCCGGCGACACCAAGACCCCCATGCTGGTTATCATGGCAAGCCTGGGATTGAATATCATTCTGGATCCGGTGCTCATTTTCGGTTGGGGTCCCTTTCCTCAAATGGGAACTGATGGCGCCGCCTTAGCCAGTATCTTCTCTCAAGGGGTGGCAAGCTTGCTTTTCATCCTCTTGATCATGCGGGGAAAGTTAGCTTTTAGGTTTTCGCTTCGGCCCAAACTGGACTTGGACTTCTCCATGGTCTGGCGGATTCTGCGCATCGGCATTCCAGCCTCATCCGCCTGGATACTTTTCAGCGTGGTCTACCTGTTTATAAACAAGATCGTGGCTCTGTTCGGAACACAGGCCATTGCCGCACTTGGGATCGGCAACCGTATGGAGTCGGTATCCTTTCTGACCTGCTTTGGATTTTCTATAGCCGCATCCACTCTGGTGGGGCAGAATCTGGGGGCGGGCAAGCCGGAAAGATCCGCTCAAGCCGCCTGGGTGACAGCCGGGATATCGGTTCTGGTCACCGGATGTGTAGCCATAATGTTTTTCACCTTTCCCCGACAGATCGCCTCTTTTTTCATCTCGGACCCCAAGGTGGTTGAAATCGGAATCGGATACTTAAGAATTTTGGCCCTATCCCAGACGTTCATGGCACTGGAGATCGTGTTCGAGGGTGCCTTCGCAGGGGCAGGCAACACCATTCCTCCCATGATCGTCTCCATTTCCGGTTCCCTTACCCGCATCCCGTTGGCCTATCTTCTGGCAGTTCATTGGGGCCTGGGAATAACGGGTGTATGGTGGGCCATAACCTCAACCGGCATAGCCAAAGGAGTAGTGTTGACCTGTTGGTTTGCCAGGGGAAGATGGAAAACCAAGAAGATCTGATACGGCATTCAAGTTTTTTGACGGTGTAAAGCTCTAAATGGTAATTGATAGCGTATATCTTATGGTAGGAGAGTTCTTAGATTTTTTAAAGTATGGCGGTTTTGAAGACACAAGGCCGCAGGTGTGCCCGTACGGCCATACGACAATATGGATTGCTGAACGAAATATGCCAGAACCTCAAGGGATTTATACACATATCTGGACGAAATAAAAGTTTTAATAAAAATAACTTGACAAAAAGGAATTTTGGATTAAATTGAAATTGAGGGAAAAGGTTAAGTTGGGGTTGCTGAGATAATTATTTCCGCGTGTTTTAGAGAGCTAAAAACCCGGCGAGGTAATTTTTTCTCTCTATTAATAAGGAGAAAAGATAAAATTCCCCGTTCTATCACTTTAAGGAGGCGATTCAGACATGATGTGGCTTGATTCGAAAGTTTCCGGAGGCCACAGATCTTCCTTGCTGAAGCGAATCCTGTTCTTGTTGGTCACCGTCTGTTTTCTGGTTGCTTTCAACTTCGTTTTTGTAGGTGATGCGACCGAGCCTGTGGATGGTGAGCACCCGTGGGATGATTTATGCAATATTGACTGGGATCCAAGTCCTTCAGATTCTACAGACACAGATGATTTCTTTATGTTTCCATTTGGATTTGGTTCCGGCTTCATATTCCACATGTGGTATCCAGGGCAGGATGATGGTTTGGAAGAAGTAAAGGTTTTTGGACCTTCACAGAGAAATCGTGGTCATCTTTTCATTGACATCAAATAAGCAGGATAATTCTGGGACGATTTAAAATGGAAAGTCCGGAGAAAAGGATTGCTTTGATAGAATCTCTGGCGGCAAAAAGAGATTTTAGGGCCGCCCAGGCGGAGTTGAAGAAGCTGAAGAAAGGGAAAGACACCTCCGCTTACTTAGGGGAATTGTATTATCTGGAGGGGATAACCCTCCATGGACAAGCCCACTATGACGAAGCTTTGAAAAAAGCTGAATCTGCCTATCAGCTTTTGAAGCATACTTTGAAGAATAAAAGAATTGCCCAGGTGCAACTGCTTATGGGTTATATCTTTATTTCCATCGGCGATTTGAAAAAAGCAGAGATCGAAATACAAGATGCGGTAGCCTCCTTCCGCCGGGCAGGAGAGAGAAAGGGAGTTGCGGATGCCTATAATAAGTTAGCCCAGATATTCTTCATCCAAGCCGAGTTTGATCGTTCCATTGAATGTCTAAATCAAGCCACCGAACATGTCAAAAAAATCAAGGATGGACAGCTTATGATTGCCCGCCTCTCCGGCAATTTGGGAAGAATCCACCTGCTTAAGGGAGAGTGGAGTCAGGCTTCCCAGCATCTGCATGATAGCATCAGACAGAATGAGCTGATAAAGAATGAAATCAGCATTTGCAGAAATCTTCTCTCGCTGGGTTATGCGGCTTATCAGCAGAGAAAATTCAAAGAAGCAGAAGAATTCTATGAAAGAGCCCTCCGCATCATCCAAAAGAAGGAACTGAAAAGAGAGCTGGCTATTTATAATGAATATCAGGGTGAATTGGCTTTTGAGCTAAAGGAATATGATCGATCTTATCGAAACGTCACTTCTGCCATTCAGATAGGAGAGGAGATTGCCCCCCAAAGCAGTCTGGTCTGTCAATCTTATCGCATTCTGGCACAGCTTCAACTGGCCACTCAAAAATTTAACTTGGCAGAAAATTCTTCTCTGAGATCCTTAGAGATCTCCAAACGTTTAAATGAAAAAGTAGAGGAAGGAATCGTTTATCGGGTCCTGGGGCAAATCTACGCGCAGAAAAATAATAAAAAGCGGGCCAAAGAAAATTTCAAGTTGAGCATTAGTTGTCTGGAGAAGGCCGGATGCAAATTCGAGTTAGCCCAAACCTATCTTTCTGCCGGAGAGGAGGGGGTATCTGATCCCAAAGAGGCGCTGGAAAACTTAAATAGGGCGAAAAATCTTTTTGAGGAGCTCTTCTCCGAAAACTCACCCGGACGCGCCTACTATATGGGATTAACCCAATTGGGTGAAGCCCTGGTACATTTTGAAATTCAGAATTACGATAACACCATCGATTGCCTGAATGAAGCCGAAGTTCATTTAAGGGAATCTAAATCAGAAAAAACGCCGGCAGAAGAGGAAAAACTGCTGGAGATCTCGAAGTTCCGCTCGAAGGTGGAAAAGGTGGTGGCAGAAAAGAGCGTCTCCTTTGATAACCAATACAATATCATCAGACGTTTCCTCTCTGAAATCGAATGCGGACAGATTACGGAAACTCCTCCGGCAGATCAAGCCGCAGGTTCCAGAGGAGAGGGGGAGATCGGTCAAAACCTGATGCTTCTGGCAAAAAAACTTAAAGCAGATCGGGGCTTCATTCTCCTAAAAAATGGTGAGGACCAGTCTTCCTCTCCCATCTGCAGCTTCAACCTATCATCGGAGGAGATAAAGCAGATTCGTACCAGCTTATACCGTCTACACGGAGAACTCTTCTCTTTAAGCAAACCAATCTATTCCACCTCAGGTGAATCTAATCTATTCCCTAAAAATAAAAGAGAGGTGTCCAGCTCAGTTCTCATCCCATTGAAAATGCACGAAGATGTTAAAGGAGCATTATATCTGGAACGGCAGAGAAACGGCCGTTTCACCAAGCCATTTCAAAAAGATGAACTCGATTTAGCAGTGGCTTTTGTGGACATAATCGCTCTGAGGTTGGCTGAGATTGAGAACGAAAAATTAGGGGAGGAAAATTTAAGATTAAAGCAGCAGTTAAAAGAAAAAAGTGCCTTCTCCAACATCATCACCCAGAATAGCCAGATGCTGGAGATATTGTGGAAGCTCTCCCAGGTGAAGGACACCAACCTCTCCATACTTCTGGAGGGGGAAACTGGAACCGGGAAGGATCAGGTCGCCAAGGCCATTCATTATAACAGCAATCGAAAGAATAAAAATTTCGTGGTGGTGAACTGTGCTGCATTTCCGGAGACCTTGTTGGAGAATGAGCTTTTCGGGCATAAGAAGGGTGCCTATACCGGAGCTTCGCAGGATAAGAAGGGACTTATAGAGGAGGCGGAGGGGGGAACTTTGTACTTAGACGAGATAGCTGAGATCAATCCAGCCACTCAGATAAAGCTTCTAAGGGTTCTGGAGGAAAAGGAGATCACCCGGCTGGGAGAGACCAAGCCCCGGAAAGTTGATATTCGGGTCATCTCCGCCACCAGCCTGAACATAAAAGAACAGATCGAGAAAGGGCTTTTCCGCAAGGATCTGTTCTTCCGCTTAAATACCATACAGGTTAAGTTACCTCCTTTAAGAGATAGGAAAGAGGATACTCCACTTCTGGTAAGTCACTTCATAAAAATTCACGCCACCAACGAAGGAGACAAACTGCCTCAACCTTCTCCAGCGATCATGGAACTTCTGACCAATTACGACTGGCCGGGGAATATCAGAGAGCTGGAGAATGAGGTAAAAAGGCTGGTGGCAATAAAGGATGGGGAGTCGGTGGTGGCGGCAGATATAATCGCTGAAAAGTTCGGAATAAAGGAAGAACAAAAGTCCGAAGATATATCTTTGTATGATCGAGTGGCGGCCTGGGAGAAACAGTTTATCCTGAAGGCATTGGTGGAGAACAAATGGGTGAAAAAGGCGGCCGCCGGGGCTTTGCACATTCCGGAATCCTCTTTGAGATTCAAAATCAAACAGCACAAGATAAAAATACCCACTGATACATAAGCATAGGTCGTCTGTGGTAATGCCACCGTGAAGGTGGCATTTTTTGTTGTCCTCCTTTTATGACGGGTAGCGGAGGAGGCAATTGTGGAATTTTGTTAGCAACACCCTTTCTTTAAAGGTATTCGGGATTGTATCCTAAAGGAAATGCCGGAACTGATCGGTTGGCCGTTTGGGCAGTTTTACTGCCAAAAGGAGGTGTAGATGATTTTTTTGGGAATTACAAAAAAAACTAAACAGAGGTGATATCTCATCGTATAGATATATAGAACAGTGTCTATGTATTTGGAGGGAAGCAATGGAAAACCGTTGTGCTTTAATCTTTCAAGCGTTGTCTGATCGTACCCGTCAGGGGATTCTTACGCTTCTGTCAAAGAGAAAGATGTGCGTCTCCGAGATATGCAAGAATTTCGAGATGACCCAGCCCTCCATCTCCCATCATTTAGACATTTTAAAGAGAGCTGGTCTGGTGGTTTATGAAAAGAAGGGGAAAGAAGTCTATTATCAGGCCAACTGCTGTATTTGCGTTCCCACCTGCTGTAAGGATTTCTTTGAGAAGGTAGGCGTGGTGGTGAAGGGCAAAAAAGGGAAATAATTTTTTGTGCATCGAATAGACATATTTAAATTTGTTTATCTCAGGAAAGGAGGTGAGAGATATGTTTGCCTGCTGTTGTGATCCCAAAAGCTTTGCCGAGCATTTTGAGTGCAACACTGAGGAGACCAAGGACGGGGTGGTCATAAAAATAACCGCCAAGGATCCAGAAAAAGCAGAAGCCTTGAGGAAGCTTTACTCTGCCTACCAGACCCTCAGCGGCGGAAAATGCTGTCAGTAGAAGCAAAGCTCTCAAAGATGCCTCCAGTCTTTGGCTGGGGGCATCTCTTTTTATGTAACGAAAATATTTGCTGTTTTCTTAACTAATTACCAGAAGGAATCATCTACCGCCTGCATTTTTCTTTAGTGGATAGGCCTGCTTCCCATGGGATGTTATCATCCCACGGCTTTAGCCTGCAGGGGCGATTCATGAATTGTCCCTACAACTCGAAAACAGCTTTCTCAATCATAGATTTGATCTTCTTTTTTCCCATTGCCCCCACCCAGAGGAGGATCTTCAAAACCAGCCCGGTATACAAAGGATCGCTCTTCTTCGACCAGAAAGGCCTGAAGCCCCCATCTTCTCTTTGTATTGTGATTATCGCCTCAAGGATCTTTTTCACTCTCTTATCTCTGACCTTATATCCTGCATCTGCACCTCTTTTTCCGGAGAATATGGATTGCCCCAGAAGATGGGTCAAATGATAGACTTCGTTTTCCTCTTTCTTCCCTTTCCGATCCCAGAACCCTGCTTTGGCCTCCTCTGCCCTCTGATCCAGGTGTGTTTCGAACAAAGCGACACCGCGCTTATATAAAGTATCTTCCTCGCCCAAAAGATCTTTCATAAGAAAAGTAACCTGCGCGCTTGAGTCCGGATCAATTTCCTCATCCTCCTCAAACAGACCCCATCCCCCCTCAGGCATCTCCATTCTCCGCAGCCAGTTAATTGATTTCTGGCAGGCTTTGGTGTTTTCCTGTCCCACTGATCTAAGAAGGTCCACCATGTCTGCAGTCAGGTAGGTCACGCTCTTCTGGTTGGAGAGATCGATTACCTCTGGGGGGATGGTAAGCTTCACATTTTCTCGAAACCCGCCATCCCCGGTCTGATTCCTCAACAGGAACCTCATACAGCTGGTCAGGGCCAGCCCATCTTTCGGCATTGCGCATCTCAACAAGAGGTTGGCCATTCTTTCCGTCTCCTTCACCCCGCTGAAGTTCGGATCAATCTTGCTGGGAAAACCGCTATCTTTCTTTTGGGTCTTCAACAAATCCAGAAGGAGTCCCTTCCCGATTGGTGTGTTCCAGAGGCCAACCATTTCCAAAACACACAGTTTGGTAAAGGAATCGCCTTTTTTGAAAATGAACGGCACCGGATCATATTTAAATTCCATTTTGTTCTCCTGGTTTGTTTCTATGAAAGCTTAAGATTTTTGCATATTAAGTTTTCACCAACTTTACCACACTCTCAATATGATAGGTATGGGGGAACATATCCACCGGCTGAACGTTTTCCAATTCGTAATCTTTTTCGCAGAACATTTTCAAGTCTCTCGCCAGGGTGGTGGGATTACATGAGACATATATTATTTCAGGTGGCCTTAAGGCAAGAAGCGACTTGGCCACTTTTGGATGCAATCCCGCTCTGGGAGGATCGATCACCACTAGATCGAATGATCTACTATCCTGTTCAAATCCCTTAAGCACCTTCTTGGCTTCCTCCTGGATGAACTCACAATTGATCACACCATTGAGTTCTACATTTCTTCGGGCATTTTGCACCGTCTCCTCCACCGCTTCCACTCCAATTACTCTTTTTACCCTCGGTGATAAGAATATGGAGATGGTTCCGTTTCCGCAATACAAATCCAGAACCTCCTCGTCTCCCTGTAAGTCTGCCATTTCCAGCACAATCCCATATAGTTTTTCCGCCTGTCTGGGGTTGGTTTGAAAAAAGGAATTGCTGGATATCTCAAATTCAAACTTCCCCAATCTTTCGGTGATGATTCTTTCCCCGCCCAACAACTCCTCCTCTTCTCCCACGGCTATTTGAGCTAATTTCGTGTTTATGTTTCTGACTATGCTCTTGACGGCAGGAAAGTGTGAAAAAATGGCGTCGCAGAAATCCTTCCGATGGGGAAAATCTCCTTTGTAAGTGACCAGATTCACCATGGTCTGTCCGGTGTTCTTACCCTCCTTTATCACCAGAAATCTCAAAAATCCCGATTCACTTCTGTGATCATAAGCGGGCAGATTCTTCTCTTTGGCGAATTGGCGGACAGAATCCACGATTTTGTTTGCGACCTCCGACTGCAGAAAACACTCATTCAGATCAAAAACCAGATCGAATCTTTTCCGCGGGTGCAACCCCAGGATAAGCTTCTTCTCTGGATGCGGTAAGAAGGCGTATTCCATCTTGTTGCGATAATAAAATATCTGGTTGGAACCCAACGCATCTTGTACCGGAGGATCAGTAAAGCCCGCGATGTGTCTAAGACTTTCCTTGACCTGTCTGGTTTTGAATCTTAGTTGCTCCTCGTATTTTAGATTCTGCCAGGTGCACCCACCGCAGAACCCGAAGTGCGAGCAGGCAGGCTTCGTCCTTAGTTCCGATTCCTTAACGATCTCCAGAAGCTTAGCTTCTGCGTAATTTGTTTTCTTTTTGGTGATCTCGGCTTTGACCACATCTCCCGGGATTCCACCATAGACCAGCACCACAAACCCATCCACCTTAGCCACGCTGGTTCC
>Ga0111202_106_pt1 | contig 41235 bp, 36 predicted proteins | sample DeeMarSWOR324_28_FD_80372 | JGI IMG/M metagenome (GOLD analysis project Ga0111202, IMG submission 80372) | candidate division Zixibacteria bacterium SM23_73_3 | reverse complement strand
TTTGAAATGATAAAAACTGAGGCGGAAAGATATGGGGTTCCCATCATATCCAGCGAGATAGTTGGGCTGACACCTGAGGAGGCTCTTCTGGATGTGGCAGAATATTATCTCCGCCTGGAGAATTTCAAAAAAGAACAGGTGCTGGAGAGCAAACTGATGACCTTCGCCGGTGGGGAAAAGGAGGGATTGGAAGGGTTCATAGATAGGGTGGCTTCATCCTCTCCTGCCCCGGGGGGAGGAAGTGTTTCCGCCGCCTGTGGTGCCTTGGCTGGCGCCCTCTCATCCATGGTATGCCGGTTGACCATAGGAAGGAAAAAATTTAAAGAAGTGGAAGATGAGTTGAAAGGGGTTTTAGAAAAAGCAGAAGAGATCAAAAAACAGATGGAGGAGTTTATAGTCAAGGATGCTGAAAGTTTTGATCGGGTTATGGATGCCATGAAACTCCCCAAATATACAGACGAGGAAAAAGAGAAACGAAATCTGGTGGTTCAGGAGGCGACCAAAGGAGCCATAACCGTTCCACTCCAGGTTATGGAGAAGGGACTTCTGGCAATAAAGCTAAGCCAGATAGTGGTTGAAAAAGGAAATCCCAACATGCTCTCGGATGCAGGTGTATCGGCACTTACCGCGAAGACTGCGGTGGATGGGGCATACTATAATGTTAGAATTAACTTGAATTCCATTGAGGACCAAGATTTCGTAACCTCCACAAAAGAGAAAGCAGATGCCTTAAAAGGAGAGGCTATGCTTCTGTCCCAGGAGATTGAAAGAAAGGTGGAGGAGAAATTAACCCAAACTCAGTGAAGCGAATGCAAAAACGAAGGATAGATCTCCATATACATACCACTGCCTCTGACGGTTTGCTTACCCCGGTAGAGGTGGTTGAGATTGCCAAAAAAGAAGGGCTTTCCGTCATTTCCATCACAGATCATGACACCATAGATGGGTACCAGGCGGCTAAAAAGAGGGCAGAGGAATTAGGAATTGAACTCATCCCGGGGGTGGAGCTTTCCATTTCCCACAGGGGAGAGGATTTTCATCTTTTGGGGTACTTGATTGACTATGAAAATCCGGAATTCGTAAAGAAGATAAATAGTTTCCAGGAGGAGAGGCGGGTCAGAGGGGAGAAGATGGTGGAGAAGCTAAATGAGCTGGGAATCGACCTTAGTATGGAAACAGTGAAAAACATAGCGGGAAAAGGCGCCGTAGGAAGACCTCACTTAGCTGACGCTTTACTCAAAGAGGAGTTCGTGCACACTTATGAAGAGGCTTTTGCCAGATATTTAGGCTACCATGCCCAAGCTTATGTGCCCAAAAGATTCCTGACTCCCCAGGAAGGGGTCGATTTAATCCATCTGGTTAGGGGGGTAGCGGTTCTGGCTCATCCCGGAACCTGCAGATCACAACACGCCATCTATGATTTCCTACAGTTAGGTCTGGATGGAATTGAAGCGTATCATCATAAACACGATCGGGAGACAGCGCAACAATACAAAAACTTAGCCAAGAAACTGGGTCTAATCTACACCGGAGGTTCAGACTGCCATGGCCGAAGAGGGGGGAAAATTCTGATCGGCACAGTCAATGTTCCATATCGTTGCCTGGAGATGCTAAAGAAGGTGAAAGAGAAAAATTATTAGAATCAATTATAGAAGACGAATAACTAATGAAAAAATAGAAAGCAAAAAAACCGATTACTGATTTAATCTGTTTAATCTGTTGGGAAATTATCGTCTCATTAAAGGAGAGAAGTGATGAAGAGGATCTTTTTTCTATCCTTTTTTATTTTTATTTTTCAAAATGTTCAGGCAGAAGAACAGAAATTGAGCCAGGCGTATGAACAGCGGCTTTTAGAAAGGGTTAAAAGCGTCTTTTCGTTGGAAGCTCCCAAAGAGGAGGTAAAACGTCCCATCTGCGCTACACCCATTTTTGTGGAGATTAATTTTAACAAGCATCGATTTTCTGCAAAAACAGCACAACTTCTAAAACCATACATCTCTCGCCCGGATTTTGAAGGAGATCCGGAATACACCTACGACACCCCCAGTGGTCATTTCAAGATTCATTACACCCGCACCGGAACGCATGCGGTTTTTCAAGCGGACGTGGATGTCAATCCAGCAGATGGTGTGCCGGATTATGTAAATCGTTGTGCGGATATTTTTGATTCTGTTTGGACCAAAGAGGTTGATGAATTGGAATATAATCCACCTCCTAACGACAGTTGGTACCAGCCAAACGGGGGAGATGGAAGATATGATATATATCTGAAGAATCTAAAGTGGGAATATTACGGTTACTCCGAGCCAGAAACCTCCACGGTAGCAAACCCAATTTCTTACACCAGTTACATTGTGGTGAGAAATGATTATAGCGGGTATGCTGGATACGAGGACAAGTTGGACATCTTAAGAGTCACTGCCGCCCATGAGTTCTTTCATGCCATTCAGTTCGGCTATGATGCCTCCGAATTTGAATTTGATGATCCAAATGATCAAAATACCTATAAACCTTATTGGATGGAGATGTCAGCTGTCTGGATGGAAGATATGGTGTATGATAATATAAATGATTACCTGGGTTATCTCTCTTCCTTTTTTAATCATCCTGAGTGGTCTCTAAAAACCTTTAGCTACGACTACAAGGTTCCCGATAGCGCTTACCACGCCTATGGCAGTTGTGTTTGGCCTATATATCTCTCGGAAAGATTTGATGCCACCATAATAAAAGACATCTGGGAAGGGTGTGCCGATGTTGTGGGAAACAATGCCATAGACTATCCGAGTGGTGAGTCATCCATAGATAAGGCTCTGCAGGCAAGAGGAGGTAATTTTGATGATGCTTTCCGGGAATTCACCGTATGGAACTATTTCACTGGGAATAGAGCTCGCACTCAACTTTTTTACTCTGAGGGTGATATGTTTCCGCAGGTGGAAGTGGAACATTTACACGACTTCTACGGCACTGATTCAGTATACTCTCCGTCAGGTCCAAATCATCCTTATGGTCTGGGCTCCAATTATATTGTCTTTAAACCGGGAGATAAACAAGGGGGAATGAAACTTACTTTTTCATCTGCCAGTCCGAATTATAATTTTGAAATATCAGCGTTAGGATATGATAAGGACGCCAACGAGCCGATTCGCCATGATTTCCAGATCAACCAACAGACAGGTTTTGCACAAACGGATGTTTATAATTGGACCGAGTATGATGAGATAGTAATGATTCCAGCCCCTGTTAGCCGAAACGGATACTCATATTTTCCTTACACTTACTCGGCAATATATGATAGCTCTTTCCATGGGGAAAAGCCATTTCCTCAGAGAGACTGGGTCGGCCAGAATTTTCCTAACCCCTTTGTTATAAATAGTAGCGCCGATTCCACGTTTTTTCCCTTCATTTTATCCTCACGTAGCGACGTCGAGATTAATATATTTGCTCTTTCTGGAGAGCTAGTTTGGCAATACACGGAAAAAGACAAGAGAATCGACAATTATACTGAGCGTAGCATGTGCCCTGCGTGGGATGGTAAAAATCAGAAAGGGGAATACGTCGCCACAGGAATATATCTATATCAGGTCAAAACCAAAAATTCTAATGTGATCAAGAAGATGGCAGTGATCAGATGAGTTTTTCCGCACAAAAGCTTGCCCTCATTGGGGTTTTAATCGCCTTAGCCATCGCTTTGAAGCTACCCATACTTACCGTTCCAAATGTCGAATTTTTTACCTTCATAGTTTTTTCCTCCGGATATCTTCTGGGTACGACAGGGGGAGTAGTGGTGGGGATTATCTCTATATCAATTTACACCTCCATTATCACTCCGTATGGCTTACCTCCCTTGCCCATAGCGTTAGCCCAGATTTTCTGTATGGGCCTGATAGGTTTTGCTGGTGGCTTGGCTTTTAGACTTAATGCAATTGCTCTTGATCAGAATTCCTCCTTTCGACCATATCTTTCTATTTTGATTCTGGGAATTTCTGGTTTGGTCCTGACCATAATTTATGATCTGTTTACCAATTTAGCTACTGCGTTTGTAGTGGGTCAATTTCTGCCGGTGATGATTGCCGCCATTCCCTTTGCTCTCATTCATATTCTTTCAAATGTCATCATCTTTATGGTTCTGGCTCCCCTTCTTATGAAAATATCAAAAGCTCAACCTGCAAAAATTTGATGCTAAAAGGGACTCACTTACAAAACGGTTTTCGTCTGAGACAAGCTCAGATGCTCCATTTTTACCGAGGCGTTTGGGATCATATCCCCAACATACACTCATGATAAAATTCTGATAACCTCCAGGGGTAAAATTCGGGATGCGTTTGGATTGCGATACATCTTGTAGTGGGGGCAATTCATGAATTGCCCCCACCGCCTTTGTGACAAATTTCACTTGACAGGAACGTCCTTTCTGTGTATATACTGATAGTTTTTGAAGGTGGGAAGCGGCAGGTCAAGCGAAATTGGACATCTTTGAACTGTGAATTTTTCCAGTCACCATTTTTGAAAAAAGCGAGGAGGATATGGTCGGAATAGTTGGCTATGGAGCTTATGTCCCCAGAAACAGAATAAAGGTAGAGGAGATTGCCAAGGTATGGGGCGCAGATGCCCCTGCCTACAAGAAGGGACTTTTGCTTTATGAGAAATCGGTCCCCGCTCCGGATCAGGATACCATCACCATGTCGGTGGAAGCGACTAAATATGCACTAAAACGGGCAAATATTAACCCCAAGGAGATCGGAGCCGTTTACGTGGGATCTGAGTCTCATCCCTATGCGGTTAAACCTTCCGGAACTGTCTTGGGTGAAGCAATCGGAGCTACACCGGATATACACTGTGCGGATTATGAGTTTGCCTGCAAGGCAGGAAGCGAGGCTATGTTCGTCTGCATTAGTTTGGTCGAGTCCGGGGCGATCAAGTATGGCTTGGCAGTGGGAGCGGACACCTCTCAGGGCGCTCCGGGTGATGCACTGGAGTATTCGGCTGCTGCCGGAGCGGCTTCGTTTATATTTGGCAAAGACAACCTGATAGCGAAAGCGCTTCACACTAACTCCTTCATGACCGACACCCCTGATTTTTGGCGAAGAGAATATCAATTTTATCCCCGGCATGCCAGCCGTTTCACTGGAGAACCTGCCTACTTCAAGCATATCACCGGAGCGGCTAAAGGGATCATGAAGAAAGCAAACATGAAGCCGGGAGATTTTAACTATGTTATCTTTCACCAGCCCAACGGGAAATTTCCCCAGAAAGTGGGGAAGATGCTGGGATTTACCAAAGAACAGATAGAGCCGGGATGGCTCTCTCCCACCCTGGGCAATACCTACTCTGGGTCATCTCCCATGGGGCTTACTTCAACTTTGGACATTTCCAAGCCGGGGGATAAGATTCTGATGGTTTCGTACGGTTCAGGAGCTGGTAGCGACGGGTTCATATTTGAAGTTACCGACAGGATTGAAGAGGTGCAGGACAAGGCTCCCCATACCAGATTTCAGTTGGACAATAATAAGAAATATATTGATTACGGCACATACGCCAAGTACAGAGGTAAAATCCGGATGGGAACATAATCCATCCGGATATCTTTCTGGATCGCGTAGCCAAGGGTTTATCCCTTGGCTGGCAAGCCCTGAAGGCTTGCCTACGCGGTGAATATGAATAACGCAAAGTCAAGTAAGGAGAGACTGATGAGAGATGTTGCCATCATAGGTGTGGGAATGAACAAGTGGGGGGAGTTGTGGCAAAAATCGTTAAGGGACATATTTGTGGAGAGCGCCCTTTTAGCCATTGAGGATGCCGGAGTCGGTCATATCGATTCCATGTATGTGGGATGCATGACCTCCGGTCTTTTTGTGGGACAGGAGCATCTTTCTTCCCTTTTAGCTGATTACTTGGGAGCTGGTCCCATCCCGTCAGCCCGGGTGGAATCTGCCTGCGCTTCAGGTGGTCTGGCAGTGAGAATGGGATTCATAGATGTTGCCTCAGGTATGTCAGACATAGTCTTGGTAGGGGGAGTGGAAAAGATGACTGATGTGGGCGGAGATGGCGCCACCTATGCACTCTCCACCGCGGCTGACCAGGAATATGAGGTATATCATGGGATCACTTTCCCTGGTCTATATGCCCTTATGGCCAGAAGTCACATGGAGAAATTCGGAACCACCAGAGAACAGTTATCCCAGGTAGCGGTGAAGAATCATGAAAATGGGTCCAAGAATCCTTTGGCCCAATTTCCTCAGAAGGTAACAGTAGAACAGGTGAGCAAGTCGATCATGATAGCTGATCCTCTGACCATACTGGATTGTTCTCCTATCACTGACGGTGCCGCATGCGCTATCCTGTGTCCGGTGGAGATGGCCAAAAAAATCTCCAAAAAAAAACCATCAGTGAAGATAATTGGCTCAGGCAATGCCACCGACACCATCGCCCTGCATAGCCGTAAGGATTTCACCACTCTTTCTGCCACGGTAAAGGCGGCAGAGGCGGCATACAAAATGGCGAACGTAAAGCCGGAGAATGTCGATCTAGCAGAGGTGCATGATTGTTTCACCATAGCTGAAATAATAATAACCGAGGATCTGGGTTTCTTCAAGAAGGGCGAAGGAGGAAAAGCCACCCAGAGCGGAATGACAGCCATCGGAGGGAAAAAGCCTATTAACACCAGCGGTGGTCTGAAATCCAAAGGGCATCCGGTGGGCGCAACCGGCGTGGGGCAGGTGGTGGAAGTAGTGCATCAACTCAGAGGAGAAGCTAAAGATAGGCAAGTCAAAGACGCTAAAATTGGGCTTACTCAGAATATGGGTGGCAGCGGTGGAAGTGCTGTGGTTCACATAATGCAGGCGATGTAAAGAGCTCACATAGACGAAGCTCGTTTAACGGTGTCGAAGCCGGTATCGAAACTCGGTTTTTTCGAATTTCAAACCTCGACAGACCAGCTTCGATACGAGTTTCGACAACGACAAACGGAAAACGAAAAGAATTGCAATACGGAGGTAACCGAATGTTCCCAGCCAGATACTGGAGAGAGATACCGCAGAGATACAGATTAGAGGCAAAAAAATGCAAAGGCTGTGGGAAGATAAATTTCCCTCCACGGCTTATTTGCGCCGAATGCAAATCCAGGGATTTTGAGGATGTAAAACTCAAGGATCAGGGGAAACTATTGAGTTTTACCGTGATCCGGGTGGCGCCCAGCCAGTTTGTGGATCAATCACCTTATCCTATGGGGATAGTGGAACTGGATGACGGAACTAGATTGTTAGCCCAGATCGCGGATTGCGAGCCTGATCAGCTTAAAATCGGAATGAAGCTGAAGCTGGAGTTCCGAAAGATTCAGCAGGACGGCGAAGCTGGTATCCTGTGTTACGGATACAAATATGTTCCGGCTTAGGTGTTTTTTTAAGTTGTACGGGCTCGATTCATCGAGCCCGATTACTATCGACCGGAGTGTAAGACCTTAGTTTTACCAATTTCCATCTTGGCTTACCGGCAAACCCAGAGGTTTGCACTCCACAGACGGATTCCGCGTAACAAAATGTTCAGAATAGAAAGCAAAGTAGACACAAAGAGCGCTGAGTTTCAGCAAAACAAAGCTGAAATGCAGAGGCTGGTCACAGAGTATCAGGAGATATTGAAACAAATAAAATTAGGGGGACCGGAAAAGGATCGCAAAAGGCACCATGAGCGAGGAAAGCTCTTGGTCAGAGAAAGATTAGAACTATTGTTCGATAAGAATACCCCCTTTCTGGAGCTGTCTCCTCTGGCCGCTTACAACATGTATGAGAACGGAGCTCCTGCCGCGGGTATGGTCACCGGCGTGGGGGTGGTGCATGGAAGAGAAGTTTTGGTGGTGGCAAACGATGCCACGGTCAAGGGTGGAACCTACTTTCCCATAACCATAAAGAAACATGTGCGGGCTCAAGAGGTGGCTATGGAGAATCGGCTTCCCTGCATCTATCTGGTCGATTCCGGTGGCATCTTTCTTCCCTATCAATCCGGAACTTTTCCGGATAAGGATCATTTCGGGAAGATATTCTATAATCAGGCTCGCCTCTCTGCTTTGGGCATTGCTCAAATCGCCATTGTGATGGGCTCCTGCACAGCAGGCGGGGCATACGTTCCCGCCATGAGCGATGAGGCGGTGATTGTCAGAAGGCAGGGAACCATTTTTATCGGCGGCCCACCTCTGGTAAAGGCGGCAACCGGCGAGGAAGTGACGGACGAGGACCTTGGAGGTGCCGATGTGCATTGCAGGATCTCCGGTGTGGCTGATCATTATGCCTTAAATGATAAGCACGCACTGGAAATAGCCAGAAACATAATTGAGGTCTTAGACCCGCCCAAAAAGTTTGAACTGGATGTGACGGAACCGGAGGATCCGTATTATGATCCTGAGGAGATATATGGCATAATTCCCCGAGACTTAAGAAAACCTTATGACATCAGGGAGGTCATCGCCAGATTGGTGGATGGAAGCAGATTCCAGGAGTTTAAGGAGCTATATGGGCCCACCATCGTCACCGGATTTGCCCGCATCATGGGCTATTCGGTGGGGATTTTAGGCAACAACGGAGTGCTCTTCTCTGGAAGTTCTCTCAAGGCGGCTCATTTCATCAATCTCTGCACCATGCGGAAGATTCCCTTGATTTTCCTGCAGAATATCACCGGCTTTATCGTGGGTAAACAATATGAACATGGCGGGATTGCCAGAGACGGGGCAAAGATGGTGCATGCGGTGGCAAATGCAGACGTTCCCAAGTTTACTGTGATCGTGGGTGGCTCCTATGGAGCAGGAAACTACGGCATGTGTGGACGTGCCTACGATCCGAGACTTATATGGATGTGGCCTAATGCCAGAATCTGCGTGATGGGAGGAGAACAGGCAGCTTCCGTCCTTTTGACGGTGAAGATGAGACAGCTAAAAAAACAGGGCAAGACCATGACTAAAGAAGAACAGGAGAAGTTCATGGAGCCCACAATCAAGAAATATGATGAGGAAGCCAGCCCATACTATAGCGGCGCCCGGATCTGGGATGATGGTATACTGAATCCTCTGGACACCCGCACCGCCTTGGCTTTGGGCATCTCCATGGCACTGAATGCCCCCATTCCCGACCAAAGATTCGGAGTCTTCAGAATGTAAGCTGCTCACTCTCAATATGTTCCTGAATAGAGTTCAAGTGGTTGTTGAAGAATCTAAGCAAAGAACCTTCTTATAATTTTAAAGTGGGGTTTTGAAAATTGACAGAAGAACAAAAATTTAAAACTATCTCCTATTCCTTTAAAGATAGGATTACTACGGTAACACTCAATCGTCCTGAGGTTCACAATGCCTTTAATGAGGTGATGATCGCCGAGCTTACCGAGATATTCAAAGAAATTTTAAAGGACGAATCGGTGAGAGTCGTGGTTCTTACCGGGAACGGGAAATCTTTCTCGGCCGGAGCAGATTTGAACTGGATGAAAAAGATGATAAACTATAGCTACGAACAGAACCTCGAAGATTCGCTTAAATTAGCCGAGCTATTCTATTTGATGTATTCTCTACCTAAGCCCATCATTGCCAGAGTGAATGGAGCGGCCATAGGGGGTGGGACGGGGCTAGTGGCGGTGTGTGATATTGCCATTGCCTCGGAGAATGCAAAGTTCAGCTTAAGTGAAGTGAAATTGGGCTTGATACCTGCATGTATCTCCCCTTATGTTATCAGAAAGGTGGGTGAGGGAAGATGCAGGGAATTTTTCCTCACCGGAGAAAGGCTTATTGCTAAGAGAGCTATGGAACTGGGTCTTGTGAATCAGGTGGTGTCACCGGAAGAATTGGATCAAGCAGTTCAGGAGAAGGCTGATCAGTTGATCTCGAGCGGGCCAAAAGCGATAACAATGTGTAAAGAGCTTCTAAGAAATGTGCCCGGCATGAGTTTTGAAAAAGCAAAAACTTACACCGCCGACATGATTGCCCAAATGCGTATAAGAGATGAGGGGCAGGAAGGCATGATTGCCTTTCTGGAGAAAAGAAAACCCAAATGGATAGAATAGCGTAGGGACAGGGCTTGTCCCTGTCCACGCTACGGACAGCCACAAGGGCTGTCCCTACGATTCTTTCTATCGATTGCGAGAAAACAATATGGCGGACAAAAAAAGAGAAAAGTTCGTTACCAACTTGTTTCTCGGTGAATATCGCCGAGGCACAGGTAAACACTATAGAGTTGTCGGGCGACCTGAGGAAGACAAGGGACTAACGGGAACGTACGATTTCTTGTGCCAAGAGGACAACTCCAAGAGCAGCTATCTTGCTATCGAAGAGAAGAGTATGCATCTGTTTTCTATCAATGTCCGCGACAACAAAGTGATTGGACTGCTGTTGGAGCAAGTGAGGGAAAAGGTTGCCCAAAAGGGGATTGTTGGTAACAAACGGTACTGCTTTTTCCCGGATTTCACAAGCACGCCGAAGAAAAAAGACAGAGACAAGTACGTTGAGAAGTTTGCTGACTTAGTAGAGCGAGCCATACTTGAGCATTGCCAGACAGGTGTGCGCAAGTCGATTAGCTTGCCTGCGGGAGACTTGGACTGTCTGAAGAGTCTCAGACTGATTAGTGCTCGCGAGAGCTCTTGCAGCTCCCTGGATTTCCCGTTCCACGTACATAGTAACCGGTCCTGGAATGTACCCAACGACATACTAAATGCACTGTTAGCCGTGGTGGTTAGCGGTAATTCGAGCCTGGAGATACCTAAACAAGAGGGGGCAAAAACGGTGTTGCTCGTCACCGATTTCCTTGCCTTTGGCGACGGGCAAGCATTTCAAGAGGCGATGGATTCCATCCCGCCCGAGCTTCACGAGTGCATTGATGAGGCTTTTGTTGTAAGCAGAAGCCTGTCCAATGATTCGTGTTCTCTGTACAGGATCAAATAGCTCAGAGAATAGCGGACAGCCACAAGGGCTGTCCCTACGAGTTCAAAAGATGATAAATAAGATACTTATAGCCAATCGCGGCGAAATCGCCGTCAGGATCATAAATGCCTGTAAGGAGATGTCCATCCCAATGGTTGCTGTATTCTCCACAGTGGACAGGAACTCCTTGCATGTCCAGATGGCGGATGAAGCATTTTGTATTGGTGATCCGCCTCCGCTGGAGAGCTATCTCAATATTGATAAGATCATTCAGGTGGCAAAAGAGTCTGGGGCTGATGCTATCCATCCTGGCTACGGATTCTTGGCAGAAAACCCTGATTTCTCGGCAAGGTGTGAAAAAGAGGGAATCATCTTCATCGGTCCGAATTCCAAGGCTTTGAAATTGGTTGGTGATAAGGTGGTTTCCCGCCAGACCATGACCGAAGCCAAAATCCCGATTATACCTGGCATGATGAGCAGCGGTAAGGAGACCAAAGGATTCAAAGAGGCAGCAGAAAAGATCGGATATCCAGTGATGATCAAAGCTTCTGCAGGAGGTGGGGGAAAGGGTATGCGGATTATTCAGTCTCCAGAAGAATTGGAGAAAGGAGTTGAAGCTGGAATGCGGGAGGCTAAATCTGCCTTTGGAGATGAATCAGTATACTTAGAAAAATATATAGAGGAACCCCGGCATGTGGAATTTCAGGTTCTGGCGGACAATCATGGCAACGTGGTTCACCTGTGCGAAAGGGAGTGCTCCATTCAGCGAAGACACCAGAAGATCGTGGAGGAGACGCCATCCTGTGCTCTGGAGGATCAACTCCGGGCAAAGATGGGCGATGTGGCTAAACAGGTGATAAAAGTCTCCGGCTATAACAATGCCGGGACGGTTGAGTTCCTTTTAGACAAAAACAAAGACTTCTATTTTCTGGAGGTGAATGCCCGACTTCAGGTGGAGCACCCTATCACCGAGCTGGTGACCGCAGTGGATCTGGTGAAACAGCAGATAAAAATAGCTTCCGGAGAAAAGCTCTCGCTCACCCAGAAGGATATCAAACAAAGGGGCCATGCCATAGAATGCAGAATCTATGCAGAAGACCCGGAAAACAATTTCTTCCCCTCCTCAGGCAAAATCCTTTTCCTAAAAGAGCCTTCCGGACCAGGAATCAGGCATGATTGTGGTATTTTTTCGGGATTTGAGGTTTCAGTATACTACGATCCTATCCTATCTAAAGTAATCACCTGGGCAGAGACCAGAGAGGACGCTCGCAGGCGCATGATTTTAGCTCTGTCCAACTACACCATTTTGGGTGTTAAGACCAGCATTGAATTCTTATCGTCGGTCATGGATCATCCCGAGTTTGTCGTCGGAAATACTCAGACGAACTTTATTGATAAAAACATGTCAGACTGGAAAGAGAAAAAAAAGAAGAGATTTGTAAATGAAGCTTTGATAGCGGCAGCTATCTCTTCTCAAACCAGGACCTCCTCAAAGAGGATTCAGGGAAGAGAAGAGATGCCTAGCCCGTGGTTAACTGTGGGGAAGTGGAGCATTGGAGGGGTTTAGAAAAAATTTTTGATTTAGAGTCTTATGGAATTGGAATTTAACATAGAAGATAAAGTTCACAAACTACAAATTGAGTTCAAGGACAGACAATACCGGGTCAATCTGGATGATAAGGAATACCTGGTTGATTCCTCTCAAATCTCAGACAACTGTCTTTCTCTTTTGGTAAACGGCAAGGCATTCACCGTCTATTTTGCCGAAGCCGATGGCAAAAGATACTTCTCTATTGGGGGAGAACAGTTCTGTATTCAAGAAGCAAAATCAGAAAGCGTCACAGCGGCTGAGGCGGATTCAACTGCCCTAGATGAAGCTCCGACCGTCGCCTCCCCCATGCCGGGAAAAGTAGTTAAGATACTGGTGAAAGAAGGGGATGGGGTGGAGAAGGGTCAGGGTCTGGTGATTGTGGAGGCAATGAAGATGGAAAACGAGATCAAATCGCCGGTCAAGGGAAAAGTTGAAAAGGTGAATTTCAAACCGGGCGACCTGGTGGACGCGGCCCAGCCGATTATAGAAATAAAGCCGGAAGAAGAGAAGTAAAACCCATCAAATCATAGCCACAATAGCGTCCCTCCAAAATCTGAGATATTCTGGAGAGCTCCCAAGAGTAAAATATTAACTTCTCAATTGGTTTCAAATGTAGGGGAAGGCTTCAGCCTTCCATTCATGACTGTGGAAGCCTAAAGGTTTTCGCTACACCTGTTGCACCGCAGAAAAACAACTTTGACCTCTGATGTATCGTTTTCTTTTATCTGACGATCGATTTTCTTTTGAAGAGCACAGAGAGAGAGGCAAAATTTCTGTGGAAGAAGAAGACCATAATTCCAAGAAAGAGGAAGATGAAATCCTTGATCAGGAGGTTTGCCCCTTCTTTCTTTCCGGCAGGGTCGGTGGAGAAACAGCCGCAGTTTAAATCGATGCCTCTGATAAGATTTATGGAGATGGCGATTGAGAAAACTATCAACAGGAAACAAATCAGAAGTACGGAGCTTTCGGTAAATATTCCCAGTATCAAAAAGAGACCGGCTATTAGTTCAACCCAGGGAAGGGTGATGGCGAAGACGTTTATCAAAAAGTGTGGCAGAATCTTGTAGTTGTAGATTATTCTGGCAAACTGATCCGGGTGAGCGATCTTGTCTAAGCTGGCGTAGATGAAGGTTACACCCAAAAACAACCTGAAGAGCAGCACAACTCTCTTGTCTGTAACTATCCGGATCAGCGTTTTTAGCATTTTACTTTTTAATTACCAGTTTCCACGGACAATCCTGCCTTCTGCCATTCCTGCCATCCGCCGAAAAATACCTTCACGTCTTTGTATCCCAGCTCAATCAATTCCCTTGCCAGAAGCAGGCTGGTTTCGCATTCGGTCCCATCGCAATAAACTATGATCTCTTCATCTTTGGGGAGCCGGGGTAAAACTTGGGGAGCATGTTCTTCAGACTCTTCATAGGGTAGATTAATGGATCCCGTGATATGTCCCGCCGTGAAATCTTCCGGATAACGGGAATCTAAGAAGATCGTGTTTTTTGATTGGAATTTCATCATGGCGTAATCCAGACTTATGGCTGGTGGATCAACCCCCTCCTCATAGCCATAAGGAACCACTAAGCTGTCCAAAGTCACTTTAGGACTCCAGTTTCCCTTTAAAGTGATTCCACTGGGTGAGAGAGTGTTGTAGGTTAAACCTATAGCTGAACCAAAAAAGATTATAACCAAAGATTTAAAAAGAATTCGAGAAAACGTAAGCTGGGTAGGCATCGGTATCCAAAGTTTATTTACTTACAACTACTCCACCAATGGGGATACTAACTCTGGCTATCCTGGAACCTTCAAAGTCTAAGGTCAAGGAGGTCTGAAGATTTCCTGAGGTTGCCCCCTTTTTCAATTTCAGGTTGATCTTTGTGCTTTCGCCTGGTTTGAGAATTCTGCTTTCAAAGTCCAGTTCGACGTTATCTCCGGGACCCTCTATCAGCTCCATGAATAGCTCTTCTCCAGAGATATTCTCTACGGTCACGGTTCGTACGTCTTCGATTCCCTGAGCGATGGTGTCAAAATTGATCTCTGTAGGGGTAAGCTTAACTAAGGAGTTGCGTTTTCCTATCTTTGCAGTGAATTGCACGTCGGCAAAGGGGTTGTTGGGGTCGTTGGAAATTACATGAAGTCTTTTGATGGTTTCGCCCACCCTTATCTTTCTGGGATCAAAAATAACTTTCATCTTTGCAGTCTCATCGGGAGCTATTCTTTGTTTGGATAAAGGTGCAGAGGCACAGCCACAGCTGGTTCTGACTTTAACGATGACTAGGGTGTCTTGCCCAATGTTTTTAATCTGATATGTGTGTATCACCTTTCCGGTCTTGGGAACATATCCGAAATTCCACATGGTCTCGGAAAAGGATATCCTCGCCTGGGAAAGCTCTCCTTTTTGGGCAGAAGTATAGACGGATGTAAGCAGAATGAAAAACAACACAAAACAGCTTTTCAAACATGAGCTCTTCATGGAATAGCTCCTTGAAGCAACTGAAAGGAGTCTTGGCTCAAAATACTTCATTTTTGTTACGAAGACAAAAAAGCTGAAGTTGGTGGGAAAAAAACAGGGTTGTTTTTCGCAAAGGATGTTTCAATTATTTTTTCAGAACAAACGTAGTGGTGAAACTTTTGCAAATGTTGCAAAATTGGGATATTAAGGCGAGGTGACTAAAGAAATGTTGTTTTGCCCAATCACAGCTTGAACGTTTCCACCAGCTTTTTTCTTTTTAGGATGATCAATAACAGCGGATATCCCAAAACAAAGCAGGCACCGATTTCGCCTAAGGCGATATAGGCGACAGTAAGCCAGTAAGGAAGCTGAAATAAAAAATGAAGATACAGGCTTACCCCTAAAGCATTGACTACAACTGGGGGAAGAGGGGCTAAGATTGGCTTTCGGGTTCGAGAGAGAAGATAGGTCAAGAAGGCGGCTAAAAGGGTACACAGGCTACCTCCCACTATATCATAGATGCCCAGCCCACCATAGATATTTGCCACCACACACCCGACGAAAAGCCCGGGTATGGCGGCAGGGGTCAGATAAGGAAGCACGGTCAAAGCCTCTGAGATCCGTACCTGTATGGGTCCATAGCTTATCGGTGCCAGTGCTATGGTTATCGCCGCATACAGGCTGGCGATGATACCAACTTGAGCGATATATCGGGTGGAAAGGTTCATTGGTTCAAAAGTTTAAGGGTTAGAAGGTTTAATAGGTGCGTAAAAACTCGTGCCATTCTTTTTCGAAGTCGTATATGCTTTTGTTATAGGTATAATGGAAAATGGTTTGATAGTTGTCTTCATCTGCCTTGGAATAAAATCCTTTGAACCTTTCTATTCCATATTCATCAACCAAATAAAGCACCAAGGACCCGCATTGATCGTAAAGATGATGAGTTGTGTCTTGTTTGTCTTCTTCCAAGATGTGACAGTTTACAAAGAACTCGTTGCTTGCTAGTTGGTTAATAGAGAAGAGATGATTATTTTTGATAAGTTCAGAAGCGATTGCGTGAACCCATAACTTATCATACCCTGCTGGCCAGCTGTGTTTTTCAATCGCCACTGCAATTCCTTCCGCGAGAAAATTTAGTCTCATCCCTCCAACGGTCCAATAGACAAGAACATGAACAATTTCATGCCGGAAACCATCCCAAGGCTGGTACCAGTTTGCTTTCGGATAATAATAGCAAATTGTCTCAAATTCAGGTAAAGCGAATCCACAGCTTTTGGTGTGCTGTTTTTCTTGTAGCTCTTGCATCGAGTCATATATGTAACACTTGAGCCTATTCTGATATTTAATATCTAAAATCTCCAAACATTCGATGAACATATGATCTAGGTAACTTGAAATAAATTCTACATCGCGGGACGCTTCAGAAGAAGGCCTTAAATAGATATAAAAGTGTTGCGACTGACTCATTTCCCAGTTGGTGTCACCCTGATCGATCTCAGGGAAAAGAACCACGGAAGCTTTGCAGTTTAAGATGTAAACAACAGAAAGAATGAAAAGGTATTTAGTGTATCTTATCATTTGGCAAATTGTAACAAAGACTAAAAATTATAGCCTAGGCGCAGACCGAGGGTATTCACTACAAAGGCTCCACCTGAGAAAAAATGATGAAGCTCATACTGTGGTTGTTGTTTTCTGCCATATACCCAGGTTTCTCTTTCAAACGAGAGTTTAACAGTGTAAAGTCGGGATAGTCTATAATCGCAGTAAACTGACCAATTAAGTTTAACCCATAAAAGATAAGACTTATCTGAATAGACTCCCTCGGTTTTGATAATACTTTGGCTTGCACCGGGCAGAGTCGCAGTAAGGCAAAGATCAAAACCAGTCAAAATTTTCCCTTCTGAAAATCTATAAAGAGCGCTGAAACGGGGACCTAAACCGAAATATTCGTCCTTATGTTCATTGTATCTACCAGGAGCAATGTTTACCTTTTGCTTGACCTCCAAGTTTTGTATCGAGAGACCAAACCCCCAAAAGAATTTCTGTTCACCTGCCGCTCGAAGTCTATACCAGACAAAATCATAAGAGCAATTCAAGAGACTGAAACTGTTGTTTCTTGGTCGCCTTTCCTCACCAACATCGCTTATCGGGCCCTGGCCATAACTCATTTGAATTGAGAAATAGAATTTTCCATATGTCAGTTCGTAGCTCAAAAAAGCTGTCATCATTCTGCTCTTCCATGTCACTGGTAAATAAACGAAGTTTTTTCGCAGGTTCAAATAGGAAATGCCCAACTTCAGGCTTTGGTTGCTTTCTAAGAAAGCCTCCTTTGAGAAAATCACTCCATCAGGATAATTCAGACAAAGAAATAAAAACAGAAAAAGTAAAGATTTTTTTAGCAAGCCCTTCAATTTATTTCTCATCAGAATGAAATTGAGCTAAACCTCTTTCTTTAAAGTGTGTTCTTCTGCTCTTTTTGTCAACAAAAAAACGCTTGCCTTTCTAAGGGCACTTGCTTTATATTCAACCAGTAAGAACTCACGCAGTTGAATTTTATTTTTGGAGAGTTGACCATGAAAGTCTTAGTGATAGGTGGTGGAGGCAGAGAACATGCTTTAGTCTGGAAGCTCGCCTCCAGCCCATTGGTGGATAAGCTCTTTGTCGCACCGGGAAACGCCGGAATGGCGGAGCTGGCTGAATGCGCTGATATAAAAGTGGAGGATCTAACCCGCTTGGCAGATTTTGCAGAAAAGAATTCGGTTGATCTGACCGTGGTGGGACCAGAGCTCCCTTTGACTTTAGGGATGGTGGATGAATTTGAAAGAAGAAACTTAAAGATCTTGGGACCTTCGAAGTTGGCGGCTGAAATTGAAGGCAGTAAGGTGTTTGCCAAGGAGTTTATGAAAAAATATCACATCCCCACCGCCAGCTTCAAGGTATTTGACAACCAAAAGGAAGCCTCCGATTTCGTCAGATCCTCTGAAATGCCTCTGGTCATCAAGGCGGATGGACTGGCAGCAGGCAAAGGGGTGGTCGTTGTGGAAGACACTTCATCCGCCCTTTCAACTATTCGGAAGATAATGGTGGAGAAGGTATTTGGCTCGGCTGGCTCTCGGGTGGTGATTGAAGATTTGTTGAAAGGGGAGGAAATCACCATTTTGGCTTTCACCGATGGCGAAAGCATTTCTCCCACCCTCTCATCGCAGGATCATAAAAAGATCTTTGACGGTGATCGGGGTCCCAATACTGGAGGAATGGGAGCTTACGCCCCCACCACCATAGTGGATGATAGAATGATGAAACGAATCCACGATGAGATACTGGAACCTACTGTAGCCGGGTTGAAGAAAGAAGGAAGGACTTTCAAAGGAATACTTTATGCTGGCTTGATGATAACGGATCGTGGTCCCAAGGTGATGGAGTTCAACTGCCGGTTCGGTGACCCGGAAGCTCAGGTGATTCTACCTCTTCTGAAAAGTGATCTGATGGAAATATTTTTGTCCATCGTGGAGGGGGAACTCTCCCTGCAGGATGTAGAGTGGAATGATAATTTTGCAGTATGTGTGGTTTTAGCCTCGGGAGGATATCCGGGAAAATATGAAAGGGATAAAGAGATCTCCGGGTTAAACAGAATGAAGCAAATGAAGGATGTGTTGATCTTCCATGCGGGGTCCAAAAAGCAAAAGGGAAGAATCTTTACCAACGGAGGTAGAGTGTTGGGTGTGACCGCAACAGACAAAAGCATGAAGAAAGCGATTCAAAAAGCTTATTCCGTGGTGGACAAAATCGGATTTGAAGGAATGCAATATAGAAAAGACATTGGATGTCGAGCTATCCGGGTTAAGAAGAAACTCTGGTGAAAGATACAAATTAACGGGTTATCTTATAGTGTTTGATGCCATGATCTGTAATTTTTCTATTTATCTCTTTGGTTTCATTTTCCAAAAGAAACTTGTTCATCAGATATTGCGATCCGACTCAGTATATCGGGCAGCAATATCTTGGCACTGCCTGTATAGCTGTTAGTCTTTATCCAAGAGAGGGAAACAAAATGGTGGCTCCAAGAGTATTAATAGTGATGGGAAGCAAAAGGGATCAGGGAACAATGCTGAAGGGGGCAAAAATCCTTAAGGAATTTAAAATCCCCTTCCAGATGGAGGTCAGCTCTGCTCATCGTAATCCGGAAAGAACAAAGAGACTGGCTCAGAACGCAGAAAAACAGGGAGTGAAGGTGATAATTGCAGGGGCGGGAATGGCAGCTCACCTTCCGGGTGTTATAGCTTCTCATACCAATCTGCCAGTTATCGGCGTTCCTCTTTCCGCTTCTTCACTTTCTGGACTTGACTCGCTTTTATCTATTGTTCAGATGCCGTCCGGAATGCCGGTGGCAACCATGACTATCGGCGAAGCCGGAGCAAAAAATGCTGCCATTTTGGCTATCCAGATTCTGGCGTTGTCCGATAAGAAACTGAAAGGTAGCCTGAAAGAGTTCAGGAAGAGGGGCAGCAAGTAGCAAGGGTCAAGAAACCAGTGTCACACGCTGGGAAACGTCAAGAATGAACTTCAAGAACCTGATAGCCTGGCAGAAAGCCTACGACCTATCTCTGAAGACTTCCAGGGCCATTAGGCAGTTCCCTCGAAAAGAGCGATTCAGGCTGGGAATACAACAAAGTAGGGCAGCAATATCGGTTCCAGCCAACATAGCCGAAGGATATGAGAGATAACATAATAAAGAATATCTGCAGTTTTTGTCTATCACCGGGGGATCTTTGAGAGAGGTGGAAACATACAGTATGTTGGCAGAGGATTTGGGATATTTGAGTCCGGATGAATATAATTCGTTAGAAGAAATTCGCGCAAAAGTTGGTAAATTAGTAAGAGGTTTAATGAGGTCCCTTTCTTGACCCTTGAACCATGATCCTTGACCCTGATTTTCATAGGAGGGGAAATGGCAGCGGTATTTTTAGTTTTCTTATTCATTTTCATTGTTCTGGGTGTACCCATTCTCATCCTCATCTTGTTATATAATAAGCTGGTGAGGTTGAGAAACCGATCTGAGAATGCCTGGCATCAGATAGATGTGCAGTTGCAGAAAAGAGCGGATCTGGTGCCCAATTTAGTGGAGACGGTGAAAGGGTATGCCGCCCACGAAAAGACCGTTTTAGAGGAGGTGACCAAAGCCAGGTCCATTTATTCTCAAGCCGGAACCGTACAAGAGAAAGCCCAGGCTACCAACATGCTCACTGGTGCCTTAAAAACCCTTTTCGCCGTGGTGGAGAATTATCCTGAGCTTAAAGCTAATCAGAATTTTCTTCTGCTTCAAGAGGAGCTTTCGGGAATTGAAAGCAAGATCGCCTATGCCCGGCAGTTCTATAATGATGTGGTCTTGTCCTTCAACAATGCTCAGCAGGTTTTCCCTTCAAATATCATAGCCAACTGGTTTGGCTTCAAGCTGGAAGAATATTTCGAGATCGAAGAGACCAAAAGAGAAGCCCCTAAGGTGGATTTCAAATAAAAAATATTCTCCTTGTTGTTACGATTTATAATTTTACTGAACAGTGAAACGGGCGTCCGCTTTTAGTTGTTTTTTCTGTTAAATGTTTTTAGATAGATAAAAATAGAAACTTCGCAGATTTATGGTTTACGAAGAGATTGCGGCTAACAAAAGAGAAAGCTTCTTTTTGATGTTCCTCTTTGTGGTTTTCCTTTTGTTTCTGGGATGGGTGTTTGGAGAGGCATACGGTGTTGGGATAGAAGGTGTTGTAATCGCCCTGCTGTTTGCACTTTCAATTACTCTTTTCACGTTTTTCTACGGCGACAAAATGGTGCTGGGCATCAGTCATGCCCGGCCAGTCGACAGAAAAACGAATCCATATCTGGCAAATGTAGTGGAGGGGCTGGCTATAGCGGCGGGAGTTCCTGCACCCAAAGCTTATATTATCAATGATTCCGCTCCCAACGCCTTCGCCACCGGAAAGGACCCGAGAAATTCGTCCGTTGTCGTTACCACAGGTCTGCTTGATAAGTTGAATCGTCTGGAACTGGAAGGGGTTATTGCACATGAGATGTCTCATATAAAAAACTATGATATAAGATATGTCACGCTGGTGGCGATTCTGGTGGGGACGGTGGCGCTTCTTTCCGATTGGATGAGAAGGAGCTTTTTCTATCGAGGGAGAAGGAAAAAGGGAGGAACAGGTGGCGGAATAATTATCATTATCGCTTTAGTTCTGGCGATACTGGCTCCTATTGTAGCCCAGTTGATTCGATTTGCCATTTCCAAACAAAGAGAGTATCTGGCAGATGCAAATGGTGCACTTTTAACCAGATATCCAGAAGGTTTGGCTTCTGCCCTAGAGAAAATCTCAAAGGACACTGAACCCTTGGAAGTGGCAAATAAGGCCACCGCGCATCTTTATATAGTCAATCCTCTTCTGGAACACAGAGGAAAACTCAACACCCTTTTTTCCACCCATCCGCCAGTGCAGGAGAGGATAGCTCGATTGAGAGCAATGTGAAAATGAATTTTTATTTTTTTCACTGTTCTATTAACGGCAGTCCAAACAAAGCTCATGCCATCAGTTGGTTAATAGTCAAAGCTTGAAGTAACAGTGAAATGGTCTATTATATGGGAGCGCAGGACAGAATGTGGTTGCAAGATTTATCCAGCCCAATAAATTGGGCAACTATACTTACAGCTCCGGTAGATGCCTCCGACAAAGACTATTGAGGCCTCTTATTGGATAAGGAGATTGAAGATGGAAAAAAAGCTTTTCATATTCGAAGATGAAAAGTATGATCAGTTCTTTCCTCTAACCCATAATCGCCCGGTTTACGAACTTCTGTGTGGGATAAGCAAAATCAAAAATAAAATCAGTACGCTTTTCCCCGATGTTCAGGTGATCCTTTTGTGTCGGGATTATCTGGAGAAGGTGTTGGGAGTCAGAACAGGACAAAAGGTAAATGAGTTCGATATAAAAGACGAAGACTTAGTTCTTTTGATTAATGGAAGAATTCTTCCCACCCCGGATTTTCCGAAGAAGGTTAATTTCTCTGAAGATGAAAGATTTTTCTTCCGGGGAGATGATTTGGTGGGGTGGAGGGGTAGGGGGGAGGCTTTTAAAAAACGCAAAAATTCCTTTCAATCCTTGTATGTTAAAGATAAGATTAAACTGTTAAAATCCCAGATTGATTTTTTGGAGGTGGAAGTTAGGTTAGTCAATTATCTGTGGGATTTTGTATCCCAGAACAGCTTGGAGATCGAGGCTGATTTTAAGAGAATTAAAGCAAGCTTAGATTTCAAAAATATGTTTAAACATAGCCAGGTGGACGATGATGCTTTGATTTATGATGTGGAAAAGGTATATATCGGAAAAGATTCGCAGATAGACGGACAGGTGGTGTTGGATGCCCGCGGTGGTTCTATATTTATTGGGGATAGAGTGAACATCCAGCCTCATACCCGGGTAGTGGGACCGTGCTATATTGGTGAGGATTCCATCCTGGTGAATGGCAAGATCAGAGAGGGGACAAGCATTGGGCCAGTCTGCAGAATTGGTGGAGAGGTGGAGGGATCGATCTTTTTAGGATATTCTAATAAGTACCACGAGGGCTTTCTGGGACATTCCTATGTAGGCGAATGGGTGAATTTAGGTGCTTTAACCACTAACAGCGATTTAAAAAACAACTATACCTCAATTAAGGTAATGGTTAACCATACTCTGGTTGACTCAGAACTGACAAAGGTTGGCGCCTTCATAGGCGATCACGTGAAGACAGGAATTGGGACCTTGCTCAATACCGGAATTTCCATGGGTTTCGCCTCCAACATCTTCGGTGGGGGGATGATCCAGCAAAAGTATATTCCTGCTTTCTTCTGGGGGAGTGTTGAAAGACAGAAAGAATATCAGCTGGAAAAAGCGATCCAAACCGCCAGGACGGTGATGAAAAGAAGAAATGTGAAATTAGAGAAAGACGAGGTTAATCTATTTAAGAAGATATTCCAGCTTACCGAAAAAGAGAGAAGAAGAATTAGCTTGCCAATTGATTAGACATTACGAAGAGGTTGTTCTTTCCTCTCGCCTCGAAAAACAAGAATGGATGGAACCAAGACCGTAAGATCAAATAAGATTCGATTCAATTTTTAAAATACCAGAGAGTGAAATCTGAGAGGATAGGGTTTCAAAGAGAAAGGACCCAAGTTTTCCGTAATGCCCTGAGGAGAAAATTTATAGAGTTGAGGAAGGTGGTAGCCTGCGTGCTTGGTAGGAAAGTGAGCGGATGTGCTCGGATGTTTTTGTTAATATAATCAAAAGAGAGATATAACCTTTTTCCTTGATAACGAGAAAAGATTTTCATGCTTTGTTTATTTTAGGAGGGAGAAGTGCCAGAGCTTAGAAAAGACCCTGTAATAGGCAGATGGGTAATCATATCTACAGAGCGAGGGAAAAGGCCATCTGACTTTTCCGGTGCTCCCAAGAGAAGAACAGAGAGCAAACTATGTCCCTTCTGTCCGGGTAATGAATCTGCTACCCCGCCGGAGATTATGGCTTTTCGTCCGGATTCCTCCGAGCCAAACAAGCCTGGATGGACCTTAAGAGTTATTTCAAACAAATACCCGGCCTTGCGGATTGAGGGTGACCTTAACCGGGAGGGGTTGGGAATCTTCGATAAGATGAACGGGGTGGGAGCGCATGAGGTGATTATAGAAACACCAGATCATGACAAGGATCTGGTTGATCTTAGTGTCAAGCAGATGGAGGACCTCATCTGGGCATATCGGGCAAGAACCATGGATCTGAGAAAGGACCCTCGCTTTCGATACATATTGATTTTTAAAAATCAGGGAGAAACCGCCGGCGCATCTTTGGAGCATAGCCACAGCCAGCTTATTGCCACCCCCATAGTCCCCAAAAGGGTAATGGAGGAGGTGGAGGGTGCAGGTAAATATTATGGATACAAGGAAAGGTGTATTTTTTGTGACATCATAAAGCAGGAGGTCTCTGGTGATGAACGGGTGGTGATTCAGAACGAATCCTTCATTTCCTTGGAACCTTTCGCTCCCAGATTTCCTTTTGAAACCTGGATTTTGCCCAAAAAGCACTTTCCAGCCTTTGAAGACATCAAAAAAGAGAACATTCCAGAACTTGCTGCCATACTTCTGGAAACTCTTCAGAGATTAGCTAAGGCGTTGAATAATCCACCATATAACTACGTTCTGCACACCAGTCCGGTGGACAACGATTACGCCGAAGAATATCACTGGCATATTGAGATTATGCCCAAGTTGACCAGAGTGGCGGGTTTTGAATGGGGGACTGGTTTTTACATAAATCCCACCACCCCCGAGGATGCCGCCGCATATCTGAGAGAAGTAGAAATCTGAAAAACTTAATCGAAGGGAGAGAGTTGGAGACAAAAAGGTTAAAAATCTTGATCGCCTCTCCAGAGGTGGTCCCTTTTGCCAAGACCGGGGGTCTGGCTGATGTATGTGGTGCTCTGCCCAAAGCACTGGCGAAGTTGGGTCATCAGGTAAAGGTAATCTTACCCAAGTACAGGATGGTGGATGAGAAAGAATTCAAATTGTCGGGGCTAAAAACAGACATTCCTCTGATTCCCGTGGGGGATAAAAATGTTAAGATCACCGTGAAAAACTATAATCTGCCATCTCCTAAGGTGGAATATCTTTTCGTCGTCTGTGATGAGTATTATGATCGAGAGGAGCTTTACAAGGATCAATCAACCGGTTTCGACTACAAGGATAACGACGAGAGATTTGTCCTGTTTGCCAGAGGAACTTTGGAAATTTTAAAGGCCAGGGGATGGCAACCTGATATCGTTCACGCCAATGACTGGCAATCTGCTCTGATGGCTGCATATTTGAAAACCATTTATGCAGACGATCCATTCTTTGAGCAAACCGCATCGGTTTTCTCTATTCATAACTTAGCCTATCAGGGCAATTTCCCCAAAAGCGCCCTGGATAAGATAGGAGTATCCAAAGATTTGTTTTATCCCGCCAGCGCTTTTGAATTCTGGGGAAATGTGAATTTCATGAAGGCAGGGATAAGTTATGCCGACGTGATGAACACGGTCTCCGAGACCTATGCGGTGGAGATACAGTCCAGCTCTGAGTTCGGTCATGGACTGGAAGGGGTATTAAGAACAAGAAATGCAGATCTTTATGGCATCGTAAACGGCATCGATTATGATGTTTGGTCTCCGGAAAAAGATAAGCTGATCTCTTACAACTACAGCCTGAAGGATATCTCTAACAAAAGGAAAAACAAAGAACTTTTGCTAAAGTTGTGTAACCTGCCCCTATCCAGCAGAGACATTCCTCTTATAGGAATCATCTCCAGGCTGGCAGATCAGAAGGGATTTGATCTTTTAGCTAAGATTGGCGATGAGCTTCTATCATTGGATTTACAGTTGGTCATCCTGGGAACTGGAGAAGAAAAGTATCATCGCTTATTCAAGGAGATGAGAGTGAAATGTTCTGATAAAATTTCGGTCAATCTTGGTTTTGATAATCCGCTGGCTCATCTGATTGAAGCAGGAAGCGACATGTTTCTCATGCCATCCAGATACGAGCCATGTGGTTTAAACCAGCTCTACAGTTTGAAGTATGGGACCGTTCCCATTGTCCGAAAGACCGGCGGATTGGCAGATACCATAGAAAATTATGATCTACAGACCGGAGAGGGCACCGGTTTCGTTTTTAAAAACTACGACGCTTCTGAACTTATGGATACTATCAAACTGGCTCTCAGAGTGTATAAAGAAAAAGATGCTTGGCTCAAATTGATGAAGAACGGGATGAAAAAAGATTTCTCCTGGGAGACGGCAGCTAAAAAATATGTTGAGATTTATCAGAAAGCCATCCAAAAAATGGATGTGGTTGACGTTTGAAAGCCAAAATTACCACGTTGGAAGACCGGTTACTTGTTAGTGCAGGGTTCCTTCGGCTTGCGCCCTCAGGGCAAGCCCTTATCCCGCACTCTTTATATGTTTCGGGGTAGGGATCTCCCGAAATCACGGATTACTTCTGTTTATTCCAACCACTTGCTCATCATCAAAAAATCTAATTGATGCCAGTGTTTTCTAAAATATGCTTCTAGGTTGAATCCTGACTTAAGATAAAAGCTCACTGCCGGAACCAAAAAAGGAAAGGTATACGCAAAGATTTTGTGACAGCCTTTGTCCTTGCAATATCCAATAACTTCAGATAGAAGCTCTTTTCCAGTTCCTTTTCTCTGAGACAGGGGATCGGTGCATATCCAAGAAAGATCCGAAACACCCCCCTCTTCTATTCTACCAATTGCTAAACCGATTAGCCCTTGTTCTTCCACAGACACAAAGGCAAAGCTGTTTTTGTGTTCTATGAATCGAGAGAAAGCTTCTGCAGAGTAACGTTGTAGTTCTTCTTCAAATAGCTTTTCAGGATAGACCTCCTTTTCGTACCTTTCCCACGACTCCCTTCTCGCCCGATGTGAGATATCCACACAAGCTTTTATGTCGTCTCTGTTCATCTCTCTGATGAGCATCCTAACCTCCCTCTTATGTGGTAGCTACCCAGAAAACCTTTGATCAACAGTTTCGGGGGGACCTCGACTGTTGGTGTGGGGTACCCTTCGGCTTGCGCCCTCAGAGCAAGCCCTTTACTCCGCATCATTTGTGTTTCGGGGTAGGTGTTCATCCTATCGGGATTCACCCTGAAGGGTACCCCGAAACAACGAAAGTTAAGATCCGGTTCCCCAGATCTTTTCATTTAATACAGTAACTAATTCATCGATTTTATGCCTGGTTTGCTCCATGGAGTCTCTTTCCCTTAAGGTAACGGTTTCGTCCTGCAGGGTTTGAGAGTCCACAGTGATGCCAAAAGGTGTGCCCGCCTCATCCTGACGGCGATACCGTCTTCCCACTGCTCCCCGATCATCGTAGAACACGTTGAAATACGGCCTAAGCATCTTAGCGATCTTTTGGGCAATCTCCGGCATGTTGTCCCGATTCACCAGAGGAAGGATGGATGCCTTGAAAGGGGCAACCTTCGGGTCCAATTTCAAGACCACTCTTTTTTCGCCTCTGACCTCCTCCTCATGATATGCGTCCACTAAGCAAACGAGCAAGTTGCGGTCGACCCCGGCAGAAGTTTCTATAATGTACGGGATGAATCTCTCCTTGGTCTGGTCGTCAAAATAGGAGAGGTCTTTGCCCGTGGCCTGGCTGTGACGGGACAAATCAAAATCGGTGCGGTTATGTATTCCCTCGATCTCTTTCCAGCCAAAGGGAAAATTGTATTCGATATCGTATGCCGTCTTGGCATAAAAAGCTAATTCCTTTTTTTCGTGCTGATGAAGTTTCAGATTCTCCTTTCTGATACCGATTTCTGTATACCACTTCATCCTCTCTTCCTTCCAATAGTCAATCCATTTTTCATCCTCTTTGGGATTGATGAAATACTGCATCTCCATCTGCTCGAATTCACGGGAGCGGAAGATAAAGTTTCCCGGCGAGATCTCGTTTCTAAATGCTTTACCAATTTGGGCGATGCCGAAGGGAATTTTTTGGCGGGCGGGTCCCATCACATTCAAGAAATTCACATAGATTCCTTGAGCGGTTTCCGGTCTTAGGTAGACCACGGATGCAGCATCCTCTATCGGTCCCATGTGAGTCTTAAACATCAGGTTAAACATGCGCGCCTCAGTAAGCTCACCGCCGCAAGCGGGACAGGTGGAACCCTCAATATCGTCTGCTCTGAATCTTTGCTTGCACTTCTTGCAGTCCACCATGGGATCGGTGAACCCCTCCACGTGTCCTGAGGTCTCCCATACCGCAGGATGCATTAAAATGGAAGCATCCACCCCCTCGATGTCGTTCCGATATTGAGTCATACTTTTCCACCAAAAGCCCTTGATATTTTTCTTCATTTCTACGCCAAAGGGACCGTAGTCCCAACAGCTATTGATCCCTCCGTATATTTCTGAGGATTGAAAGATGAAACCTCTCCTTTTACATAAGGAGACCAGCTTGTCCATCAAATCGGGTTCTTTCTTTTTTGCCACATCTCCTCCTTGATAGCTCTAATTATTTCTATCTGAGAATGCCCGGCCAAATTTAATCTTTTGGTGTTTTCGCAGATTATATTTGTCTGAAGTTTCACTCGGTTTTTAAGAATTCCAATGACTTCAGATCTTTCCCTCTTCCAGTATGATAATCTAAAAGATTAAGGATCACACCTGAAATCTCCATTAAGTGTTTTCTGGGAATGTTATACGTACTTAAATCTTCGGCCTTTACCGATTGAAGTTTAAGCGCTGAGGTCACAGAATCTCTGGATAATCTGAGATATGCCTGATCTGGTCTGGCACATCTTTTGCAAATGATGCCTCCCTTTTCCGGACTGAACAACACAATTTTTCCCTCGACTTGTTTATTGCAGTTTATGCACCTTTCAAACTTTGGCTTATATCCCAGAAGATGGGTTAATTTCAAAACATAGGAGCAGAAAGATTTCTCCATCGATCCTTGAGGACACCTCTCCATGAAAGATAAAGTGGCTAAAGCCAATTCAAAAAGCTCCGGGTTTGATTCCTCACCGGTGATCAGCCGATCCAAAAGCTCCAAAGCAGCCGAAGCAAAGACATATCGATTCAAATCCTTATAAAGTGATTGATATGATTTCATGATTTCGCTCTGAGACAAAAGATAGATCTCAGAAGTTCGTTTTTTGTAGAAAACGATCTGGATGTGCGAAAAAGTTTGTAACGCTCCAGCCAGTCTGCTTTTGGGCTTTCTGATTCCCTTGGCAATGACCTTGATCTTCCCGCAATCTTTGGTATACAGGGTGGCTATTTTGGAGGTATCGCCAAATTTAATGCTTTTTAAAACGATGGCTTCGGTTTTGGTGATGCTCATGGGGATAGAGAATCAGGTGGAGGGGATTCAGCAGATTTTTTTTCTTCTTCTTGATTGGATTTTTCCTCTTGAATGATCCGATACACTTTTTCTCCCTCTTTTATCATGCCCAATCTCTCTCTGGCTTGTTTTTCTAAGTAGAATTCATCCTGGGTGAGCCTCTTTTTCTCAATTTCCAAATCAACGATTTCAGCGTCGATCATTTTGGATTCTTTTTCTAAATTCTTTTTTTCTTTCCACAATGAATGAATCTGAACAAATCCATAGGGTCCGGTAAGGAAGCGATATGCAAGGAATATAAAGATTAAAAGGAGCAAAATCCTTTTGACCGTCCTTCTCTTAGCAGCGCTTCTCTCTTTTACCTTCTTAAAGAAACTGCTCTGCGGTGAACTTCTTTTCTTCCTTCTTCTAACCATATGTAATAAAATCTTTGCATCAAGCAGGCTTCGCCATGCTTGACCTACAAAATCTGCGCAATTAAGGTGCTGGCAACGGTAAGACTATCGCAAAACATGACTTGACCAAGTCCCAAAGAAGTTTTGCTTTTTCTGGAGAAAGCGCTAAGTTTACCGCAATGCTTACCATAACTCCAATTGAAGTGTGCACCCAGTCTTTTCTTCCCTGTCGTTTGGCTGCGTCTTTCAAGTAATCAATTTGCCTTTCAACAAAAGATAGTTGTTTTCCTTGTAGATTGAAATTGGTTTCCATTTGTGCTTGCAATTTATCTAACGATATTAGAATATTTTCTACTTCAGGGTATGAAAAAGGCGTATTAGATATCTCAGCTGTACCTATATATGTTTCATGTGGTGCATATCCTTTTAATTGTTCCCAAAGATCTGGGACTTCCTGTTTTTCGAGTCGTGACAGCCAGTCTCTGAAACTAATCAGTGCGCCTTCCCAATCATACTTGTGAGATGATGGTGTTATGGATAATTCACGAGTGCGTGGGTGAGATTTACAATAAAAATAATCAAACTGGTCACGATCAAATTTAAAGTAGAAATCAGTGTGTACATACCTAACAATAGAAACGGCGTAGGTAATTTTTTCATTACATTCGGTACTTTCTTCCCCCCACTCAAAATTCAAGGGATTTAACCCAGCCTCTTGAACACATTCAAAAATCTTATTTTTTTGAGTCCTTAGAAGCAAATAATCTTTCATGCCACCTCTTTCAATCGCCTTGATTTGTCAAGCAGGCTTCGCCATGCTTCACCTGCTATTCTATTATATTGTAAAAAACCTTCTTTCCCAGAAACTGTGCACTCTCTTTTAATTCCTCTTCTATGCGCAGAAGGCGATTGTATTTGCAGATTCTGTCGGTGCGCGAGGCGGAGCCGGTCTTTATCTGTCCGGCATTGGTTGCCACCACCACATCGGCTATCGTAGTATCTTCAGTTTCACCAGAACGGTGAGAGACCACTGCAGTGAAGCCAGCTTGCTTTGCCGTCTCTATGGCATCCAGAGTTTCAGTTAAGGTTCCAATCTGGTTGAGCTTTATCAAAATGGAGTTGGTTGTCTTAAGCTGAATTCCTTTTTTCAATCTTTTTATATTGGTGACATAAAGGTCATCTCCCACGATCTGAATTCTGTTTCCCAACCTCTGGTTCATTTTCACCCATCCATCCCAATCATCCTGCGCTAAACCATCCTCAATGGAAATGATGGGATACTTATTTACCAGATTCTCATAAAAATCGACCATCTCGTCTGAGCCAAGTTTTTTGTTTTCCGCCTTGAGCACATATACTTTTTCTTTTTTGTCATAAAATTCTGAAGCGGCAGGGTCCAGGGCTAAAAGCACATCCTCTTTTGGCTTGTATCCAGCCTTTTCGATCCCCTCTATAACTACCTGAAGTGCCTCCTCATTGGAATTCAAATTGGGTGCGAATCCCCCCTCATCTCCTACCGCGGTATTGTAATTTTTATCTTTGAGCACTTTCTTGAGATTATGAAAAATCTCTGCGCCCATTCTCAAAGCCTCTTTGAAATTAGGCGCACCCACCGGCATGATCATAAACTCTTGCAGATCCACGTTATTGTCCGCATGTGATCCCCCATTTAAGATATTCATCTGGGGAACGGGAAGTATCTTGGAGTTAACACCACCGATATACTGGTATAAAGGCAGATCGCAATAGAAAGCGGCGGCTTTACAAGCAGCCATGGAGACTCCCAGGATAGCATTTGCTCCCAGATTGCTTTTACCCTCAGTGCCATCCAGCCCGATCAAGAATTTGTCTAATGCCACCTGATCTGATGCGTCTAATTCGTTTTCAAAAAGTGCCGGTGCGATTACGTTATTGACGTTGTCCACCGCTTTGGTCACACCTTTTCCCAGAAAGCGGTTCGGGTCTTTATCTCTCAGCTCCAACGCCTCATGTTCACCAGTAGAAGCGCCAGAGGGAACGGCCGCCCTTCCAAAAGACCCATCCTCTAAGACCACATCCACCTCCACGGTGGGATTTCCACGAGAATCTAAAATCTCACGGGCATGACATCCTATGATTGCCGGCATATTTTTCTCCTCCTTCAAGGTTAAAGACGATTTTTGTTCTTGGGCATAATCTAAGCGAAACAAAATGATTTATCAACAAAAAAATTAGCATGGCCAACGGATGGTAATCATTTTTGTAGATGCCTGATTTATCAGACGAGGTTAAGCTCGATCGCCACTAAAGCGGGATTTTCAATAAATAGGGTGACTACAATGAACGGCTCACAAACGAACTTTAGTGGGTTTTCTCTTGAAGAGAAGTAAGGGTGGCAGGGGAGAGGCAAAAAAGAGGAAGGGTGATTTTACAAAAGCTGGGATCTTTTTCTTACGGCCCATTCAATGGACAAACAGAGGACAAAGATCGCCAAAAGCAGGGGATGGTTCCATAGCTGAATCTCTTTGGTCTTTTGCTTTTCTTTTTCTACCAGGTTAAGATCACCAGTGAGATTTTCAATCTGTTCCTTTTGGTAATACTCTCCTCCGGACACTTCAGCTATCCTCTTGAGTAAATCGAAATCCGTTTTCAGATCAGAGTCCTCCACGCTGTATTCCTCCACCAAGAATTCACCCTTTTTTACGCCGAGTTTTTTTCCATCCCTGAAAACTTTGCCTTCAAATGAGTATCTCCCGGGTGGGAGCGCTCTCAATGTGGCGGTATAGTTGCCCAATTCGTCTAAGCTTAAGTTGACCAGCTCTGAATCTGGCAGAGCTTCTCCTTTGATATTTACCCCCACCGAGGCGTCACCTATCTTCTGATAATTCTGATCGAAGATTTTGGCTTTAAAGGTTATCCTCTCTCCACCTTTGTAGATCTTTTTGTCGGTGAATAGATTTATCAAGTCCATATCCTCTCTTACCACCAGCCACCTGACTGAGTTGTTCCAGAAAGTCTGATAGATTTGGTTATCTTTTCCGATCCCCCACAAAAGGAAATCCCATCTCCAGAATGGTGTGGTAGTGATTGCCATCACTTTTCCCTTTCCATAATTTCTCACCACTATACCGGGCGAGAAAACATCTGGAATTTGTGGATTTCTAAATCCTGCCAGGTTGCTGGCATCTTTGGTCACTGAACCGAGTATGACAACTCCCAAAAATGGTGGAAGATCAGACCATATCTTTTCATTCTCCTCTGAGTTTTCCACCAGTCGAGTAACCGGGTGTAACTTTCCTTCTTCTGTGAGCTTCAAATTGATATTGGCAGAGGAGAAGGTTATACTTCTTCCTGCCGGATCGAAAGGCAGAAGCGATGAGGTCTCCATAAATCCATGAGTATCCATAAACTCTTTGCCCAATAAGAAAAGAGTCGAACCACCTTTGCTGAAGACAAAATCCTCGATTTCCTTTTCGTGGCTTTTTAAAATGAATCCAGGCGGATCGATAAAAATTAAAATGTCAAACAAACTTAGTTGTTTTTCCCCTTGTGGAAATCTGCCCAGGACAGGTTGTCCTTTTGTTCCATAGACTAATGTTTTAAGCTCAATATTTTTGTCCTTTTCTAAAGCCCTTTTCAAAAAGGTGTATTCCCAGTTCAAACTTCCGCTGATCAGAAGTATGGCGATTTTGCTTTTCAGGACTTTGATGGTGAATGAACGCCGGTTGTTTTCCTTAACCGACTCCCCGTCTAAAACAGGAATTGCCAGATCATACCGATGCAACCCCGCCTCTTTTGGAATGATGGTGAGATCGACGGTTTGGGTTGCTCCAGATTTACCCAGGTTTAAATTTTGTTGGGCTAACGTATTTTTTTTCTCCTTTATCGAAACCGGAATCTTGAGTTGATCAAAGCCTGTCTGCGAGATATCTACCTGAACGGGAATTTGATCATCCACATAGGCTATATCATTATAAACCATCCTCTCTATGGATACATCTTTGGGAGGAATATACTCCCCCACACCACGGGTGTAGATGGGGATGTTAGTGGATCTTGCCACCAAAACTGGATCTTCACCCAGATTATTTGCTCCGTCACTCAGAATCACGATTCCTCTCAAATTTTGCCGGCTCAATTTCTTCACAACCAATTCTATGGCATCTCCTATGGAGGTGGCGTTGCCCAGGGAGTCCGGGAATTTCCTCTCAAGATTCATCGGGATGAGGGAGTCAGCAAAGCCGAATGTCTTTAACTCTGCCAGGTATGAAATCTTTTTAAATATATCGTTTTTTAATAAATTCTGTAGTGCCTCTATTCTTTTGATGTCAGTCCCTTTGAGATTCATGCTTCCGGAGGTGTCCAAAAGCAAGGCAATCACCGGCTTTTGGACATGTCTTCTGGCGATGGTTAAAATCGGTTCGGACAGAACCAGAAAAAGGGAAAATAAAGCTACGATTCTCAGAGCAAGGAGTAAAGTTTTTTTTCTTTTACTTAAAGGGGGAAAGGTATGACGGTAAGTGAAGATGGCAAAAAGAATCGCAAGGATGAAGAGACCGATTACCATCTCCAGATTTCTTTCTTGAAGATTTAAAAGTAACTTACTGATCCCGAGCAATCAATTTTCTCCTTTCAGAAGACTTATACAACCATACGCAACAGTTGGCTCTGGCGTTTTTAAGAGTGGGATTGAAGTCCACTGACAATCATTGCAAGAGGTATCTGGTTGAGGACGGGAGAAGGATTACTTAAGGGATTTGTCTGTTTTGCGCTCTCAAAGAGGAGAAAGAAAGCTACCTTTATTTGTCTCTTTGGATCACAAAGCTGACCAGATCCTGCAAAGCCTTCTTGTATTTTGAATCTTCCAGCTCTGAGAGAAAGCTTAGAGCTTTCTGCCCAAAGGAGGTGGTTCTCTTGCGGGCGTATTCCACTCCACCGTTGCCTTTTATAAGAGAGAGGATTTGGTCGAAATCTTTTTGGTTGAAGTCATTTTCCAAAAGTCTCAAAGTTTTCTTTCTGGAGCGAGGATCACACTCCCTTAAGGTATGTATTAAGGGGAGGGTGATCTTTCCCTCCTTCAGGTCATTCCCCAGACCTTTGCCCGTTTTTTCGCTCTCACCCAACCAATCCAAAAGGTCATCGGTTATCTGAAATGCTATTCCCAGGTTTTCTCCATACTCCTTTAGTCTTTCCTGCACCTTCTTTTCTACTCCAGCTATTAAAGCTCCGGATTCACAGGAGGCGGTGAAAAGTGAAGCAGTTTTTGCGGAGATGATTTGCAGATAAGTCTCCTCGTCCAGATCAAAGTTATGGCTCTCCTGAACCTCCTTCATCTCTCCAATGCTTAATTTTTCTGTTGCCCGGGAGGCGGTGGAGAGAAGAGAAAGAGATTTTGTCTCCACTATTAATCTTAACGCCCTGGCCAGAAGGAAATCACCCATCAGCACCGAGACCATGTTGTTCCATTTATGGTTTACCGAAACCTGTCCTCTTCGCACCTTGGATTGGTCTATCACATCATCGTGTAAGAGAGTGGCAGTATGTATGAACTCAACCGCCAAAGCCACGCTCATCACTTGGAGATTGAAGGCAGAGTTGACCTTCAAGTTCGCACATGCACCATATGAAAGAAATACCATTGCCGGTCTGAGCCTTTTGCCCTTCCGATTAATCAAATGCATGGCTACCTGTGAGATCAAAGCAGAATCGGAATTCAGATTCTCTTTGAGTTTCTCATCAAACAAAATCAGATCTTTTTTTATCGGCAAAAGTATTGAATCCAGTTCCATGCTTTAAGACAAGTTAGCTTTTATACAGAACAAGGTTAAAAACCGTAATTGCGTTGGCTCAATAATATTACTTCTCTTTTCAAAAGTCAAACAAAAAAGTCTCAGCATTTAGTTAAGGGTTGATGTTAATGCGAAATCTCCTTGGGTGGCGGCGAAAAAGTGAGTTTTGACAAAAAGCTTGATGGTTTGTTCAATCTTCGTCAATTCAGAGGGTTTGATATTTTTTCTTAAGCTGTAAAAGATATCTATGAAGGGTCTCTTTCGCCTCATTTAGTGTCTCTAAGACAAAAAGCTTTCCTCTGAGCTCTTTGGAGTGGGAAATCCCTTTGGTGTACCAGACCATGTGTTTTCTCATGCTTCTTATGCTGGCATATTCTCCTTTTTCCTTCACGGAAAGCTCGGTATGTTCAAGACAGGTCTTGATTTTTTCTTCAAGTGATGGTTCTGGCAGAAGTTCTCCATATTTCAGGAAATGATTGGTGCGGGAGAATATCCATGGATTTCCCAAAGAACCTCTTCCGATCATCACCGCATCGCAACCTGTGCGATCAAGCATGTTTTCCGCATCCTGAGGAGAGAAGACGTCACCCGATCCTATCACCGGTATGTTTACCTCTTTTTTCACGCCAGCGATTATATTCCAATCCGCTTTGTTGGAGAATCCATCCTCTTGGGTACGGGGATGAACGGTAATGGCTGAGGCTCCACAGTCTTCAGCAATCTTTGCCACTTTGACAGCCACTAAATTATTCTGATCCCAGCCGCTTCTGATCTTCACCGTGACTGGCACCCCGGACGCCTTGGTTACCGTTAGGATTATTTTCTCCGCAAGCTTAAGATCCTTAAGCAGAGCCGCCCCCCCATTTTTCGTGACCACCTTTTTCACTGGACAGCCAAAGTTTAAATCAATCAAATCCGGCTTGAGTTTATTAATTAGCTGGCAAGCTGAAGCCATTCTCTCTGGATCCGAGCCAAAGATTTGGACGCCTATTGGCCTTTCTTCTAGTTTAAAGTTAAAAAGCCTCAATGTGCCAATATTGCCTCGCAGGACTCCCTCAGCTGAGATCATCTCAGTGTAAACTAAAGCCGCTCCAAACTGTTTGGCTATAATTCGGTAGGAAGTATCGGCAATTCCGGCTAAAGGAGCCAAGACTACCTTTCCGGATAAAATCAAGTTTCCAATTTTCATGTCGACAATATAATAAAAGTCGAGCAAGGATGCAAACGACTATAAATCGCTTTCCACCATCAGGTTGTTTAAAAAATGAATTAGGCAGGCTAAATAAATTGACAAAAGCACAAAAAGAGATTAATTTTATTATGGAAATGTAAACAAGGGGGGAAAGATGCCAGAGATAGTGGTCAAGTTTGAAGACAAAGTAATCGAAAGGGTGGTCACCCAGAAAAAAAAGATCAGCATTGGAAGGACTCCGGACAACGACATAGTTCTGGATAATAAAGCGGTTTCAAGAAAGCATGCTCTAATCGAATTTGACCAGGATTCCGCTTTGATCATCGATAATGAGAGCCTGAATGGAATCTTTGTGAACAGCCGAAAGGTAACTGAGGAGGTGTTGAGAGATGACGATCAGATCACCATTGGCAAGTTTGATTTGGTTTACCATCGAGACACTCCCAGAGAGACCCAACTTGCCGAGTTAGACGGGACCATGATCCTAAAGACCCGAAAACAAAAGGAGCTTTTAGAAAGGGATAAAATAGCCAGAGAGATAACTGAGGTGGCGGGGGGATCAGTTTTGGTGGGTGAAGCGGGTACCACCAAGAAGCAGTTTCTCTTAAATAGACCGGTTATTACTTTAGGCAAGGCAAAATTCGTAAACATACCGGTAAAAGGCTTTTTGGTCTCCAGAATCCAAGCCAAAATCACCAAAGATAAAGAGGATTTTATGCTGGTGAATCTGGGACGCAGAGGCAAAACCAAGGTGAATGGAGAAAGTGTTCAAAGATGCAATCTTAAAAATGATGACCTGATTGAGGTGGGCCGGTCAGTGTTTCGTTTTATCCAGGGAAGCAGCAAATGAGATATGGATTCTTCTCAGATGTTCATTCCAATCTGGAAGCTCTAAAAGTGGTGGTAGCAGATTTTCAGAAGGAAAAACTGGATAAGGTGTTCTTTCTGGGAGATGCGGTTGGATATGGACCTGATCCTAATGAATGTACCTCCATTATCGACCAGACTACTGACGTGAAGGTGATGGGAAACCACGATTATGCCGCTTTAGGTTTGATAGAGACTAATTTATTCAATGAGTACGCACAGAAATCCATGGAGTGGACCAAAAAGGTGCTGACCGAGAAAAGTGTAAAGGTCCTCTCCCGCTTTGCCATGGACCACAGGTTCGATCAATCCTATTTGGTTCATTCTACCCCCAAGGAGCCACAGGAGTGGAGTTATATCTTCGATTTGGATGACGCTGAAGAGAATTTTAACTTTTTTAATAAACAGATCTGTATCATCGGCCATTCACACTTTCCGGTCATTATCAAGAAATACAATGGCAAGCATTGTTTTTTGCACCAGGAGACTTTGACCGAGATAGCCAAGGGATTCAAATATATCATAAATATAGGCTCGGTGGGGCAGCCCCGAGACGGGTCCAATCAGGCCTGTTATCTGATCTACGATACCAAAGAAAAGATAGCCACCTTGAAAAGGCTTCCTTACGATTTTAAGAAGACTCAGGCTAAGATGAAAAAGAGGGGGTTACCTCAATTCCTTATTGATCGACTGGCTGTGGGTAGATAGTTCGTTCAATCGAGATTTTTCAAATTTAAGAAAAGTTTTGGGGTGCTATTGTCGGAGTATAGTATTCTTTTTTTGTAGTGATTGACAGTGGGGTTATTATTCTTCGAAGCGGTGATCGTTTTGCGTAGCTTAACTTTTACCGAATCCCGGGGTATGAACCGGATGGCTTATGCCTGCGGATTTTACCTGACTGGACTTGAGACCTTAGGGGCTTATAACTTGTTTATGTTTCATTAAGATAAAAAAGGGAAGACCCGGTGAGAGGATTAAAAACTAAAATTCACAACGCAAAATTTGTTCCCAGAAATTTGTTGAAGAAATTTTCAGGACTTATTCTATATGTTTTGATAACCATTCTGATCATCTCCCTATACGCTGGGAAGTATGGGTTTCTGGAGAGGCTGACTACGCAGATGCAGGATGAAATGTTCAGGCTGAGAGGAAAGATAGATGCGCCACCAGCAGATGTCATCATTGTGGGGATAGACGATAGATCTGTGGACCATATAGGTAGGTGGCCCTGGCAAAGAGATCTCTTCGCTCAGTTGATCTTTGCCATCTCACAGGGGTCTCCCAAGGTATTAGGAGTAGATATATTTCTTCCGGAGCAGATCGACGAGGACACCTCCGGTCGGACAAGCTTTTTAGCCGAGGAGATTTATGCCGCTGGCAATGTGATCCTTCCCATCTATTTCAGTCTTTCTGAGGTGGGGATAGCACCTGCGCCAACTCCGGATCTAATTAAGAAATCTGCCATTGGCGGTGCCAAAAATTTAAACAAAGTTGTGTCCTCAATTGTCTGGGCTAAACAGATATACTACCCCAGCCCCACCCTGGTTGAGGCATCATATGGCTTTGGGCATATCAATATTAATTATGATGCAGATGGATTGATAAGAAGGGAGCCTCTTTTGATCAACTATGATGGATATTTATATCCATCATTTGGTATGCAGTTAGCCAGCACGTTTTTGAAAATTGATCTAACTCAAATCAAACCTAAGGATGAGGGTGGTTTGGTCGTGGGGAAGATTACCATTCCCACGGACAAAGGACAGCAAATGCTTCTAAATTACCATGGACCGAATTTTAGCTTCAAACGGGTTTCGGCTATGCAGGTTCTGGCTGGCGAAGTTGATCCCTCAATCTTCAGACAGAAGATAGTATTGGTGGGATTGACCTCAACTGAGTCTAAGACCTGGATTGATATTCCGGCATTTGGAGAGATAAATGAGGTGGAAAGGATTGCCACGGTCACCGAAAACATTATCCACCATGATTTCTTGAGACATTTTTCCCCATTATGGAGTCTTCTGATTTTGATTTCTATTGGAATCTTTTGCGCTTTAGTACTTCCCAATGTATCTTTGACTTATCGAATAGTAATTCTTCTGGTATTCTTGTTTGTGGTATTCAATCTTAGTTATATCCTTCTCTCCTCCTTTGGGATTTTGAGCAAGCCCATCTATCCCATTTTAGAACTTCTGTTATTCCTTATTGCCGCCCCCACCATTAAGCCTAAACCGGCGGGAAGAAAAGAGGTTAAAGAAGAGAGGTTGGAATTGAGAGATGTGAAGATGGAACTCCACACACATCCAGGTTCTGATCAAGCCGAGAAAGAGACATCTGAGGGGAAGATGGGTGCTTCCATCCAAACAGTTGGCAAGGAATCAATGGATGAAAAAACACTGGCGATACATTCAAAAATAGCGGAACCGAAAGATAAGGGGAAAGGTGAGAAAGAAAAAGCATTGCCTTCCTCTGCCCCAACACCTAAAACATTCGCGGAACAAACCTCTCAACTTTCAAAGACCCCCATCTCTCCGCCTCCTCCGGATGAGAGCTCTACCCCTCTTCCTACAGGAGAGTCTCCAGCTCTTTCCCAATTTGGCCGTTATAAGATCATCCAGCTTTTAGGGAAGGGTGGAATGGGGACGGTATATAAAGGTGTGGATCCGATGCTGGATAGGCCGGTGGCTCTTAAGACCATAAGATTGGATTTCGCCCTTTCTTCGTCTGAAATCTCTGAACTCAGGGCGAGATTGATTCAAGAGGCCAAAGCGGCAGGCAAGCTTTCTCATCCCAACATAGTTACCATTTACGATGTGGGTGAGGAAGGGGGTCTACATTACATAGCCATGGAATATCTTTCCGGCTATGCCCTGGAGGACTTCATCAAGAAAAAAGGGGAGCTAAATTACAGGATCGTGGCAAAAATTATCATGCAGATCTGCGATGCGTTAAGCTATGCTCATCATCACGGTATCGTGCATCGAGATATCAAACCAGCCAACATCATGCTTTTAGAAGATTTTCATGTAAAGGTTATGGATTTCGGCATCGCCCGACTGGAAACGGGCTCACTGACCCAAAGTAATGTAACACTGGGCACCCCCCGTTACATCTCCCCGGAGCAGTTAGAGGGGAAGCCAGCTGACAAAAGGTCAGATATCTTTTCTCTGGGAGTGGTGATCTACGAGCTTCTCACCAAGCAGAAGCCATTTTCTGGGGAAAACGTCAGTTCACTTATGTATCGTATTTTGAATTATGATCCCCCGGCTCCTTCCAGCATAAATGAAAAAACTCCCTTAGTGTTCGATCACCTGGTATCTAAGGCTATGGCGAAGAAACCAGAGAAGAGGTTTCAGGATGCGGAAGAGATAAGCAGGATCCTCAAAGAGTTTGTCTCCAGCTTTGTGGTTACTCGTAGTATCCAGATATAGTTTTCGTAATAAAATCTGTTCGGTTACGGGTCAATGTCACAGTCGGATTAAAGAAAACCACAGCCAAAAGTTCCCAGAATCTACATCCCACTAGACAGTTAACTCGTTAATATAGAAAGAACTTAAGGGCTTAACTTCAACTATCCCTTGAGATGTTGTTTTTGTCTTTTGCATGCTTTTCCTTATTCCTGTTTTTTGGAAATCGGATGCTTTCATTGTAAAGCTTGTCTTGTGTAAAATTCTTCTTGTATAAATAAGTGATAGAGCATATCCATTTAGAAAAAGATGGGAAAGGACGATATGCCCGATATGAGCATTTCAGTTGCCGGAGTGGTGAAATTGGTAGACGCGCCGGACTCAAAATCCGGTGAGGCTCAAACCTCGTGTCGGTTCGACTCCGACCTCCGGCATGAACACAAAGTTAACTATCGAGACGACTTCCTCATATCTACCTTAAAGTTACCCGAACCACAGAGATACTGCTACGGGGGCAAGTGAGGCGATTTTGGCCTGAGGTACGCACACAGCGTCAAAAAATTTTCAGCTCCGGGCACACATGGTGTCAATCTGCGTTACACCTGTAAACTGAATCAGACGATGGGAACGACTTGGCCAGTAGTGTGTTCGACAACCCATATAGTGTAAATTATTGTGTGTAAAATTGTGTTTGGAGGGACAAGCACAAAGGGCATATCCATTTAGTGAACTTTAGAAAGGAGGATATGCCCTATGCAGCG
>Ga0111202_105_pt1 | contig 43419 bp, 41 predicted proteins | sample DeeMarSWOR324_28_FD_80372 | JGI IMG/M metagenome (GOLD analysis project Ga0111202, IMG submission 80372) | candidate division Zixibacteria bacterium SM23_73_3 | reverse complement strand
TTTTGTGAAAAAGAAAATACCAGGTATCCACGCTATAATCATCTCCGACTATGGCAAAGGGGTAATCACCCATGGACTTTTGTCGGAATTGATAGAATTGTGCAAACAGAATAGAGTTTTTCTGGCGGTGGATCCCAAGGATACTCATTTTATGAATTACAAGCATGTCTCTGTGATTACACCCAATCACCATGAGGCCGGGTTCGTCTACGGCAAGAGGATAAAAGATGAAAGCATCCTTAGGGAGGTGGGTTGGGGACTTTTAGAGAAATTGAAGGTGGAGGCTCTGCTGATCACCCGGGGCGAGAAAGGGATGTCCCTATTTGAGGCTGATAGAACACTGACCCACTTCCCCACTCGAGCCAGAGAGGTTTACGATGTAACCGGCGCAGGGGACACGGTGATCTCCGCTTTTGTCTGTGCAGTGGCAGCCAAAGCCAACTATAAAGAAGCAACTTTGATCTCCAACCACGCGGCAGGTTTGGTGGTTGGCGAAATTGGTGCCGCTCATGTAAAAAAAGATGAGTTGATGCAGGAACTTGAAAATTTTATCAATTCAACCTTCTCTGCTCATTAAACAAATTGTGATGATCAATCTCATACTAAGCTTACGATGAAACATAGAAAAGTCAAAAGCGTAAAACAGCTTGTTAAAATAAGATGCCAACTTAAAAAAGAGGGGAAGAAGGTGGCTTTCACCAACGGATGCTTTGATATACTTCATCGGGGGCATATTGAGTGTCTGAGAAAAGCTAAATCTTCTGGGGACGTATTGATTGTAGGACTTAATAGCGATCTTTCGGTGCGAAAGATTAAGGGAGAAAAAAGACCGATCCTTTCGCAAAATGATCGGGCTGAAATTTTAGCGTCACTGGAGATGGTAGATTATGTTCTGATCTTCAATGAACAAACACCATACAAAATCATCGTCAGTCTTGTTCCCGATGTTTTAGTAAAAGGCGGTGATTATAGAAAAGACAAAATCGTAGGAAAGGAAATAGTGGAGTCCTCTGGGGGGCAAGTGATCAGAGTAAAACAGGTTCCGGGGAGATCGACCAGAAATATCGTCAGAAAGATAACCAGCCGTTATGCCGATACATGAGTGTCTCCTTTGTCTTTTTTTAAAAAATCTGCCTGTATCTCTCATAGATAATAATATCATCTGATCATGTTTGGTACTTTCCATTTCAGCCGAAGAAGTTTTTTGATACTTAACAGAAGTCATTACTTCGTAAGAAATTCGGCCTTTTCGTTTATAGTGCGTAGCTGGAAGTTCTTCAGGAAACACCTTGCCTATTGAGTGCGACCTATGGTAGCCTGGTAGGGAAGATGCTTGCCCGCCGAATTCGTGTAGTTTTTCAAAAGATAACTTCTTGATATTTTGATATAGTCTCACATTCCACAGGTGTGGAAATTTTTCCTTGACACAAAGAGATTGAGATATTATTGTTTTCTGAGATCAGGGGGCGTTTGGAGGGAGGATCTTCTTGGAATCACTACCTGTGGAAAATCAGAATGGCTTTAGCAAAGATGAGAAAAAGGAAAGAGTTTCTTCTGGCTCAAACGAGTTGCGGAGGGAAAAGAAAATTTTCTTCGAGACCAAAAGCCTGGCGGAGGTTTATGCAAACCAGGGACACATTTCGATGGCTTTAGAAATTTACAAAAGAATACAAAAGAGAAATCCCTCTGATCAGCAGATTGAAAAGAGGATTTCTGGGTGGGAGAGCCATCTTTCCACAAGAAGAGGCGTGAAATCCAAAGAGCAGGGTGAATAGAATCCTTAGGAGGCTTCTATCATGATGAATCGAATCAAAAGGCTACAACGAATTTTAGTAAAAGAAAATCTGGACCTTTTGCTGATTAGCTTCCTGCCTCACGTCAGATATCTTTCCGGATACAGCGGTACTAACGGTTTGATTCTTATCTTCTGTGATGGCGCTGCTTTTCTAACCGACTTTCGTTACCAACAGCAGGTAAAAGAGCAGGTCAAGAATGTGAGGGTAATGATAGCCGAAAGAGATCTTTTCTCTTCACTCTCGAATTTACCCCAACTCAAAGGCAAAAGAATAAAAATGGGCTTTGAGGCCGAGCACTTAAACTGTAAGACTTATCAGAGACTGGAGAAACTTTTGCCCAATTGTCTTTTAGTTCCTACCGAGAATCTGATAGGAACTCTTATTGTAAAAAAAGACAGAAGCGAGTTGGAAAAGATAAAAAAAGCAATTGAGATAACCGATCAGGTTTTCTCTGAGATTCTGGATTTTATCAAGCCGGGGATAAAAGAGCTGGATCTCTCCGCGGAGATGGAATACAGAATGAAAAGATACGGCTCCTCCACACCATATTTTGAAACCATCGTGGCTTCAGGCAAAAGATCTGCACAGCCACATGGAGTAGCATCCAGTAAAAAAATCCAGAAGAACGAGTTTGTCACATTTGATTTCGGCGCAGTCTTTGATGGCTACACCGCAGATCTGACCAGAACCGTGGTGGTGGGAAAGGCAAACAGAAAACAAAAAAAGGTGTATAATATAGTTCTCAAGGCGCAGAGACGTGCCATCAGCAGAGCCAAGCCCCAAATGAAAGCGTGTGATCTAGACAGAACAGCCCGAGAAGTGATCAAAACAGCTGGATACGATAAATATTTTGGTCACGGTTTGGGACATGGGATCGGGGTTTTGATACATGATAATCCAGCGGTAAATCCAACCAACCAGCAACTTTTGGAGCCCGGAATGGTGATCACCATCGAGCCTGGGATATACATCCCCAACTGGGGAGGAGTAAGAATAGAGGATGATGTTTTAATTACCCAAAGAGGATGTGAGGTTTTAACCACAGCAGAGAGAGAATTAATTGAGTTATAGTGATATATTTGAAGGAATCTTCATTTGTTTTTTGAATGTGATTTGCGACAATGATATCAGACAAGACAAAAATTTCGCAGTTGTATTTTGCATCACATACTTAAACCCTCAAAGAGGAGGGGACAGTTATGTGGGTATCGAAAATCAGAAAATTGATAAAGTTGGTGGAGGAATCAGATATTGGAGAACTGGAGGTTTCGGGTTGGGGGCAGAGGGTGAGGATATCCAAAAAACCGAAAGAGTTAACCTCCCCAGCCTCGGAAAATCCATCGACCAATATAACAGTAGAATCGAAGACTGAAGCCAGCACGCCTGCTCCAGCACAGGCAACTGCCCCAGAACCAGCAAAGACAGTGATAGAGGATACCGACCATTTGGTACCCATAAAATCTCCCATGGTGGGGACTTTCTATCGGGCGCCGGCTCCAGATGTCAAGCCTTATGTAGAGTTGAATCAACAGATAGCGGTGGGACAGGTGGTGTGTATCATCGAAGCCATGAAGTTGATGAATGAGATAGAATCGGAGATGGCGGGTCGGGTGGCTAAGATCCTGGTAGAAAATGGCAAACCCGTTGAATTTGGACAGACTCTGTTTTTGATCGAGCCAGCTTAAACATTGTAAGAGAACAAAGGATTTTTGTTTAAAATAGATAAAGGCCGTTACTTCTCGGTTGGAAATGAATGACAAGACTTAAAGCGTGCAGGAAGAGGTGATAATATTTAACCATAGGAGTTAATTAAGGTTCGATTCCAGCCGAAGTTAAGATTAGAAAGCGGTCAACGGGTTAAGCGGAATGAGTGGTCAACGGATTAAGCATATAAAACGGATACATCAGTTATCAGAGCATGGAAATTTTTCAAAAAAATCGATTTTGAAGAAAAGGAGGGGCGATCATGACGTTAAAGCAGATGTTAGAGGAGATGCTTTCCAACAAGGCTTCAGACCTGCATATTCGGATTGGAGTTAAACCAACCTTGCGTATTGATGGTGTTCTCCGCTCCATCGCGGATGAGCCAACAACGCCCCAGAATATGGAAGAGGTAATGGATCAGATTCTTACCGAGGAACAGAAGAAAGAATTCTTGCAAAGAAACGAATTAGACTTAGCCTTGAGTGTGTCCAAGATGGGGCGGTTTCGAATCAATTTCTACCGCCAGAGAGGCACCATAGGAATTGCCCTCCGAGCGGTGAATACGATAATACCTTCCTTTGAGGAGTTAAATCTTCCACCAGTGTTGAAAAAACTATCGGATAATCGACGAGGGCTGATCATCTTAACCGGCACCACTGGAAGTGGAAAATCCACCACTCTGGCGACTATGATAGATCATATCAACTCCACACGCCCTGAAAACATCTTAACCATAGAGGATCCCATAGAGTATATACATCGCAACAAGAAGAGCATAATCAGCCAGAGGGAGGTGGGGGGAGATACGGAATCCTTTGTTACCGCATTACGACATGCTTTCCGTCAGGATCCGGACGTTATTTTAGTTGGAGAGATAAGAGATATGGAAACAATGTCCATAGCTTTAACCGCCTCGGACACGGGACATCTTGTCCTGACCACTCTACACACCCTGAATGCGGTGGAGACCATAAACCGGATCATCTCATTCTTCCCGCCTCATCAGCATCAACAGATCAGGCTTCTTTTATGTGCGACTTTAAAGGCAATAATTTGCCAGAGGCTTTTGCCCCGGTGTGACGGCCCGGGACGGGTGCCTGCAGTAGAGGTGCTGGTAAACACCGGTGCATTCAGAGAGTATGTTATTGATCCTTTGAAAACGCCGTTGATCATCGAATTGATTGAAAGTGGAGCTATCCAGTATGGCATGCAGTCTTTTGATCAGTCCATCATGCATCTTTACAAACAAGGCATGATTGCCTATGAGGAGGCTTTAGCTCAAGCCACCAACCCGGATGACTTTGAGCTCAGGGTTAAAGGGATCACCGGCGCCGCAGACAGAGGATGGCATGAATTCGAAAAAGTCACCCATAGGAGGGAAGAATAAAAAGTTTCTTTTGAGGCCGTATTGTTAAAAGCTTCTGGGCCAAAGCTGTGATTGAAAGAATTAGTTGGGAGAGCTGTTGTTTCAGAAAGTACTGATTGCCAATCGGGGGGAGATCGCTTTACGTATCATCCGGGCTTGCAAGGAGCTGGGGATAGCCACGGTGGCGATCTTCTCCGAGGGAGATACCCAATCCCTGCACGTTCGCTTCGCAGACGAGGACGTCTGCATAGGTCCTGCCAAATCTCAGGAAAGCTACTTAGACCCCAAAAGGATAATCAGCGCAGCTGAAGTCACCAACGCCGACGCCATCCATCCGGGATACGGATTTTTAGCGGAAAATCCCGATTTTGCTGAAATATGCGAATCGTGCGACATAAAATTTATCGGCCCTTCATCTGAGACCATCCGGCTTATGGGGGATAAAGCCCTGGCTAAAGATAGCATGAGGAAGGCAGGTGTTCCAGTGATACCGGGAAGTGATGGAGTGGTGAAATCAGAGGAGATGGCATTGAATCTGTGCCATCAGATTGGGTTCCCGGTGATTATCAAGGCTTCATTCGGGGGTGGGGGCAAGGGGATACGGATTGCCACAAACGAAGCGGAGTTGAAGAAAGGATTCCAGATGGCGAAATTAGAGGCGGAAGCCGCCTTCGGAAACCCGGAGGTCTATATCGAAAAATATCTCCCCAATCCCCGACACATCGAAATTCAGATTCTGGGAGACAACTTTGGAGATGTAATTCATCTGGGAGAAAGGGATTGCTCTTTGCAAAGACGGCATCAGAAGCTTTTGGAGGAGTCCCCATCACCTGTGGTGAGTGAGGGATTGAGGGAGAAGATGGGAGATGCCGCAGTAACAGGAGCCAGGAGCGTAAGCTATCAGAGCGCGGGAACGGTGGAGTTTCTTTTAGACCAGAACAAAAACTTTTATTTCATGGAGATGAACACCCGCATCCAGGTGGAACATCCGGTCACCGAGGAGGTCACGGATGTAGATCTGATCAAAGAGCAGATCCGATTAGCCTGTGGTGAGAAGCTGGCTCTCTCCCAGGATGACATTTGTCTGAAAGGGCACGCCATCGAATGCAGAATTAACGCCGAAGACCCCCACAAGGGGTTCCTTCCTTCTCCGGGAACGATTGAAAGCTTCCATGTTCCCGGAGGTCATGGAATAAGGGTGGATACGCATGCTTACGCCAAATACGTGATTCCCCCCTACTATGATTCCATGATCGCCAAATTGATAGCCCATGGAAAAAACAGGGAGGAGGCGATTTTAAAAGCCAGAAGAGCGTTAGACGAGTTTATCATTGAAGGGATACCCACCACCATCGATTTTCACAAAAAAATTCTGGCGGACAAAAGATTCATAAGTGGTGAATTCACCACGTCTTTAATTGAAGAGATACTCAAGGAGCAGTTACAGGAGGTTGAAAAAGCTTGATCAATCTGCTTATATTTAACTGACTCAATTCATGGTTGGTAAGGAAGGAAAGGAGGAAGCGTGGAAGCAAGTATCCAGATCAGAGATGATCTAAAATATACCAAAGAGCACGAGTGGGTGAAATTGAAGGATGACGTTGCCACAGTGGGGATCACCGATTATGCCCAGAGGCAACTGGGAGATGTGGTATTTATAGAGTTGCCTGAGGTGGGAACCCAGGTGGAGCAAATGAAACCGTTCGGAGTAATCGAAGCGGTGAAGGCGGTATCAGATCTTTTCTCTCCGATTACCGGAGAGGTGAGGGAGGTAAACTCCAAACTTGAGTCGCAGTCGAATTTGATCAACACCGATCCCTATGGAGAAGGCTGGATCATTAAGATTAAGGTCGAGGATCCAAAGGAATTGGATACCCTTCTGTCACCAGCAGATTACAGGAAGTTGGTGGAGAGTCAAACATAAAGAATAGAAAGTAGTTTCCAGCTGGCAGTCTGCAGTAGGCAGTGAACAGTCAGGAGACTTTGACTTAAACCTTTAATTGTTTGGCATTATGAGCTACGTGCCCAATACCGAGCAGAATCGAAAAGAGATGCTGGAGAAAATCGGGGTGAGGGAGTTCTCTGAATTGATTGGTGCAATTCCCGATTCTGTCCGCCTGCGGGATGAATTAAAACTTCCACCGTCTTTATCCGAGATGGAGTTAACTAAACTTTTAGGGGAGAGGGCAAATCAGAGTAAGGATGCCAGTCAGATGATCTGTTTTTTGGGTGGAGGAGCATACGATCACTTCATCCCTGCCATAGTTGACCACATAATCTCCCGATCCGAGTATTACACTGCTTATACCCCTTATCAGGCTGAAGTGAGCCAGGGAACGCTTCAGACCATCTATGAGTTTCAATCTCTAATCTGTGAGTTGACCGGCATGGACGTGGCAAATGCCTCCATGTATGATGGAGCTTCCGCCGCCGCGGAGGCGACTCTGTTGGCACACGCCCATACCGGAAGAGATGAGGTTTTAGTAGCAGGGTCTTTAAATCCTAATTACAGAGACGTCTTAAATACCTATTGTGGATCAATTAAAATAAAGGTGAGATCGCTCCCTTTGGTGGAAGGATTGGTTGATGTTGAAGAGACCAAGAAGAAGCTATCCGATAAAGTTTCCTGTGTCATCGTTCAAACCCCGAATTTCTTTGGATTGTTAGAGAACGTCGGGGAGATAGAACCCTTGGCTCATTCCGTGGGAGCGCTTGTAATTTTGGTTTGCGATCCCATATCCTTGGGAATCTTGAAAACACCAGGGGAGTTCAATGCGGACATTGCAGTAGGAGAAGGACAGGCATTGGGCACTAACCTGAATCTTGGAGGTCCGTATTTGGGGTATTTCGCCTGCAGGCGGTCTTTGATCAGAAGGATGCCGGGGAGGATTGTGGCGGCTACAACCGATACCCGGGGGAAAAGGGGGTTCGTTATGACCCTTCAAACCAGAGAACAGCACATAAGAAGGGAGAAGGCTACCTCCAACATTTGCACCAATCAAGCATTATGTGCCCTTTCTGCCTGCGTGTATCTTTCCCTCATGGGAAAATCTGGAATAAGAAAAGTAGCAAAATTTTGTCTACAAAAAAGCCATTATGCGACAGAACAGATAAGCCGGATTGATGGCTTCAAAAAAAGATTTGATGCTCCCTTCTTTAAAGAGTTCGTAATAGAGACTCCTTTTTCTCCAAAGAGGATTGTAAGATCACTTTTGAAAAGAAACATCTTTGCCGGAATAGATTTAAGCCGTTTCGATCGAAAATTGAAAAATCATCTGCTGGTGTGCGTCACGGAGAAAAGGACCAAAGAGGAGATTGACCATCTGGTAGATGAACTGAGGAAACTCACCTGCTTCAAAGGATATTGATCAGAAATACTTGCCAGACTATTCAGGCGATTAAAGCGTTTTCAAAAAATTTGAAAACAAATTATGAGATGAATTCGAAGGAGATTTATGCCGTTCTGTCCTTTATGCCATGCAGAATACGGCGCAGGGACAAAGAGATGCCCGGATTGCGAATGCGATCTGGTGGAGGAACTTCCAGAGGATGCAGACTTAGAAGAACTGAATGAGGAGGTGCCGGAGGGTTTAGTCCTTTTATACACCACCCGAAATAAGGTCTACGCCGAATTTCTAAAAGAGACCTTAGAGAATAGCAACATACCCTGTTATATGAAATCTTCGGGGAGTTTCTTTGAGGAAGGGTTGGGATATGTGGCAAAAAGAAAAGGGGGATACAAAATCTATGTCCCGATGGAGAAATATGAGGAGAGTTTAGCCATAAAAGAACAGACCGTGAGAGACCTTTAACCACCAATTAGGCAACTAAATACAAAATGCGGAAGATAGTAATGAAATACGTTGTTTGGAGAGGGATAGTTTTGTTTCTGGGGTTTGTGTTTTTGAATTCATGTGCTCAGCAAGCTCCTCCCGAGATAAAGTGGGCTTCCTCACTCGAGGATGCCTTCAGCCTCGCAATAGAAAAAGATCAACCTGTTGTTGCCGAGTTCTGGTCGGATGGGTGAAAGTGGTGCAAGAGGTTGGAGGATTCAACCTTTACCCATCAGAGGGTTATTGACCTCTCCACAAATATGGTCTTTGTAAGAGCGGAAGCAAAAGAGGACACTATAACCAGAGAACGATATCAGATTGCAGGCTTCCCTACGGTAATACTATTGAACAGCTCTGGTGAGGAAATAGATAGAATTTACGGTTATCTCCCGCCAGAGAAGTTTATTACGACCATTCAGGATTATCTGCAGGGCAAAAACACCTTAGACGATCTCAAGACGAGATTCGAAGCTGATCCCAAAGATGCGGAACTGGCTTTTCAATTGGCAGAGAAGTACGAGGGGCGACGGATGTATGAGGAAGCTCGTACATATTACAATAAGGTAGTGGACCTGGACCCGGAGGACGAGAAGGGAAATTCCGACGATGCGGCATTTAGCTTAGCCTGGCTCGGGGTGAGAGAAAAGGAGTATATGAAGGCAGTGGATGCTTTCAAACACTTTTTGCGAACGTTCCCGAAAAGCGAAATGGCCACTGATGCTGAGGCGTATATTCCTTATTGTTACGCTAAAGACGGGGACACTACCAAAGCCTTAGAACTTTATGAAAAGTTTCTGATCCAGCATCCGGATTCGCCAGATACAACTTGGGTTAAAGATAAGATAAAAGGGCTTAAAGGGTCAACGGACTAAACGGTCAGCGGATCAAACGGATGGAACGAATACGGTAAAGGGGGGAGATTGATTTTTCAAGCGGGGGCGAGAAGAAGCGCTAATAATCTGTTTTAATTGGAGTGTTCCGCTTTAGCGGAACTTTAGTTAAGCTAAAGTTTGGTCAAGTTTCCTCCACCCCAGGAGTTTTGATAGATGATCGAAAAATTGCTGTTTGAACTGTCTTCGCCGGGAAGAAAAGGTTTTTCACTTCCTTTGGCGGATGTGCCTGCAAGGGATGTTGAGGAATTGATTCCTAAAAAATTATTGAGGGAGAATCCACCGGCACTGCCAGAAGTGAGTGAGGTGGATGTTGCCCGGCACTTTATCAGGCTTTCCATTTTGAATCATCACGTGGATAAGGGGTGTTATCCTCTGGGTTCATGCACCATGAAATATAATCCCAAGATAAACGAGACCCTGTCTCGTCTCCCTAGATTCTTGAATCTTCATCCTTATCAACCAGAAGACACCCTTCAGGGAGCTCTCAATTTGATGTTCGAGTTGGGGGAATATCTGAAGGAAATTGCTGGAATGGATCAAATCACCCTACAGCCAGCCGCAGGTGCACACGGTGAGTTGACCGGTCTTTTGATGATCAATGCATTTCATAGGAGGAATAAAAAACCCCGATCAAAGGTGATAATACCTGATTCCGCTCACGGCACCAACCCCGCCTCTGTGGTCACCGCCGGTTTCTCTACCATTCAGGTTAAGTCCAACCAAAAGGGTCTGGTGGATGTGGAGGAATTAAAAAGAGTGATGAGTGAAGAGGTGGCAGCTTTGATGCTCACCAATCCCAATACTTTGGGACTGTTTGAATCTCAAATTTTGGAGATATCCAAAGTGGTGCGTGATGCTGGAGCATTACTTTATATGGATGGGGCTAACCTTAATGCTATGATGGGGATAGCAAGACCAGGAGATATGGGGTTTGATGTGGTTCATTTCAATTTACACAAGACTTTTTCCACCCCTCACGGGGGGGGAGGACCCGGTTCCGGTCCGTTAGGAGTGAAGGAAAATTTAGCTCCCTTTTTGCCTGTTCCTATGGTGGCAAAACGAATCAATAGAAAAAGTTTGGCGGAATACTATTTAGATTACAAACGTCCTCTGTCGATCGGACGAATGCATGGCTTCTACGGAAACTTCGGGGTGATGGTCAAAGCCTACGCCTACATTCGCCAGATTGGAGCAAAAGGCTTAAGGGAAGTTAGTGAAAATGCGATAATCAACGCTAATTATTTAAAAGAAAACTTAAAAGACTATTATAATCTTCCCTATGATGATGTTTGCCAGCATGAGTTCGTCCTGTCCGGGGTGAAGCAAAGAGAAAAAGGGGTGAAAACTCTGGATATCGCCAAAAGGCTTTTAGACTTTGGACTGCATGCACCCACAGTCTATTTTCCTTTGATCGTTCCCGAAGCTTTGATGATAGAACCCACAGAGACGGAAAGTAAAGAGAGCTTGGACGAGTTCATAAAGGCTATGATTCAGATAGCCAAAGAGGTGGAGGAAAATCCGGAGGTTGTGAAGTCTGCTCCGCAGAATACCCCGGTTACCCGTCTGGATGACGGAAAAGCGGCGAGGGAATTGAACGTGAGATGGAAAAGACAGGAGTAGTTGTTTCCCTGTACTGCAGCTGTACCTCTGATCTGGCCGTTGTTGCGGGGTACCCTTCGGCTTGGTCCTCAGAACAAGCCCTTAGCCCGCAACCTGTCACGTATATATAAGATAATGGCGCTCGAACGTGATCCTTTGCTATAGAAGTTAAACCTTAAAACTCTTGGTTCCGAAATGTTGCAAACCACCACAGTGGGAAGTTTTCCCAAGCCGGCTTATTTGGTTAAAGCCAGGAATGAGTTTGCTTCAGGTAAGATCTCAGAGGAAAAGCTTTCCCAATTGGAGAAGAAAGCAACTGAGGAATGTATCCGTCTTCAGGAGAGGGTGGGGCTGGATATTCTGGTTCATGGGGAGATGGAACGTGGAGATATGGTCACCTACTTCGCAGAGAGGATGAAAGGATTTGGGATAAGCGGTCTGGTGCGATCTTATGGGAATAGATTCTATCGAAAGCCAGTGGTCAGAGGAGAAGTGAAAAGAGAGAAGCCTATAACGGTGAAGACGTTTCAATATGCGCAGAGCTTGACTGAAAAACCAGTTAAAGGAATGCTGACTGGATCTTACACTATGTGTGATTGGTCATTCAACGAATACTATCCTGATCGCAGAGAACTGGTTTTGGCTTTAGCAAAGGAGATACACAAGGAGGTGGTGGATTTGGAAAAAGCAGGCGCTGAGTATATTCAAATTGATGAGCCCGCCATCTCCACCCGCCCGGATGAAATCGAGCTGGCTATCGAGGCTATGAAGATCGTCACCGATGGAATAGGTGCAAAAACCATTTCTCACATCTGCTATGGTGATTTCAGGATTATGTATCCCCGGATCCTTGATCTGGCAGTGGATCAACTGGATTTAGAATTCGCCAACAGTGATTTTTCTAATCTGGAGATATTCAAGCATCCAAAATTTACCAAGGAGATAGCAGTTGGAGTTCTGGATGTGCATAGTCACATTATCGAGAAGAAAGATGAGGTGAAAGAGAATATAAGAAAAGCTTTAAGGGCTTTCCCCGTCCAGAAGGTTTACATTGATCCAGACTGTGGTCTTAAGACCAGAACGCCGGAGGAGGCAGAAGAAAAGTTGAAAGTTATGGTGGAAGCAGTCATAGAGATAAAAGAGGAGCTGGGAATCGAATAAAAAATCCTAACAGATTTAAAAGAGGAATCAACGGATCAAACGGATTCGTCTGGAATGATTTGCCGTGAAAAGATAGTGGTTTTAATCATCTGTTTCATCTGTTGGGTCTTCTGTTGGGAATAAAAATATAGGCAGACAAAGGAGGATTTTATGTTAGTTTCCTTCAGCATTTTTCCCACAGATAAAGGAGAATCGGTGAGCAAGTATGTAGCTAAGACCATTGACATTGTGGACAAAAGTGGTTTGCCCTATCGTACCTCCGCCATGAGCACAGTGGTGGAAGGAAGTTGGGATCGGGTGTTCAAAGTAATTAAAAAATGCCGCGACAATATGGTGAAGGAGAGTAACCGGGTATATATGGTAATTACCATCGATGATCGAAAGAGAGCTAAAAGTAGGTTGACCGGCAAAGTGAATCGAATTGAGAAAGTCTTGAAAAGGAAAATCAACAGGTGACAGATTATATCTTAGTTTTCATCACCGCTTCATCGGAGAAAGAGGGGGAGAAGATTGCCTCCGCTCTGATAAAGGAGAGATTGGCGGCTTGTGTTAATCTGATCGGGGGAATGAAGTCAACCTTTAGGTGGAAAGGTCAGGTTTCCACAGAGAAGGAAATTCTCCTCATCGCCAAGACAAAGGATGTGCGTTTTGAAAGGTTGAAAAAGAGAGTTACAGAACTCCACAGTTATGAGGTGCCGGAAATCTTAGCTTTACCTATTTTAGCCGGATTTGAAAAATACTTAAGCTGGATAGAAAAAGAGACGGCATGAGACTTTTTGAAAAAATGCGTGGAGATGGTAATGGGGAGTGTTCCCCTTTAGGGGAACAGGTTAAAGTCTGTTGTCTTTTAGAAAATTTAAGGGCAAGCTAAAGTCCGCGGGATCTTGAGACTTGACACTTCAGATCAAAGTGCAGTTTGGAGTGTTTGCCTTCAGGCAAACTAAAACTTTTGAGGTTTTGAAGTCTCGATTTGCCCATTCAAATTTTGCTTTTATAGTCCCCTCAGTATGGTCTTTCTAACAGAAAACCTTCCCGAACTTTAAGCAGACAGCTAATGGAAAACGTGTTTACATTAGAGAGAATGGATGCAGTTTAAGAAAATTCAAAATGGCTTTATGTTGAGGTTGGTAAAAGGAGAAGAGGTGATAAGTTCATTATCTTCTTTTGTGGAGAAGCAAAAAATTTCGGGAGGTTTTATCTTTGGTCTGGGTGCTTTTAAGGATGCAACCTTAGGTTATTTCGACTCCGACAACAAAAAATATATAAAGAGAACTTTTCCGGATGATTTAGAGTTTAGTGTTACCGGGTCCATATCATACTCAAAAGGAAAGCCTTTTGTTCATGTCCATGCTACGGCTGGAGGACCAAACATTAGCACAGTTTATTTCGGTCACCTTTTTTCTGCTACCGTTTCTGCCACGGGAGAATTTTTTATCATACCCTCAGATACAAAAATCGAAAGAAAAACTGATCCGGAAACCGGATTGAATTTGCTGGACCTATCATAAGAAAATCCTTGCCATTTCTTCATAAGCTTTTAATATTGTGCATGCTCTGGTAATGTCTGAGGATTGAGCTAACTGGTCGAAGGCAAAACATCAATTCATTAGTTTATTTGGGATTTTCACACTTTTGTAAATGGAAAAAGCAATAATTACACTTACTACTGATTTTGGCACAAAAGACGGATATGCGGGAGCAGTCAAAGGGGTGATTAAAAGGATCAACCCGGATGTAGAGATAGTAGATATCACCCACCAGATAGAACCGTTCAACGTTTTGGGCGGGGCGTTTGCTTTGAACAATTTTTATAGATTCTTTCCCAAGGATACGGTACACATGGTAGTCGTCGATCCGGGTGTGGGAAGTCAGCGTCAGCCACTTCTGATAAAATCAGAAGACTTCTTGTTCGTGGGTCCTGACAATGGGGTCTTCAGCTTTGTGTATGAAAATGAAAGAATGGCAGAAATAATACTTCTTTCCAACAAGAAATATTTTTTAGCCCAGCTATCCAGAACCTTTCATGCCAGAGACATCTTTGCTCCGGTGGCGGCTTATCTTTCCCTGGGTGTGAACCCGAAGGAGTTTGGTCGAACGGCAAAAGAATGCTACAAGTTGATCATTCCAGAGCCCAAATCATCAAAGAGAGGCTTGGCCGGAGAAATCATTCATATAGATGATTTTGAAAATTTAATTACCAATATCCGTGCAGAGCTTCTGCAGGGTAAAGGAGTTGTTAGGATCTCTGTGGGAAAAAGAGAGATAAAAAGAATAGCTAAATCATACTTTGACATCCCGAAGAAAGAAGTGGGTGCTTTGGTGGGGAGTTCGGGATTCTTGGAGATTGCTGCAAATCGAGGAAGCGCTCAAAAGATTTTGAAATCAAAGATCGGCACTACGGTAAGAATAATATTTTAGAGTAAAGCAAAAAGTGTGACCTTGCGAAAAAAGAAAAAAGATACAACAAGGAGAAAAGTTCGCCCCTCCTGGGATGAATACTTTATGGGCATTGCCGAGTTGGCGGCAACCCGCTCCACCTGCCTGAGAAGACAGGTGGGGGCGGTGATTGTCAAGGACAAAAAGATTCTGGCAACCGGTTACAATGGTGCTCCCTCCGGACTCAAGCATTGTCTGGATATTGGTTGCTTAAGGGAAAAGCTTAGGATTCCATCCGGAGAAAGGCACGAGCTGTGCCGAGCCACGCATGCAGAGCAAAATGCCATTGTTCAGGCAGCTCTGTTCGGGGTGAGCATCAAAGATAGCACCATGTATTCCACCACTCAGCCGTGTATTTTGTGCTCCAAACTGATCATCAACGCTGGAATACGGAAGATTGTGATCAAGAATAACTATCCGGACAAGATGTCGAGCCAGATGTTAAAAGAGGCGAAAATCAAAATACAAATATATAAAGATGATAAAATATCCAAAGTGAAAGGAAGAAGCAAAACAAGATGAGATGCCCTTTTTGTGGACACGAGAAAGATCGGGTGGTGGATTCGCGCACCTCGCAAAATGGAAGATCGGTCAGAAGAAGAAGGGAATGCGAATCCTGTAAGAAGCGCTTTACCACCTATGAGTACGTAGAGGACGTCTCCCTGACCATAATTAAAAACGATGGCAGAAGGGAGCCGTTCGACCGACAGAAGCTTCAGAGAGGAATTGAGCTGGCTTGCAAAAAACGTCCCATCAGCTCCAAAAAGATCGCCTCTGTTGTGGATGAGATAGAGGAAACAATGCAGAATCTCTCCAAGCCCGAGATAACCAGTAAGGAAGTGGGTAAGGAGGTAATGCGAAGGCTAAAGGAGCTGGATGAGGTGGCTTACGTGCGATTCGCCTCGGTATATCATAAGTTCAAAGACATAAATGAATTTATGGATGAGCTGAAAGGTCTTTTAAAGTGAAATTAGACAACAATTATAAAGAATGGTATTGCACCACATTGTTGTTTGGAGTTTTTGATGATAGTGTTAACGACTTAATGAAGAAGAAGAAAAGATGAGAATACATGGTATTACTGTCAAAAATTATCGTCCGTTCAAGGTGCTAGAAGATGTAAGACTCGGTCAATTAGCAACAATAGTTGGAAAAAATGACACCGGTAAATCTAGCATTCTTCGAGCCATTCAATTATTCTTTGAAAAGAAACCCAAAATTGACCCAAGCGATGTTCATGACAGTGCAGCGTCAAATGAAGATATGATAATTGAAATTGCCTTTACATCGTTTCCGGAAAAGATTGAGATAGAAGAAGGCATTGAAACAACATTCAAAGATGAAATGTTACTTGACCAGAATGGACATCTAAGAATACGGAAAACGTGTCTCCATGATAAACTTTCAAATTTTGGAATATCTCTCATTATACAGGACTTTCAAGATGACACCTTTGCGGGTTTGGCAAACCTGAAGGAAACCGAACTTAATAAGAGATGTGAAAAGGTGGAGATTGATGTTGCAAAGGCCGGACGTGGAATAACAAATAAAAGTAAACGGGTGGCTTTAAGGGCAAAAGCTAAAGAAAGAGGAATAGAAATTGGGGAATATGAGTTGAAACTCTCTTCAAAGGATGAGTTATGGAAAGGTGTTGAATCGCTTCTTCCAGATTTTGATCTATTTGAATCCGAGACTAAAACTGATGTAAGTGAAACATCCTTCCAAAGTCCATTCCGTCCAATAATCAAAACCGCAGCAGACCAGCCAGATGTTACCGATGCTAGGAGTAAGTTTGCTGGGGCTATAGAAAGATCACTTCAAGGAGAAGTTGATAAAATATTTGAAAGACTCAAAAGACATACTGATGACATCGATGCTCTTACAGTCAAGCCTGTTTTTTTATGGGATAAAGCTGTAACCCTCCAAATCTATGGAAAAGATCATGATGGTATTGATAAACCAATTGAAAAAAGAGGTAGTGGAATAAGGCGTCTCTTGATGGTCGCTTTCTTTGAATATTTAGCTGAAAAAGAAGAAGAAAAAGCGGCTAATTTTATTTTTGGAATTGAAGAACCAGAGAATGATTTGCACCCTGGTCTGCAACGAGAACTTACTCAATCCTTTCGACAACTTGCAGATTTGGGATATCAGATCATTATCACTTCTCATTCTCCTGTTTTCGCTGGAGCTTCTCCGATAGAAGATTTAACATTAATTATACGAAAAGGAGGCATAGCCAGAGCAATTCAACACCCAGAACTCGATAATAGTGAAATTGCTGAGGAACTCGGTGTTGAACCGGCAGATCAGATAACGGGCTATAACGCGTGTGTTTTCGTTGAAGGCCAAGATGATATTATGTTTTGGAAAACAGTAGCATCTAAACTGAAAGAAGGTGGCTATATTGGTTCCAATTTTGAAGACAAAAAAATTGGATTTATTCCAGTTGGGGGAAGTAATCTTAAGTGTTGGATGGATATTAGAGCAATGAAACGGTTGAATCGGCGATTTGCTACCATTGTAGATAGCGATCGAAAGAGTCAAACCGATACCATTCCTCAAAGGAAACTTAATTGGCAAAAACAATGTGAAAACGAAGGAGGCATTTTCCTCATTCTTCGAAAAAGCGAGATAGAAAATTATCTTCATCCAATGGCTATCCAAAAATCTGGCAAGACCTTACAACAATATACCGACTTTACAGATATGAAGAAGTTATTCGGGAAAAATGTTATCAAAGTTATTGATGATATGGCGGTAGACGAGATTTTAGAAATGGATAAATATGAAGACAAAGGTACTGAACATCACGAGCTTAAAGAAATCGTAGAAGAACTGCTTAACATGATAATAGAAGGAAAGCATAGTGTATAACGGATTGTATCTGGTTACGGCTACTGTCTCACGACCAAATTCTTTGCTTTGGTCTTAGAACTTCAGATCCACTCGCAATGATAACCAAAGCTCTGTGTAAGCTTCAATTAAATTAACAAACAAAGAAAAAAATGGGCAAAGAAGAAAACAGGATGGGCTTTTTAGATCATCTGGAAGAATTACGAGGGAGAATAATCAAGTCCCTGATCTGTATCATCCTCTTCTCCATTGGGGCTTATGTTTTTTCCGAAAGATTGATAGAACTTGTCACCCGTCCCATCCCGGAAGTTTACTTCATGGCGCCCACCGAGGCTTTCTCCACCCGCATAAAGATCTCCTTGATCGCTGGTATCATCGTCAGCGTGCCAGTGCTATTCTACCACCTTTGGAAATTTATAGTTCCGGGACTTTTCGAAAAAGAGATAAAGATGATAATCCCGGCAGTGCTTGCCTCCACCATCTTCTTTTTGATAGGTGCGGTCTTCTGCTTTTTATTTGTGTTACCTTTGAGCATGAAGTTTCTTTTGGGCTTTGGGACTGAGAAGCTAAAGCCCATGATCAAGATCAAAGATTACATAAGCTTTGTGAGTTATATGATATTAGCCTTCGGCGCAGTTTTCGAACTTCCGGTAATATCTTATTTTCTGGGAAAGATGGGAATAATAACTGCGAGGACTTTAATAAAGGGTCGAAGATTCGCTGTTACAGCCATTTTGATACTGGCCGCCATTATCACCCCTCCGGATATTTTTTCACAATTTATGCTGGCAGGTCCTTTGTATTTTCTATATGAGGTCAGCATCGTGGTGGTGAAGATCATCCAGAGGAAAAAACACACTCCTGAGAAAAATGCTGAGGTGGGAAAATGAGAGACCCGTTCTTAGTCGTTTTCATTCTATATCTTTTGTTAGCCTCCACTCCTCGGGTCTGCTCAGAGGAGGCCTCAGATTCTCTTTACGCATCTGGATCAGGTTTTGAAGAGGTATTAACCGATGCCCTAAGATGCATTAAGATGACCCCGGGGGATCTGGTATTCAGAGACGATTACGTTGATGTCGATTCATTCAGACTGGAATTGGTCGACCACTTTATGCGAACGCCAATGGCGACTAAATCCTTCAACCGGCAATGGCTTTCCGACTGGAAAGGCGCAACCCCAGAGCAAAGAAGGTTTTCTCTCCCCAGGATGTGCGCCGATTATCTTAAGATGCGGAGGAAAGAAGAGACTTTGAAATTCGAGGATACGTCTGTCCTGAGAAAACTGAATTCGGAAAATGAGCGGTTGCTGCAGGAGCACGGTAAGGTGTTAAAAAAACTGCCCGAACCCTTGCGGCGCTGTGTTACTGAACTTTTCGAAGACATAGTTCACTCACAAATCAGAACTGCACGGGCTTTCGATCAGTTGAGTGATGAGGAGAGGATGTTTGTCAGAGAGAACCTCCCCGTTATTCTCCTGGAGGACGTAGAGGATGAATTCAAAACGCCGGAGGAGTTGGAAGAGTTGGGCGACTATGAAGAACAACTGGCCGAGGAGATGATGCCGTATCTCGCCAAGACAGATGTGGCAAAAATCATCTATGCCGGCGATAGACTGTCATTTGCCACTCAGCTATGCATGCCTCGTCTGAGGCAATACCTGGCTTGCCAGCCTGAGCCAAAGCCACTGGTGAAGGACAAGAAGGACAAGGCGAATGATCTGATCCTCAGACTCCAGACGTCTCGTGGGGAGCTGATCATAGGGGGATTTGGCTCCTCCAAGTACAGCGGAAGTCCTGCCATAGTGATCGATCTGGGCGGAGATGATGAATACTGCATCTCAGTTGACTCAACGAAGGAATTTGCTTCCTCAGTAATCATTGATCTGGAGGGAGATGATGTGTACCATGCTGACGGTGACTTCGTTTATGGATCGGGGTTCTTCGGACACGGGATTCTGGTTGATCTTTTGGGAGACGACACTTATCTAACGAACAATTTCTCGTTGGGTTCCGGTCTTTTCGGCGTCGGAGTGCTCGTCGATGAACAGGGTAATGATAAATACTTCGGCGATACCTTCGGCCAGGGTGCGGGGAGCTTCGGGATGGGATTCCTTGTAGACATGGAAGGAGCTGACCAATACTCGGGTGCTCTCTTCGTCCAGGGTTTCGGATTTGTTTCCGGGCTGGGCGCGCTGATTGATTCCTCGGGAAATGACAACTATTTTGCCGGCGGCAGATACAAAGACATTTTGAGATACAAAGATCACTATATCAGCCTTTCGCAGGGTTTCGCCTACGGATTGAGACCGATGATGTCCGGCGGGATTGGAATGCTGTTTGATCTATCCGGCAACGACGTTTATACCTCAGATATATTCGGTCAGGGATCCAGCTACTGGTTTAGTCTGGGAACTTTGATGGACGCGGAGGGTAATGACAAGTACGTTTCCTTCCAATATGCTCAGGGAGCAGGAACACACCTGTGCCTGGGCATCCTGGAGGATGGAAGCGGAGATGACGTGTATATCTCCCACGGTGTCTCTCAGGGCTGTGGGCACGATCTGGCATTGGGAATGTTGTGGGATAAGTCCGGTGATGACAACTACGTCGCCCAGAGTCTATCTCAGGGGGCAGGAAGTGCCAACGGATTTGGAATTCTGGTGGATGAGGGTGGCGACGATGGGTACTACGTAAGCATAAAGGACAATACCCAGGGTTATGGCAATCCCAGAAGAGACTATGGCTCTGTGGGAATGCTTCTGGATCTTTCGGGCAAAGATCGGTACATCGGAAATGGAAAAGATAGCACCTGGTGGACCACTCCATCAAAGTGGGGAGTGGGGATAGATAGATGATAAAAGTCCACAAGAAGAAAGGCCTAACTCATGAGCAGAGCTAAATTATTCATCATCTGCCTTTTTGGCGTCTTTTTAGCAGAAAGCGGATATTGTGGGAGCTTAAGCGAGAAAGATGACTTGAAGAAAAAAGTAGACAGCCTTTTTGTGTTGGCATGTGGGGGGTTGGAAAAATACAGAGATCAAGCCCAGCCGGCAGAAAGTATGTTGGTTGAGATGGGAGAGAAAGCGGTTCCCTATCTTCTGGAAAAACTAACCACCCAGAGCGCCAGGGAGAAATGGACCTTGATTCGAATCTTTGGAAAGATTGGAGAATCGGCTGCCATTCCTGTGATAGGGCGCTTAGACAGCGAGGACAAAGATGAGACCAAGCTTGCCATACGAATCCTGGGCGAAATCAAAGACAACCGGGCGGTGGAACCTCTGATCCGGTTTCTAAACAAAGAAGACTATAATATCAGAAGCCACGCTTGTGAGTCATTGGGGAAGATCGGGGATACAACCGCGTTTAACGATGTAAGCTCACGCATGGAGGATTCAGTGGAGGTGGTCAGGAAAAGTGCGGCGGTGGCTTTAGGAAACATGAAGGACGTCCGAGGGATTCCTTTTTTAGTTCGTGGCTTGTCCGATCATCATTTCAGTGTTCGTATGAGTTCAGCAAACTCCTTGCTCGAAATTAGCGAACCAGCGGTTAAACCTTTACTCTTCCTTTTAGACCATTCCGCCCCGCCAACCTTGCATTTAGCCATTGAGTCGTTGGGAAGACTTAAGGACAAAAAAACGGTACCCCCTCTTTTGGAAAAGTTGAAAGATGAAGACTGGGCTACCAGGGCTTTTGCCGTGGAGGCTTTAGCTGAGATCGGCGACCAAAGAGGGATTCTGGCCATCAAAAAAATGAAAAAGGTGGAGACGCACCCTTTTGTCATGAGCAAGATTGATCAATGTTTGGAAAAGAAGGATTGAAAACATTGTGTTGGGGCAGCGGTTGAATCCCTGTTCCAATAAGAAGAGGCAGTTAAACGGAAGTCGCAGCCTTTAGGCTGCGCCAAAGAAGCGGTTTCCAATTTTGAAAAAACCTTCCGAAAAACCTTCTGTCCTGGACGATAATACATGAAAAAGGGGAAACCCATAAGCAAAAAGCTCAACAGAAAATTCTATAACCGTCCCACCGTGCAGGTGGCAAAGGAGCTTTTGGGAAAATATCTGGTGGTGCAAAAGGATGGATACAATCTTTCAGGTAAGATCGTGGAGACTGAGGCTTATATTGGCTTTAAAGATCCTGCCAGCCATGCCTACCGGGGCATGACCCCCAGAAATATGGTAATGTTTGGTGACCCGGGTTATGCATATGTTTATATCACTTATGGAATACATCACTGTTTGAATTTGGTCACGGAGAAAAAAGGTTATCCTGCTGCAGTATTGATCAGAGCATTAGATCCCACTGATGGAATAGGATTGATGATGAAAAGAAGGGAACGCCAGAGTTTAAAAGACCTCACCAGCGGCCCGGCAAAGTTGTGTCAGGCTCTGAATGTCGATAGAAAAGTGAATGGAGCGGACCTGTACTCTGACGTTATCTATGTAGAAGATCGGGGAGATGAAGTGCAAAAAATTGCGTCTTCTTCTCGAATTGGTATAAAGGAGGGGAAAGAAAAGAGATGGAGATTCTATATAAAAAACAGCGAATTTGTTTCCAGATAATCGAAACTTAAACCATACTATTTTAGTTCTGCTTCCTTTGTTTTATATAACGTTCCTTAACATTAATGTCGAATACACGTATATTTTCAGGTGGACTTGAAGATACGATCCTGAAATAACAAAAATCTCAGACGCACAAGGATTTTGTCTTGGATAGAATCATTGGACTTTTAATAATCGCGCCACCTATTCTTTTTGCCTTGACCGTTCATGAGTATGCTCACGGCTGGATGGCGTTGAAATTTGGCGATCCTACGGCTAAAGATGCGGGAAGATTGACTTTGAATCCGCTTTCGCATCTTGATCCCATCGGAACCTTGATGCTTTTTATCGTTCATCTGGGGTGGGCAAAGCCGGTGCCGGTCAATCCATATAATCTTCGCTATCCCAAAAAGGACATGATGTGGATCTCTTTAGCTGGTCCTGGGGCAAACTTTTTAACTGCCTTTGCATGCGGTTTGATAATTCGACTGATAAATCCCTTGTCCGGAAACTTTGATATGAGTTCGTCTGCTTTTGGCATACTGGTTCTGATGATAGTGTATGGCATGGTGATAAATCTGGTTTTAGCTTTTTTTAATCTGATTCCCCTACCTCCATTAGATGGTTCCAAGATTTTGATGGGGCTTCTGCCGGCTGAATATGAATATCAGATGATGCAGTTAGAAAGGATAGGTCCATTTTTGCTTATCGGAATTATCGTTATCGGCAGCCTTGCCAGTGTGCCTATATTGTGGATGATTCTTCATCCATTTATCAGTTTCTTTTCCTTTCTTTTTGCCGGAGTGGATTTCTCCAGATTTTTTTAAACAAGATAAAACGGTCAACGGTATGAACCATACGATTCATACCAGCGAATTAAAGAGATCAACCAGACGGAAGGATCATATTTGCATATTCTTCGGATTAAAACCCTCCTCTCTGGATTTATACTAGCATTTCTTCCTTTGGCTGGATTTCTTGTTTTCGGCTGTGGTCCCAAGCCAAAGCTTACTCCTGAAAATAGAACGCCCCAGAACGTCTTAAGATGTGCACAAAAAGATCAGATCGAATTTGAGACCCTGGCCTGTCTTTTGGATTTGAAGCTTAAGGGAGAGGAGGCGAAGTTTTCGGGAACAGTCGAATTCTTTTACAAACATCCAGATACCTTTTTCTTCTATCCCCGGACATTCTTTGGAGTGAACATGTTTAAAGTCAGAGGAGAAGCTGATAGCTTGACCATTTATTTCCCCAAACAAAATGAGTTCTATCGCGGGAGCTTTGCTGATTTTGAAAAAGCCGGATGGTGGAACTGGGATATCTCTCTGGATATACTTCTGGATTTAATCTTAGGAAAAGGCGAATTAACAGAGGAAAATGCCAGATTTGCAGAAAGCACAAAGAACCTGTTTTTATACAAATTTGAAGATGATAATTGGATAAAGGAATACTGGATCGACTCCCGGAGATGCAGATTGACCAAAAGCGTTTGGAGGCAAAAAAAAGGAAAAGAGTTTTACCAGATAGAATATAAGAGTTTTACCACTTTCTGGATTTTTTTGGTAGACGCCACACATAAGCAGGTGGAGATTCCCAAAGTCATAGAGATAAAATCCCGGGCGAAGGATTCTGCTCGGATTAGATTCTTAGAGAGAAAATTTAATTTACCCATCCCTCCAAAAAAAATTGAGCTTGAAATTCCAGGGAATGCCATACGCGTGGATTTTGAAACCTCATGAGAACCAGATTACAGGGAAATGCGTAGAAAGGAAGACTGCAAGTGGTGCACATAATCTGAAGGCAATCCTTCCAAAGCTCCCGGTGGATATCCTCATCCACGAGCAAAGCACAAGTCCTGTTTCTTGAGATTGATGGGGGATGGATAACTTTACCAGCCAGTAGTAACTTTCGGTCGAGAATTTCGATTTTCTTGTTAGGGCGGGGGTTGAACCCCCGCCCTAACAAGTGGGTGATAGTATCCACAAGAAGCTACAAATATCCGACCATGATGGCCACAAATTTTTCGGTTGCAAAGTTGGTTTTTTGTTTGTAACTTTTTAGCGGCATGAACAAATTTATCGAAGAGATCGTCAAAATCATATCCAGGGAAATTGATCTCCCCAAAGAAGAGATAAAAGCTTTGGTGGAGATTCCACCTGACCAGAAGTTAGGAGACTATGCCTTTCCGTGTTTTGTATTAGGCAAAAGGTTGAAGAAATCTCCGAACCAGATCGCGGGTGAACTTGCCCTCCGGATGAAAGTCACTGGATTGATTCAGGAGATTTACTCTATCGGTCCCTATGTCAATTTTAAAGTAGATAAAAACAAACTGGCTGAATTTGTGCTCAGTCAGATATTCGATCAGAAAGACAATTATGGTTCTGATAATGCGGGGAAAGGTAAGACCATAGTTGTCGATTTCTCCTCGCCTAACATCGCCAAGCCTTTTGGCATTGGACACCTAAGAACGACCGTGATCGGAAACAGCCTATATCACATTTTCAAAAAACTGGGATTTAATGTCGTTCGCATCAATCATCTGGGGGATTGGGGCACGCAATTCGGAAAAGTGATCTTAGCCTACAAGATGTGGGGAGATGAGAATGAGTTATTAAAAGATCCCCTATCCACCCTGTATGACCTTTATGTTAGATTTCATCAAGAGGTGGAAAAGAAGCCCCAACTGGAGGAAGAAGCCCGCGCGTGGTTCAAAAGATTGGAGGAGGGTGATAAAGAGGCGACCGAGTTGTGGAAAAAATTCAGAGACTACAGCCTGGAGGAGTTCAATCGAGTATACCAGATGCTGGGGATAGAATTCGATTCCTACGCTGGGGAAAGCCTTTACAACCAATTCATGGATCAGACCATTGAGGAGATCAAAGCTAAAGGTTTAGCAGAAATGAGTCAGGATGCTTTGATCGTTAAGTTAGAGAAATACGACCTTCCGCCATGCCTTTTGAAGAAAAAGGACGAGGCAACTTTATATGCTACCCGGGACATTGCTGCCGCTATCTATAGATATAATACCTATCATTTTCACAAGTCGCTTTACGTGGTGGGGAGTGCCCAAAAGCTTCATTTTCAGCAGGTCTTCGGTGTGCTGGAGCTCATGAGATACAAATGGGCAAAAGACTGCGTCCACGTCGACTTTGGCTGGATCAAACTCAGGCAGGAGATGATGTCCACGCGAAAGGGAAACATAATTCTCCTGGAAGACGTTTTGAACAAGTCCATCCAACTGGCCGGGAAAATCATAGAGGAGAAAAACCCGAAGTTGGAGAATAAAGAAGAGGTGGCTAAGGATGTGGGAATCGGCGCGGTCTTATTTGCTGACCTGTCCACTCGGCGAAACAAAGACATAGATTTTGACTGGGATCAGGTGCTTTCCTTCGAAGGGGAGACCGCTCCCTACGCGCAATACACTCACGCCCGTCTGTGTAGCCTTTTGCGAAAATACGGAAAGTCGATCCACCAAGAAATTGACTTTGGCGTATTGTCAACTGGCGAAGAGAGCACCATTATCAAATTGCTGGAAGATTTCCCTCGAAAGGTGAAAGCATCGGCAGAAAGCTACGAGCCTGCTTTTATCTGTTCTTTTTTAGTTAATCTTTGCTCCATTTTCAATCGCTTCTATCAGAAACAAAGAATCATAACCGAAGATGAAAAGTCTACCAAAGCTCGTATGCTTCTGATCAAGGCGATTCAACTCACCCTGAAAAGCGGGCTTTCCCTTCTGGGCATAAGGGCACCGGAAAGGATGTAGATTATAAGCGCGGTCCTGGGCGCAGAGCTGTGACCTATCGTCATTCCTGGCGAGACCATCTAACTCTATAGGATTGTGAGAGGTGGAGTCACCAGTTGGCACATTTGTGCCGCCAGCCTCGCAAGAATCCACGCATCATGAAATAGGGAACACAGGGGGGTAGAAGAAGTCCAAGATTTAGAACGAGTTAGGTACTGTTCGATCAGGGTCGCTATATGGCATGATTTTTGCACAAATAGGGAAAGAGAATCCCATCTTTAAGGAAATCTCCGGTGAAAGGAGATGAAAAAGATGAAAAAATACAGAACTGCCGCGATCCTTGGTCTTGCGCTTATTCTCTTGATGTGCAGCAAGACGAAAAACCCGGTGACAAGTTCGGGTGAAGACCCGACAGGTTTCAAGTTCAAGTCTTTGCAAAGTAGCTGCGGAGAGGACTCAACCGACACGATGGCCGAAGCCGCCAAGGGCGACACGGTAATCTTCAGCGCCCATGGCGACACGATCTTCGTGACCCACCAGGATGCGTTTTACAATTGCTGTTCGGAGATCGCAATTGACGTGGTGCAGACTACGGAAGGGTTCGATCTATTTGAGCGCGATACCAGTGAAGAAGCTTGTTACTGCATGTGCGATTTTGACATCACCGCCATCATCTCAGGGGTTTCTGAAGGCGAATATGTCGTCAGACTCTTCGATATATATGGCAACATTGTGGATTCTGCGGTTGTCACTGTCTACGGCTATGTCTTCTAGCCAATCATCGAGGTTTGACGGTCCATTGTGTCTTCTCATCCAGGCGGTGTCGCCATTCGGATAATACTTTATGGTGACGTATTCCTGACCTGTGTCGGTGAACCGACCGTATCCCGTCATATAGACATTGCCAGAACCATCGACAGTTACGGCGTGAGCACGATCCGTGCTGTTTCCAGGTCCGCTGTATCTCTTCACCCAGGCAGTATCTCCATTTGGACAATACTTTATGGTAGCGTAGTCCGGGCCTGTGCCGCTGGCATTACTAGATCCCGTCAAGTAGACATTGCCGGAGCCATCGACGGCTGGCTGGCCCGCTCTGTTTGCCAAGCCGGGTATATCCCTTACCCAGCAGAAGGCCACCTCCATTACCTCACTTTTTCCTGCTACAAAAAGCTTTAGCTACTCAAAACCCCGACGCTATATTCCCCTTGTGTCAGCTGCAGGTTGGATATGCCTGCCAGCCATGGGCCGATAGGCGTATCCAACATCTCGAAGTGATGTAGAACCAATGATTCTTTTCAGCCTCCCTTTTATTCCCTTCCGTTCCGCTATATGCGGAATGCGAGAGGGTCAGGTTGAAAATCCCACCAGAAGCGGGGGTGAGGGTGATTTATGAGGTCATAGGGATTGAATCCCGGTTCATCCGTGAGGGAACCTGGTGACCGGGGTCACGGCATAGTTCGGCCGGACGAACCCGGCGGTCCAGGGGCGCCGTAATAGCCTGCGCGTTAGGACAAATGCCAGGGGTTACTTTTTTGTCCTGGCATCAACCCTCACTTTCCTTTCTCATAATGGTCTTCCTGCAGTCGGCTCCACCAGCTGAAAGCTTACCTGGTTTCCCGCGGTTATCAAGCCAACCGGGGTTCGGTTTTTGATTCGGACATCGGGCGCTCCTGCCGATACTGAAAATGAGATCACCGGTGGGGCTTTTTCCACCAATTATGGTCCTTCGGTTTGACAGTCAAAATTTAGCTTGACAATTGTCTGGAAGGGTCAATTATTGTAACACGGAGGGTTAATATTTACGTTTCTGATGCTTGGAGAATAGGAATTCCCGAAGCTCGTGAACGAAAGGCATCGGCATTTCCTGTATCTGCAAAAATTTGAATTCCAATATGCCGAGCCTTATAGCAGGCTTTTCTTGACAGACGACCAAAAAATAGATCGAGAGGCGTGCATGAAAATCCTTGGAAAGCTCCACCTGAATTTTTTGTGTTGCCTGATCTACGGAGTACTTTCTGCCGTAAACATGTTCTTTTTGACGAGGGGAGGAATTAGTTTGAGTCCTGATTCTGTGAATTACATCTCCATCGTGCAGATTTTTAGGATAGGTCAATGGACCAAAGCATTCGTGCTCACCTGGCCTCCCCTCTATCCAATATCAATTGCCTTAATCACTTTTTTCGGATTTGAAGGAGCAGAATCCGCCCGGATCATTTCAGTGATTTCCTATTCTGCATTGGTGATAGTGATGTTTCTATTTGCCAAAGCCACTGCCGGAAGATTGGTCGCACATCTGACTTCTATTTCGATGTTATTTTTCGCGCCACTTCTTTTTGTCTATAGTTTCTGCTGGTCAGAGACAGTATACATTACCCTTTCAGCCATTTCGTTGCTAACCTTAAACAAGTTTTATAAATCAACTGATGTAATGAGTAAAAGATACTTGATATGGGGTGCTATCTTTGTTGGACTTGCTTTTCTTACTCGTTACGCCGGCGTAGCTTTGTTTTTAGCTGGGTTTTTGGTTGTTGGGTTTAAGAGGGGAATTAAACTGACCGTTGATAAGATCAAGAACTTAGTCCTTTTTAGTGTAATCACATGCACACCCATAACCCTGTACTTGATTGGCTGTTTATATTATAAAGGTAAGTTTGTGCCATCCGCAAACAAAGTTGTAACCACGCTATGGCAGAGTTTCAATTTGTTTTTCAGCACAATTTATCATGATTCTCTGACTTTCGATTTGCGCTTCCAAGGTCATGTGGTAAGTCAGCAATCAGGTGTCCCGATACTTCTCTTAGGCAAGGTGGCAGGGTTAATCTTTCTCATTTTAAGTGTAATGTATTTCTTGCTAAGATTGTTTAAGAAAACAATTAAAGACCAAGTTGTGCCTATTATTTATGTAGCATGTTATAGTCTATTCATTGCATATGTCAGCACAGTTCGGTATGGCAACTTCATAGAATCTAGATTGTGTTCTCCCCTCTATCCATTTATCATAGTTTTAATGTTTTTTGTTGTCATTGCTGTTTGTAAAGGTGTTGCCCGACGAAGAACTAAGTTGTTGTTCTGGGGAGCATCAATATTTGCGGTGCTTTTTTTCTGGTCCATTCAATCAGGCTCCACTGTCAACCTATACATGCAAATGGCTGCTCCTGAGGCGCCTATGGTCGAACACCGTGACATTACTGGGGACGGAATTATTGACGTGTCAGATCTCATGTATTTGATTAACTATCTTTATAAAGGCGGTCCTCAACCACGACCTTTGGAAAATGCGAACGTTAACTGTGATGCAACTATAGACATGACTGATGTACTCTTTTTAGCCAATTATATATACAAGTCGGGCCCTCCCCCTTGCAATCTTGCAGATCATTAAATCCTTTATTCATTATCTCGCGCTTGACTTTAGAGAATTTCGGGTTCAGTAGATGGTCTCTGATGTTTCTTTTTAAATTCCATATAAATTCCAGATCAAGAGGAAAAATGTTTTTTGTTGACAGAATGATAATTGGGATTATATTAAAATAGGATATATTGACGTTTGCCCAATCCGGATGGGCTCTTGGCCTGAAAGGAAAAGTTGCGATGAGATATAAGGTTGGTTTGATTTTGATTCTGTTTTTAGGACTTGTCGCCTGTGGGAAAAAAAGTAATCCAACACAGAGTAATCCCACCATTCGTTTTGAGTCCTCTCATAGCGATTGCAAGGAACCGTCAGGAACGGAGAGGGTTGACATCAGCTCCTCCACCGACACCATCCGGGTGGCGCATTTTAATGCCCATTATAATACCTGTGCCAAGATAAAGGTGGATGTGGTGAAATCTAAATATGGATTCGATCTCTTTGAGAAAGATGAGGGAAAAAGTTGCGATGGTATGTGTTATTCTGACGTCACCACCATCATCTATGATCTTTCTGCTGGAACATATCTTATCAGAGTATTTGATACCACAGGCAGTTCAGTGGAACAGGGATACGCCATAATTCAACCTACAGAGGATGATGGTCCTCAAGGGTAATACTTCTTGGGAAGGGATTAAAACAAAACCCTAATTTTTTCGTTAAAGACACACCTCTGTTTGGTTTTTCACCTAAAGATCTAATCAAGCTGTCCCTAGCAACGAAGGCTGCTCTTTTTCATTCCTTTAAATTTTTCATATTAAGTTAACTGTTTTAACCGCCTCCGTCTGGATGGTTTGAAGTTTGTCCTTAACTGACCGATAAGAAAATATGCCTCTTGCTTTTTTGAACAAATTCCTTTTCGCGGATAAACGGTAGTGGCAACTTTTAAATCTCTAGAATGAATTCTAAAGTGTAGTTTAGACATTAAAAGTTAGTTTGTTGGAGACAGATGCAAGTGGACTTTTAGGAGGTGGCACAAAGCCAAAGGGTACTTTTGCCCGGCAGAATTTCTGTATTTCTTAATGGTTTCAAAAATAAAACTTGACACTAAATGGAAAGATCAATTATTCTATTTATTGATAGTTGGTCTTTTACAGGACTTTGAATATCCAAATATATGGCACTAAAAGATAAGGTATCAAAAGAACGCATGCCGGAAGTTTTGCCGGTACTCCCCTTGATGAGCACGGTTCTTTTTCCTTTAGGCATCTCTACCATTCAGGTGGGATATGAGAGAAATCTGAGGCTGATTCAGGATCGGGGAAAGACTGGCGAATTTATTGCCTTGACTTTTGTTCGGACTACCAACATGAGCCAGCTTACCACAGAGCAGGTGTCCACTATCGGGGTGATGGTAAAGATAATAAAAATTGAAGAATTGGGTGAAGGGGGAAAGCAGTTGACCGTGGAGGGATTGAAAAGAATCCGGTTAAAAGAATTTACGCAGATGCAACCTTACTTTGTAGCAGAAGTTGAATGTGCGGAAGAGAAAAGAGGAAATCTGGAAGAAGAGAGGCAACTGGTAAATCGAATTATGAACCTGATCAAACAGCTGGCGAAAGTTGATCCAACTTGTCCTGAAGAGCTTTATCATATCTTTAGCATGAATGCTGACACTCCCGGTAAGCTTGCGGATATGGTAGCTTCGACATTTCATTTCGATCTTGTGACCAAACAGGTGATTTTAGAAGAGTTGAATGTGGGGCAGAGGCTGGGAAGATTAATTGAGCTGTTACATGCCCAGATCAAAAAGGCTAAACTTGCAAAAAGTTTAACATCGGATGTACGTAAGGATTTGGAGAGAAAGGTGAGAGAGCATATTCTAGGAGAAGAGCTAAAGACCATAAGAGAGGAATTGGGAGAAGCCGAGCTTCAGGAAAAGGAAGTTGTGGAACTGAAGGAGAAGATCAAAGCCTCCTCTCTTCCTCCTTATGCGGAAAAGCAAGCTTTGCTGGAGGTGGAGAGGTTGCGATTGATCTCCACCGCTTCTGCTGAGTATGGCATGGTTAGGATACATATAGATTGGCTTCTGTCTTTACCCTGGACAAAAGAGAGTTGTGGGGAAGTAGATATAGAGAGATTGGAGAGAATCTTAACTTCCGAACATTTCGGACAAAGGAAGGTTAAGGAGAACATCCTGCAGTTATTCAGCGTTCGAAAACTAAAAAAGGACTTCAAAGGGATAGTTTTATGCTTTGTGGGTCCGGCTGGAACAGGGAAAACCTCCTTAGCTCAAGCAATTGCCAAAGCCCTGGGGAGAAAATTTGTGAGAGTAAGCGTAGCCGGGGTGAGGGATGAAGCTGAAATCAAGGGGAGCCGCTCAACCTATACCGAGGCATTTCCCGGAAAGATTCTGGGTGCCATAAAAGAGGCAAACTGCTCCAATCCTGTGATAATGATAGAGCCGGTGGACAAGATGGCAAAAGAGAACCTCAAAGGAGATCCGGCCGCCGCGTTAGTTGAAGCTTTAGACCCGGATAAGAATTTTAGTTTTCTGGATAACTATCTGGGAGTTCCTTTCGATCTTTCGGATGTGATATTTGTAACCACTGCCCTGGTACCCGATGAGATTCCGGGTAGTCTTTTTGACCTGATGGAGATGATTGAATTCTCTGGATTCATAGATGAGGAGAAGTTGGAGATTGCCAAGAAGTTTATCCTGCCCATGTTACTTAACAAACATGGCCTGTCAGAGCAAGATATTCAGTTCACAGATGAAGCTTTAAAAAAAATAATAAGGCAATACACGGTGGAGGCGGGAATAAGGAGCCTGCAAAGGGAGATGGAGAATATCTGTCGCAAATGCGCCCGGACTAAAGCCTCGCAAAGTTTTTCGCCATGTACAGTCACCACTGACAATCTGGTGGAGTATTTAGGTACACCGGTTTACATTCCGGACATAGTCCCCAAAAACCCGGAGATCGGCGTTGCTATCGGCCTTGCTTGGACCGAGGCAGGGGGAGATCTGATGTTGATTGAAGCCTTGAAGATGAAAGGGAGTGGGCAGGTGATCTTTACCGGGCAGTTAGGCGAGGTGATGAAGGAGTCCATTCAAGCCGCCCATAGCTATGTTCGTTCCAAGGCGGAGATATTGGGAATAAACTACGATGATTTCACTAACTATGATATTCACATCCACTTTCCCTCCGGTTCCATTCCAAAGGATGGGCCCTCGGCAGGCATCACGGTCTCCCTGGCCATAGCCTCGGTGATGAGCGACAAACCCATAAGAAATGATATGGCCATGTCGGGAGAAGTATCTTTGAGGGGGAGGGTGATTCCGGTGGCGGGGATACGGGAAAAGGTGTCTGCTGCACACCGCGTGGGAATCCGTCATGTGATCCTACCCAAAGGAAATGAAAAAAATCTTTTGATTCTGCCGGAAAAGATCAAAAAAGAGACCGATTTCATTTTCGTGGAGAGGATCGAAGAAGTGTTCAAACATGCTCTTTTGGAACATGACGAAACACAGAGAGGTATCGAGGAGATTTTGAGAAAAGAGATAGGCAAGATGGTGAAGACCCAAAAAAGAAAGGTAGGCAAAAATAAAAAAGTTAAAAAGAAGGTGGCTAAGAAACGTTAGATAAGAAAGGTGGTAGTCTCTCTCCGGATGGAAATTTCATTTTCTCAGACGGTGAACTAAGACCCGGTCTGATTATTTGCCCCGAAGGAAGAAGAGAAGAGCATAGCCAATTTCTAACTGCTTAGTTTTTTAACTTCTCAGGGTAAGGATTCAAGGATAGCTGAGGTGTTGGCGATAATTGATAATAGACGCTTTGAGTTTTTGACCGACTGTTAAGGTGGATTGGCATCCGAGCAAAGACATAGATAATCCAAACACAGAAATTGATTGAACTTATGTCCCCTGATAGAATTTTGGTGGTTGACGATGAGCTGTTTGTCAGAGAGCTGCTTTTAGAGTTTTTGAGCACTCAGGGCTATGAGGTGTCACTGGCCGATTCGGGAGAGAAGGCAGTGGAGCTGATGCAGATTCACCCGGCGGACGTGGTTTTAGTGGATCTGAAGATGCCGGGCATCGACGGAATTGAGACCTTGAAGCAAATTAAAAAAATAGCTCCCCACGCCCTGGCTATCGTCATGACCGGATATCCCACCATCGAAAGCTCCATTGAAGCACTGCGAAGTGATGCTTGTGATTACGTGGTAAAACCTTTTAAATTGAATGATCTAAAATCCTCTATTGAAAAAGCACTGCAGGAACGTAAACTGAAAATTGAGATAAGCCAGCTTAAGGATCGAATTGCACAATTAGAGGCGGAATTGGAAAAATTCTCAACCCTTCAAAACAAAACCTAAATTCGTCCTGTTTGTTCAACCCGGCCTGTATCTCCAGCCCATATTTGGAATTAAGAATTATTCACTTTTCTTTAAGGCAGAACTTAGTTATGATTACCTTTCGAAGAAAAATTAATCCGTTTTGCAGCCTTCTCCCAGATGACGAATATATTGTTTTTTATCTTGACAAAGACCCCTTGAACTGATAGCTCGTAGGATCTTGGGATCGGAGAGAGCCATGTGTCTGTTAGAACAATATAAAAAGCTCTTGATGGAATATGATAAGGTTTTGAATCTGTCGAAGATGATATTGGCGGAGTTGAAAAATGAAGGAGAAGAAAAAGATATTATTTCTCTTCTGGGGAAAAAAAGAAAGGTGGGAGAGACCATTACTCACTTAACCAAAAAGATAGCCTCAAGTGAGATAAAAAGCTACTCTGACTCCAATTTAAGCTCACTGGCTGAAGTGAAAGATTTTTTAAATCAAATCACCGAAAAAGCAAAACTTGTTCAGGAAGTTGAAGATAAGATACAAAACCTCCTCCAGCAGAAAGATCCCAGGTAAAATCACATTTAAAAGACGGGAACCGTAACACACCCTCCACCTGCGTTCAGGGCAAAGAGAGCTGCGACCCTACCTTCCCAAAGTGAATGTAGTTTTGAGAACGTCAGAATTTCATCTTGGTGGTGGGAACGCAATTTGTCAACTTTTCAAAATCATCCCTTCTTAAATAATGGCTGGCAGGTTAAAAAAGTCTTGCCATAAGTTGGTAGGTGGATTAAATTAAATAGTTGACGAGATTTATAAGGTTTCCTTCTAACAGAGTGGTGAACCATTTGGTCCATCCGGGTAGGGGATAAGATGAAGGAAAAACAGCGTCAGAATGTTTCCCAGAAGGAACTGGAGGATTTTGTCACTTCCTTTTCCACGTTCAACCAAATCACCCGCAAACTACACTCCGCTTACAAGGATATAGAGAAGAAATTTGAAGACTTAAATCTCAAACTGGAGCGGACCAATTTGGAGCTGAGAGAAAGCTTGGCGGAGAAGGAGAAGATATCCAGCTATCTGAATAACATTCTGGAGAGTTTAATCTCTGGAGTATTAGCCATTGATCTGGATGGCAAAATAATCCTGATCAATCGGGCAGCCGAAAGCATTTTGGATTATCGAGCAGAAGAGGTATTAGGAAAACCCTACATGGAAATATTAGGAGGGGAAGTGGAGGAGAAGTTCACCCTTCCGTTTGTGTTAAAACACCAACAACTGTGTTTGAACGAAGAGAAGCAGGTTCGGTCCAAAACCGGAAAAAGGATTCCGGTAAGTTTTTCCACCTCGCTTCTTAAGGATAAAGAAGGCGAGATTTTAGGAGCGGTGGAGGTATTCTTCGACCTAACCAAGCTGAAACAGACAGAAGAGGAGATGAGGCGAGTGAAGACATTAGCCGCTTTGGGAGAGATGGCAGCGGTGGTAACACATGAGGTAAAAAACCCTTTAGGCGGCATACGAGGTTTCGCAGAGCTTCTGGAAAGAGACTTAGAGGGGGATTCCCGAAAAAGATTGGTCAAGAAAATCATAGAAGGGGTAGAGACCCTGGACCGGATCGTCAAAAGCCTGCTTGACTATACAAAACCGATCAGGCTGAACCCTCGGAGGGTTGAGATGGTCAAATTTCTGGATGAGGCCATCGATTTCTTTGAAATGGATACCTCACAAAAGAAGACAGAAATCCGTATGGTCAAAAATTATCCCAAGGATGAGCTTTTCTGTCATCTGGATACGGAGCAGTTTCGCCAAATTCTTTTAAACCTTTTGCATAATGCGGTCCAAGCTATGCCCCAGAGTGGCAAAATAACGATTGAGTTGAATCAGGATGTTGATACGCCAAGTATTTCCCACAAGATAAAGGATAAAGAAGTTATCTTAAAGATTTCAGATACCGGAACAGGAATGAGCCAGGAGACCTTAAGAAAACTTTTCACCCCATTTTTCACCACCAAAGAGGGTGGCACCGGCCTGGGCATGTCCACGGTTAAGAAAATTGTGGAGGCACACCGAGGCGATATAAAGGTGGAAAGCGAGCCGGGAAAAGGGACAATGGTAATGGTGAGATTACCCATGATTTTATAAAGAAATATCAATCACCTTTGGGTTCACTTTGTTTTGCAAACAAAAGAAAGTTAAAACTTTGGGTTTAGCTTATTGCAGAAAAGTGGGGAAGTAAACAGATGATGGAAAAGAAGATTTTAGTGGTGGATGATGATCCCCTTTTAAGAGATTTCTTAAGTGAAACTTTGAATCGCTCCGGGTATGGGGTGGATTTAGCTTCCACCGGAGAAGAGGCTTTGGAGAAGATCAGAGAGGAGGAATACGACATAATTCTCTCTGATGTTCGCATGCCCAGCATGGATGGGATGGAACTTCTCAAGACCACCCGAGATTTTCTCCCGGACGCCAAGGTGGTGATAATGACCGCTTATGGCACCGTGCAGAATGCGGTGGAGGCTATGAAATTGGGAGCCTTCCACTACGTGATGAAACCCTTTTCCATAGATGAGATCGAGTTGATTTTAAAAAGAGCGCTTGAGCATAAACAACTTTTGTTGGAAAACAAACTTTTAAGGTCAGAAGTTATAGGAAAATACCGATTTGACAACATCGTGGGCAAAAGTCCCCAGATGCAGGAGGTCTTTGCGCTGGTGGAGACGGTGGCAGATACGAAAGCGACGGTTTTGCTCACCGGGGAGTCGGGGACCGGAAAAGAGCTGATCGCAAAAGCCATTCACTACAATAGCTCTCGTCGGGAGGGACCCTTCATTCGGATAAATTGTGCCGCGCTTCCTGAAGGTTTAGTGGAAAGCGAGCTTTTCGGACATGAAAAAGGTTCTTTTAGCGGAGCTATAAGGCAATCTCGAGGAAGATTTGAGCTGGCGGATAGGGGGACTTTGCTCCTGGATGAGATAAGTGAGATATCTCTCCACCTGCAAGGAAAGCTTTTGCGGGTTTTGCAGGAGAGGGAATTTGAAAGGGTGGGCTCGGGAATCTCCATTCAGGTGGATGTCCGAATTATCGCCACCTCAAACCGTAACCTAAAGAGACTTATAGAGCAAGGGAAATTCAGAGAGGATCTCTTTTACCGGCTCAACGTGGTTCCAATTCATATATCTCCGTTGAGAGAGAGGAAGGAAGATATTCCCGCTTTAGCCCAGCATTTCTTAAGGAAATATAATCTGGAAAACAATCGGCAGATAGAGGGAATCTCGCAGAAGGTGTATGAGATGTTCTTGAATTATTCCTGGCTTGGGAATGTGAGAGAGCTGGAAAACTACATCGAGAGAGCAGTGGTGATCGCCAAGAGCAGGATTCTCACTCCTCGTGATTTTCCCAAGGAACTGGCCTTTGGCAAGATAAAACTGCCACCAGAAGAGATTGAGGTGGGCGCCACTATTCATGAGGCTGAACGAAAGTTAATCTTAAGGACGTTGAGGGCACAGGGGGGGAATCGAACCAAAGCCGCAGAAATTTTAGGGATTTCGACTCGCACCTTACGCAACAAATTACATGAATATGGTTTGAAGGACGAAATGGTTGATCAGGACTGATTGAGTGTGGCCAACCTAACCTGAATTTAATCTCAGTTTACCATTCATATGTTATGAGAACTAAATGGACAAATAAACTCATATCCAATCTCCCCAAAGAGGAAAGAATGCTGGTGAATTTTAAAGAAATTCCCTGTAAGGATATGGATTTAGACTGTTTTTCCCTAGATGGAAAAGTCCCTTTCGGAAGCTATAAAAGATGTTATGAATATGCACCAGAACTGGGGAGGTGCATATTTCATGAATGGAAAAAAAATAAATCTACAGCAAATGAATGAGGTGTTATGATAAACCTTGCCTTTTGAGCTTTCCATACAAAAATAAATACATGTGGCAGAATTTGAGCCCTCCATAGTGCAACTTTGAAGATTAATCCTACATTTAAACATGAAAAGCCAGCACCTAATCAAGTCAGGCGCTGGCCCTTTTTATAACCCCAGGTAGCAAATTCAATGAAAGGTGAAGAGGTGGATTTGAGGTGTTGTGTCGGTCCAATATGCGCTTCTGGTTCCGGGCGGTGATCGATCGTCAATTCGGTATCTTCGTTAAATATGTAATTCCCGAGCTTATTCCCTTCCTGAGGCTCGGACTGACAAAGCTATGCCTGCAAAAGTTTGCAGATTTTGATTAATTTGCTTTCTTTCCTGCCGATCATAAAAATAATGAAAATGATACAAGTTGATTCATGCTTGCAGGTTATTGGAATCTACCTTGGGGTCAACTTTTGTATCCGGGCTAAACGTCGCTCGTTATGGGAAAGACCATTTTTGAGAACAGAGATGAAAATTTTTCGTCCCAAGAAAATTATTTTATAGATCTCCACTTCCGTCATTTGAAGGCTGTCTGGAGTGTGGATTTAAATGACGTCCCCAGGACAAACAAAGAAGAGGAGAATTAACCTCCAACAATTCAATTGAACTTATGTCTGATTTGCAGAGTTTGCCCAATCATCCTGACCCATCTGACATCCAGATGAAAAAAAGGATCATAGAGTCGGTCAGTCTTTTTAAAAACGTAATAGAGGATAAGATCAATCGCCTCACTCAGGCTAACAGACGACTGAAGCAGAAGATATTTGACCTCTATACCATCTTCGAACTCTCCCGGAAACTCAATTCAGTGCTTGATCTGGAGGCTTTACTGAGTCAGATGCTTTCCACCCTTGTGGATCAGTTAGGCATTAAAAACATAGCCATATTCCTCCGCCGGGATCCAAAACAAGATAAACTGTCTTTCATTAAGCTAAAGGGAATTCCCCTCAAATCATCTGCTGAGACAAAGCATTGGGAGATCAGCTTGAAAGGAGAGCTTTACAGATTGTTTCTCACAGAGAAAGAGTCTTTGTTTATAGAAGAGATTCAAGCATTTCTAAGAGATGATAATCCGGAGATGGAAATTTTAAAAAAATTAGACTGTAAACTATGTGTCCCCTTAATAAGCAGAGATGAACTTGTTGGAATTTTAAGCTTAGGTTCCAAAAATAAGAATTTGCGGTTTACAGACAGTGACCTGGAGTTCATTTTTGTGCTGGCAGATCATCTCACCGTAGCGGTGGAAAATGCAATACTTTATGAAAATCAAAAGTGCATAAACGCAGAGTTGAGAAAGACCCAAAGACAGCTTATCCAGACTGAAAAACTGGCTGCCTTGGGACAACTTTCAGCTTCTCTTGCTCATGAGATTAACAATCCTCTGGGGATCATCAAAAACTACCTTCTGATTTCCTCTGAGAGCATTGATGAGGGCGATTCCAACCGGTATAATCTTGAAATGATTAAGGAGGAGGTGGACCGCATCGCACGTATTGTCAAAAGTCTTTTGGATTTCTCTCGCCCGGAGAAAACCAAAATGACCCTTTTAGATCTTTCCACCATTTTGAAGCAAACCATCTCTCTTTTAGAGAAGGAATTTCTTAGCAGAAACATCAAGATTAAAAAAAAGCTGCCGGAGAATCTGTTTTTTGTGATGGGATCTGAAGATCAACTCAAACAGGTATTTCTTAACCTTCTGGTCAACTCCAGGGATTTTATGCCTCAAGGAGGAGAGATCAGACTAAGTGCACGGAATTCGGAGATGAGGGTGGAAATCGAATTTTCCGATACAGGATGTGGAATACCGGAGAAGAATCTCTCCAGGATATTTGAACCATTTTTCACCACCAAACAGGAGGGACGAGGGACCGGCCTGGGTCTGTGGATATGCTACGGGATAATGCAAAGACATGGGGGCACCATTCAAGCCATAAGGCAAGAGAAAGGGACAAGTTTTCTTCTCACTTTGCCAAAAAGCGTCAGACTAAATGAGATAGCTGGTTTCTGATAAGAAGGGATATCTATGCAACAGGATTCTACAAGGATACTGGTGGTAGATGATGAAAAGGGAATGTGTGACAGCCTTCAGACATTGCTTTCCAAGGTAGGGTATGAGGTCACCACGGTGGAGGAAGGCGAGGAAGCTCTCAGGAAGATTCAAAAAGATAACTTCGATCTGGTGATCACGGACATAAAAATGCCCCGGGTGGATGGATTGGATATTCTGAAGGCGGCACGGAAAAAGGATGAGGATGCCTTGGTTATCTTGATGACCGGATACGCCTCCTTGGAATCAGCCATCAGCGCCATCAATCAGGGTGCTTATGATTATCTGATGAAGCCAATAGAGTTTCCTGAACTCAAGCTCACCATACAGAGGGCTTTGGAGAAACGGAGGGCAGAAGAAGATAAGATCAAGCTTTTGACCGAACTGAAAAAGAAAAATCTGGAGTTGAAGAAGAAGTTGGCGGAGCTGGATGCTTTATATAAGGCGGGAATGTCCTTGAGTACCACCGAGGATTTGAAGGCTCTTCTCAACAAGATCGTTTCCTTAGCCACCAGGGTTATCGAAGCAAAATCCGGGTCAATTATGCTTATTCAAAAACCGGAGAACGTGTTGGCTATTGAAGCCGCCATCGGCTTGAGTCCTCATATAGTGAAGCACACCAGATTGGAATTGGGATCAAGCATCGCCGGCTACGTGGCTCAAAAGGGAACTCCTTTGATAGTGAGAGATATCAAAAAGGACCGTCGATTCAGTCATTTGAGCAAGAAGCATTATGCCACCAGATCGCTTTTATGTGTTCCTTTAAGGGTTAAAGATAACATATTGGGAGTAATCAACTTAAGTGACAAGAAGACCGACGATCCCTTTACCCAAAACGATCTGAGGCTCTTGACCACTTTTGCCTCCCAAGCCGCCATTGCCATAGACGATACAGAACACTTCAACCAGAATCTGAAAAAAATCGAGGAGCTGGAGGTCCTGTATGATATTGCCACTCAGCTTTCCTCTGTGGAAGATTTCCAGGCGGTCTGTGATTTTGTCTTTGAGAAGGTAAGAGCAATCATGCCGGTTGAATTTGCCCTGTGGTTTGACTGGAACGAGAAAGCAAATGAGTTGATCTTGAACCGGCTCCAAGGATGTGAAAATAATAAGCGAAATCTTATGATTCCCCTGGCTAAGGATGATATCTACAATCCAGAGAAGGTGAACCAAAAGATCAGGAAAAGCTTAGAAGATGACCCAGATTTATCACTGCATGTGGATTCAATAACCTCTTTTCCGATAATTGCCGAAAGGAGCGTCCACGGGGTGCTTTCGGTGGGAAACTACCAGCAAAAAAGTTGCTCCAACGAACAGATCCGTTTGATCTCTATAATCATCTCACAATCTGCCTCCGTCTACGAGAAGCAGAAGTCTTTGCTCAATGCTACCCGTCTTGTGACCATGGGTAATTTGGTTTCGGAGATCACCCACGACTTGAAAAAACCGCTAACTAATATCAAGGGAACCTTACAGCTTCTGAGGGAAAAATGGTCAGAAGGCAAAGACAAAGAGAAGTATTTTAACTTGGTGGAAGAGGAGATCTTCCGTCTGGATGGACTGGTAAAAGAGATCCTTAGTTTCTCTAATCCTTACAAGTACGAGCTGGAGAAAAGGGACATTGGTACGGTCCTAAATCGAGCATTGAAGCTGGTGGGACGAGATTTAACCAATAGAAATATAACCCTAAAAAAGGAGTATAGCGAAGGATATATGGTTTTGGTTGATAAGAATCAGATGATGGAGGTTTTCTTAAACATGATACTCAATTCTATTGAGGCTATGTCTGACGGCGGAGAATTGAGGGTATGCATTACCAGATATAGAGATCCTAAGAGAAGAGTGGAGTTTGTTCGAGTTGGCATAGCGGATACTGGATGCGGAATCCCTCCTAAGAATCTACCCCGCATATTTGATCGCTATTTTACCACCAAAAAAGAGGGAACCGGTTTGGGTCTGGCAGCGGTGGAACGGATAGTGAAAGCTCATGCAGGTCGAATCTCAGTCCAAAGTAAATTCAAGAAAGGGACTACCTTCTTTGTGGATATACCCGCCATCTGAAGTTTTGGAAAAGACAAAGTAAGGGATGAATTTCTGTATAAACGTTAATTACTGCCGATAATAAAAAAAAGCGGCTGGCATAAAAATAGATAGAACTTGAAAAATCTATTCTTCAGTAAAAAACATGGAGAGAGAAAAAGTAAAGATACTGATCATCGATGATGACCCCAAAGTTTCCTGGATTTTGAACGAGGGTTTGGGAGATACCTATGATATCCTCTCCGCCAAGGACGGACTGGAAGGATTACAGATGGTCTCCAAAACCCGTCCCAATCTGGTTCTTCTGGACATAAAAATGCCCGGAATGGAAGGACTGGAGGTTTTGGACAAAATCAAGTCTATGGATCGCCCCACTGAGGTGATCATGCTCTCCGGACATGGAGAGACCAAAAACGTGGTGGAGTCGATCAAAAGGGGGGCTTCTGAGTTCATCAACAAGCCCTTCGACGTCAAGGAGGTGGAGATCCACATTCAGGGTGTTCTGGAAAAGAATCGCCTGAAACAAGAACTGGATTATCTAAGATCGGAGCTGAAGACAAAATCTTACTATGAGGAGCTGATCGGAGATAGTCCTGGCATGCTTCAAATCAAAGCGGTGATTGAGCAGGTGGCAGACAGTGAACTGACCGTTTTGATCCGGGGCGAGTCGGGCACCGGCAAAGAGATAGTGGCAAGAATGCTCCATTCTCTTTCGGCCCGCAAAAGCGGACCTTTCATTAAAGTAAATTGTGCCGCCATCCCCCGGGAACTTCTGGAGGCAGAGCTTTTTGGCTACGAAAAAGGAGCTTTCACCGGCGCGCATAAGACCAAGCCAGGAAGGTTTGAGATGGCAAATAAAGGGACCATCTTTTTAGATGAGATCGGTGACATGCCTCTGGAATTACAATCTAAGTTGCTTCAGGTTTTAGAACAATACGAGTTCATGCGGGTGGGGGGAATAAAGACCATCAAAGTGGACACCAGAATCGTTTGCGCCACCAATAGAGATTTGGAAAAGGCTTTAAAAGATAGAACCATAAGAGAGGACCTGTTCTATCGTCTGAACGAGGTCACCTTGAATTTGCCACACTTGAGGGAAAGAAGAGAGGATATACCTCTGTTGGTCGAGCATTTCCTGCAAAAGTATTACACTCTATACAATAAAAAGTATCGTCCACCTTCATCTGCTACCGTGGAGCTTTTACAGAATTTCGACTGGCCCGGAAACGTGCGACAGTTGGAAAATATAATCAAGCAGATCGTGGTCCGGGAAGACGAAAATGTCGCTTTAGATACTATCAAACGTCACTCTGGTGAATTAACTTCCCCCTCTTTATCTGTTAATTCAGCCTCTGATTTGAAGAGTTTTTCCTTAAAAAAAAGAGTTGGCACAGCCGTGGCGGCAGAGGAAAAAGCCTTAATCACCCAGGCGCTCGACAAGACCAACTGGAACAGGAGAAAAGCCGCCCAGCTTTTGGAGATAAGCTACCGCTCACTTCTCTATAAGATAAAAGAATACCAGATCGGGGAGTAGCGCCTGATTTTCTTGCGCTGCCACAGCCTTCCTCCTTCGACCTGCGATACTGGCGTTTCTGGGCTTTCTGGAGCTCATTTTCATTTTTTCTTTCACACCCTTCTTGCCTGCTATTATTCTGTGCGTCAGCAGGTTACAAACTACGATACTGGCGGTTCTGGGCTTTCTGGGCGTTCTGGAGTTCATTTTTATTTTTTTTCAACCTTCCTCCCTGTTGGGATTCTGTGTGTCAGGAGATTGTCGGGTAGCCCTTTTGGGC
>Ga0111202_104_pt1 | contig 44959 bp, 36 predicted proteins | sample DeeMarSWOR324_28_FD_80372 | JGI IMG/M metagenome (GOLD analysis project Ga0111202, IMG submission 80372) | candidate division Zixibacteria bacterium SM23_73_3 | reverse complement strand
TAATCTATGTTTTTGACTCCCATTTTTTCCAGATTTGCCAAAAGTTCATGTTCTTTGGTGGGATCAACCGTGTCTAAAAGCGCTGTTTTCTCACGCCCTTTTATCAGGTAGGCGTTATAGCTTGTTCCATCCGGAAGCGGTATGAGTTCGTCAAATAATCTTCTGTCCCAATCTATTGCGCCTACGGAGTAAACATTTGGTCTCAACCCTCGGCTAACCATGTCTTTTTCTCCTTTTCCATAACTCTCCTTGCGTGCGATAATAGTCAACGCAATCTTAATTGACGGACTGTCAATTCTCTATTCTAATCTTCCTTCACCAATTCGAATTGACCCTTGTCTGCCCCGCAAACCGGACACACCCAGGCTTCCGGCAACTGGTCAAAAGTTGTCCCTGGTTGTACTCCGGAATCCGGGTCCCCTTTTTCTGGGTCGTAAACATAGCCACAAACGATGCAAACGTATTTTCCCATTTTCCTTGCCTCCTTCTTATTATCTCTTTCATTGTATGTTGGCGCTGTTTTTGGAGCCTTACCCCCCTTTATATTGCGATAGTAGGCATAGGTTATGGGCTCCTTATCTTCGATGATTTCGGCGCTAATCACCTTCCCGATAAAAACAGTATGCGTTCCCACATCCAGACTATCGATGAGTTCAGCCTCCAAGTAACCGATGACATTTTCCAGAACTATGGGGACACCACTTGTGCCAACCCTGTAATTTATGTCCTTGAACTTATCGATGTCACGACCGCATCTGAAGCCGAAATGCCCTCTGAGTTTCAAAGGCGTTTCTTTGGATGGAATGGATACTGAAAAAACTTCGCTTTCCCGAATAGACTCATGCGTCAAATTCTTCTTGTTGATACTTACCGCTATGGTGGGTGGCTCTGATGTGGTTTGCAATACCGTGTTGGCAATCTGTCCGTTGAGGCGGGCGCCTTTTTTTGAACTAATAACATACAAGCTGTAACTGATTTTGTGCAGGGCTTTAGTGTTCATTGTGTTCTTTCCTTTGCAGTATAGCCCGCCTTCTCCAAATGATTTTATAACCTCTGTAATTCATATCCGGACCATAAAAGGTTTATTTTATCTTTTATCTTTCTTTTTCAAACATTCCCTACAATCGCCCTTGAAATATCCGTGTCTTTCGTCGATTCTGTGTCCATCTATTTCATTTTGGTTCACGTAGGGGCATTTGATATCAATATCTATTATTTTTCCACAGCTTTTGCAAAGAAGATGGTGATGAGGAAAGTCTTCGGAATCATATCTCGTTTCTGTTCCAGTAATAGTGATGGCATGTATTATACCCGTTTCCAAGAGGGCATTCAAGGTATTGTAAATAGTGGTCTTTGAGATGGTGGGAATCTCCTTGACCAGATCCTCATATATCATCTCCACGGTGGGATGATTCTCGTGCTCTTCCAGATACCCCAGTCCCTTTGCTTGTAGAGTTTGCTTGGATTGCTTCAGTTTTGTGTTCATTTCATAATCCTATACGATCCAAAATTGAAAACGTTGTAATAATTCTGAAAAGTTCATGAATCCATACCTCCTAATTTGCCCTGCCGTCGCAGAAAGTTCGGGATGGCTGTTGCTATCAATCCTGTTCCAAATACAGCCGCTGATCCGCTCCAGACCTTAGTCTGCCGCTCCAGCAGCGAGCTTGTCATGGCCTCGTAATTGAAGTAAATATCAAAATGAAATGACTTTTTGTCAATACGTCTATATCTCATACTAATTGCGTATCTTCTCTACGCAGTCCGATAGGATCATAGGGCGGGATGCTCGATTCTTAAGTCCTCGAGTGAGATACATCCCGCCATGGGCGGGATCGGATAAATCCGACCCCTGCAGAAACCCAGTACCCAAATCAGACATTTGTAGTCCGAATATAGCGCAGAAATTAGTTGACAAGCTGGCAGGAATTACTATAATATTCCAAAGTAAGATAACGGACGTACCTGGGAGTCGGGCTACGAGGTGAGGGGTTTAGCGCTCCCGACACTATTCATTTGTCAGCTGCGCGCAGGTGTGCCCCCTGCAGGCCTGTTGGGTGTGCGGGCGTCCGGGTCGGCTCAGACTACCTGACCAACGAGGCCTTTAGAGTGTTATACTGAGATCAGATAATTAGTCGTTAGACAAGGAATCGTGCTGGACATGTTTCCCTCCCTTAGGCGGTGGAAAAAGTGGACTTTGCCAAGTAAACTGACAGCAGTAGGCGTCTTTGTGGGAATTCTGGGAGTTTTGCTTACTGTCGTTATGTGGAAACCCTGGATTCGGGGCCCCACCGAGGAGGAGATGCGGTTGAGAAGCGAGGTCTATCGGGAAATCAGCCGCGCATGTCATCGTTGGAAGAACGCTTACATATCTCTCTATCCCGGACAGTTCAAAGAATATTATAAGGGGTTCGGAGGCGTCTGGGAAATGCTTGAAAAAGCCCCCGCTCCAAGCTTCTCGGCGGAAGCATGGAGACGCTACCAACCGCTCTTCGAGCACGAGGCTAATCGGCTACGGACACGTCTTGACCAGATTTCAGCAGCAAACGGCAACCTCCTTCCGCCAGGTTTCAGAACGCTTGTAATAGAAACAAAGAGGTGCATTGAAATAGAACAGGTTGCGTATGCGGCAATCCCTGTCACCATCAAGCAGGGGGAGGACAACGAAGTGTTTTTCGGGTATCGTTTTCGTGAAATGGTCCGATATATCGCGAAGTTGTGTCGCGAAGCTGATAGATTTCGAGCGGAAGACCAACGATCTCTAAACGGATCCTAACCACGGCATGGAGACGGTGGGTGGCCCACAGCTCTACTGTGGGATACCTGCGGAAACCTATAATATGATTAGAAAAGCCATTTTAAGGACCATTTTACCCACCGTCCTCCTAATGTGGGCATGCGCAAAATCGCAAGAAGTGCCAAGCCCGACGCAGCAGATGCCTGCACCATTTCCGGAGGCTCAACCGTCGGGTCGCGAGCTAGCCCGAACCGCCACCGGCACTGAGCCCGGTACTGAAATACCCGAGCCGGCGCGCATTCAGTTCGAGCTGGGGGCGACCGCAGCTACGTTGGAAGATAGTCTTGAGGTGGGCGAGAAGAAGCGCTACGTCCTTTACGCCTTTGCGGGCCAGACTATGCGGGCCTTCGTCGAGCCCTTGGGACTTCATCTCAGGATTTGGGGAGAGAACGGGACCGTGCTCAGAACCGAAGATGACCATCTTACATTTTGGCGAGGTGAGCTGCTCGTAACGCAAGAATATCTCATCCAAGTCGCTCTACCTTGGAAAGATCCTGTCGAGGGGAAATGGGGTTTCAGACTATCAGTTCTAATCAATCCAAGGGGGGAGGCAATTCAATGGCGGACGTATCGGGATGAAGAGCACGGCCTTGAATTGAAGTACTCGGATTATTTTGTTGAGTCAACTCCCCCACCTGCAGTGCCTCTAATCAAGGGGAATCTAGTCCTCAGCTTGACTTTTGTTGGAAGTGAGTATTTCGAAAACACCAACTTGCGTGACGTGTATTTCATGGTGGGAACCAGTGCAGACACGGATATCGTCGCTGACTGCGTCGCCCGAAAAGGCCGCTACGAACGTGTGCTAGGAGAGGAGATCGTAAACTCCATTACGTTCCACAAAGGAGCGTTTACCGAGGGGGCTACGGGTTCTTTCTATCGATCAGAAATCTATCGGACCCTCCACAGGGATACTTGCTACGAGGTAGCATTCCTTATCCATTATCATAACATAGGGGGTTATGATCCAGAAAGCGGCATCAAGAGATTCGATAGAGAAGCCGTTTTGCAGAAACTGCGAGAGGTGTTTTTGACATTCAGATTTGTGGAATAATAGTGACGGGTGGCCCACAACTCTGCTGTGGGCTACTTGCAAAACCATTTCACCCTCCCTTTAGTTCCCTCCCATCCCGCCATCGCCGGGGCTCAGGGAGAATTTTGTTTTCCTCTCCCCTAGGGGGAGAGGATTAAGCTGAGGGGGCACGAGCTCGTAGGCCGGGCATCTTGCCCGGCAGCAGTTGCTTCCCCAAACGGCAATCTCACCACAATTTTGATGTTGATCCGGATACCTCCACTGTTATTAGGGAGAGTTATGTTCGAGGAAAGAATGTTCATATTCAAAGAGTCGAATCTCTTCGATCGCCCTTCTTACCATTATCAACTTATGTATGGATATGCCTATCCCTCTGGGTAAAAAGGGGATAAAGGTGAACACATTATTACAGATTATGGAAATTTTTGAAAATGGGTATCAGAAAACCCAGAAAGCCCAGAACCGCCAGTACGTCCGGTGCCGACGTCGAAACATCCTGTTGGGGCGCGGGGGACTTACACCCCCGTCCCTTTCTGGCGAACAGATCTGCAACCCCTGTCCGATCTGGCAGAAAGCCCAGAACACCCAGTAAGTCCGGTGCGAGCGTCGAAATATCAATAACTTACAAAAGGAGGCGAACTTTGATTTTAACCACAAGAGCTTGTAGGTCAAAAGCCCCGTGCGCCGGACTCTCCTCCCCCATCCCGGTTTTTTTTCGCGCCGTGTTGCTCTGTCCCGCCTCCCAGGAAAAACACATGTTTGATTCCCACCGGTGGTGTTGTGACGGGGATTTCCTTGAAGAATCGTAGTTATTTATTGAAGTTCAATCGTTGATCGAAGCCTTTGGCTTGATTTTGTCCGGATCAGTTAGATCGCTCACCTCATCTGTTGTGCTCAAACCTTCAGTGGCTTTTGGGCCGGTTAAATTACGCTTAAGGAAACGTAAAATCGAAAAGACAAAGAACCCCAAAGCCGCACCCCCGAGGAAGGATCCAAAAGTATACTTCCCCAGCCACACAAGCCAGATGACCAAAGTGAGCATCAAACAGACTGCAATAACCTTTATCACCCGGATGAGAACGAGACAAAGAATTGGGCTAAGTTCTAATGGTCCTTTAACCAGTTTTTCTAATATCTGGGCTTTCACTTCTCACCTTGAGCTTGGGAGGAGAAATATTCGCAAAGATCAAAGATCAGTAAAAAAGCATAGCAAAACATAACTACGATGTATGAGTGAATGGAGAGTATTTTCACCAGGCTAGCTTGTGGGCTGGTAAAGGCTCTGACACCCAAGATGATCAAGCTTAAACCTGCCCAGGAGATAAGCATCACCAGAGTGTTAACCACAAAAATCAAAAGCATCTTTTTTATTGTTTCCATGCCGTCACTGTTTGTATAATTGATCTCCTAAAAGCGAATGCAATCCTTTTTTTACTTTTGTCTTTAGCAATCGAAATCTAATCTACAGGAATCGACTACTTATAAGAGGACTACAAGAAGTTGATTTCCTTTTTTTGTTTATCGACTTCGTATGTTGCGTTCACAAGTTAATTTGACAGAATTCACCGAAATTGAGCGAAAAAAGAACACAATGGTGAAAACGAATCTTAATATCTATAGAGTAAAACCCGGGGATTCGGCTTTTTCAGAGAATGGACTTTAGACTCAGTTATCGAATCTTTGGTGAGTCAAATATAGTGGAAGGAATTCAATGGGATCATCCCAGTGGAGTTGCCATCAGATTCCTGACCAGCACCTAACTAAATCAGGTGCTGGCTTCCTCTTTATTCCGACCCGCATTTGATCCGTTCAAGTTTTCAGAGACACCTGTGAGCAACCATAAATTGATCAAAAAAAACCTCACCCCAACTTTTCTAAGGCTTGCCTTAAGTCCTCTATTAAGTCCAGTTCATCCTCGATGCCACAGGAGAGGCGTACCATCCCCGGAGTGACATCCGCTCTTTGAAGCTCTTTTTGGTCGAAGCCAAAGTGAGAGGTTAAGACCGGAAGGCTGGCTAAGGATTCCACCCCACCCAGGCTGGTGGCGTTGATGAAAAGCTTTAGGTTGTCTATCACCTTGGTGGCAGATTCTAAACCTCCTTCCACCTCAAAGCAGACCATCCCCCCGAAGCCTCTCATCTGGCTTTTAGCTAAATTATGCTGGGAAGAAGTAGGAAGACCTGGATAGAATACCCGGTTAACTTTATCCTGGCCAGAGAGAAACTCCGCCACCTTCGAGGCATTGTGATTTTGTCGTTCCACCCTCACTCCCAGTGTTTTCAGTCCGCGCAGAAGGAGAAAAGCACAGAAAGGATCGATACAGCCGCCCAGCACCTTCATGACTTCTATGGCTTTATCTATGACACTCTTTAGTCCCACAATTACCCCTGCCACCAAGTCACTATGTCCACCCAGATATTTGGTTCCACTGTGCACCACCAGGTCTGCTCCTAAAGAGAGGGGATTTTGATTGTAAGGGGTGGCGAAGGTGTTGTCCACCACCACCGGTATCCTTCTCTCCTTTGCAATCTCCACTATCCTTCTTATGTCCACTATCTTAAGATTGGGATTGGTGGGCGTCTCGCAGAAGAAGAGTTTGGTATTTGCCTTTAGCAAAAGTTCTACCTGCTCTATCTTTTCCGGATCGACGAAATTAACAACGATGCCCAGTTTGGGAAAGACCTCTTTGAACAGATGAAAAGTCCCTCCGTAAACCGGCTCGGTGCTGATTATCTCCTCTCCGGAAGAGACCAAAGTTAATGCTGTTGTGGAAACAGCCGCCATGCCGGAGGAAACCAACAAGCCGGCCTCCCCGCCCTCCAGTGCCGCCATCTTCTCCTCGACCGTTTTTAAAGTAGGATTCCCATATCTGGTATAAAGATATTTGGAGGAATCTCCTTTCTGATACTCTATCACCTCTGCCGTATTTTTGAAAGCAAAAGTGGAAGTCTGATATATGGGGGTGGTCACCGCTCCCAAAGGAGAATCCTCCTCCCCGGCATGAATGGCAAGCGTGGAGAATTTGTATTTTGATTTCATATATTACACCTCTTGTGTTTATTGGGTCTTCTCTAAATAGTTGCTAATGCATGAGTTTATTTTTGCTACAAAAAGAAAACTTTGGCGGTTTTTACCTCACCCCCTATCCCTCTCTCCATGAAATGGAGAGGGGTTCGCCCCGAAGGATTCACCCTGAAGGGGAACGAAGGGGGAGAGGTTTTTTGAATTGTTCACTTAATTGTCTTTCTTAATCCTCAAGTAGTAATTGCAAACTCTCCTCCAGTTGCTCCAGGTCAAAGGAGCCGTCAAACCTTTTGCGAATTTTCCCTTCCTGATCGAAAAGGAGAGTGGCGGGCACGCCTTTGAAATTTTTTAAGCTAAAGATAACTTCTTGGTTGCCTACGAGAACGGGATAGCTGATTTTACTTCTTTTCACAAATGGCTCCATCACCTCCAGGCTGTCCTTGTCCAGAGCGATCCCGATCACCTGAACCCCTCTGTTTTTGTATCTATCGTATAGATCATTCAGTTTGGGCACCTCCTCTAAGCAGGGAGGACACCAGGTAGCCCAAAAGTTTAGCACCAGTATCTGTCCTTTGAAATCCTTCATGCCATGAATCTTTCCATCCAAATCGGGAAGATTAAAATCAAAATCGTTATTCTGATTGCCCTGGTGAGGATTTTCCCCGCATTCAAACAGGATCAAAAGGAGGAATACTGAAATGAAAAGTTGCGATTTTTTTGTTCTGCGACTCAAAGCCAATTCGCCAGTTTAAATTATACCTGCAAGTATTACTCAAAACTTTCCATAATGAACAACTATTTGATTAAACAGGCAAGGGAAAAATTAGATATTTTTTTATAAGTTACGGGCTCATCCCATCCAGGCTTGGAAATATTTATCTTGCCGGTATTGATACATCGTTTCCTACGTAATATTACAATAATTTGTCATTGTGAGTCCCGCTAAAGGTGGGACGAAGCAATCTCTGAGTAGGGGCGATTCATTAATCGCCCCTACATCTTCTCTCGTCCGTTACCAACAGTGGGATATTTTTGGGGCAGACAGCCGACTTTGAAATGCGGACAAAACCATAAGACAGTAAATACCAAAATCTGCCCAATCTAATATGCCAGATCTAAATCAAAATTCACCAACAGAAATCCACGATCTTGCAAATAGCTGATGATCTCCCCGATATGGTTATAGGTCACCTCGGGGAACTCGTGGAAGATCAAAATGGCCGGATATGGGTGTAGCTGTGGGTTCTGCTCAGTGTTCCAGCCCTCAAGGATCTTTTCTGTTCTATTTTTGAGTATCTCCACCGATGGAGCGCGGAAATCAAAGGTAAGCTCGCCTCCGCAGATTCTGACGCCCAGTTTCTCAAGTTCTTTTTCAAATCGACCGTCCTTCGTCAAAAACCTGCTCCGGATGACCCTCTCTGGCTTTCTGCCGAGTGCCTTATAAATTTCTTCCTCCCACAGAAGGATATGGCTCTCGACTTGTTGTGCGTTCATCCTGCTACGCGGCTGACGTTCAAGAGTAAGAGCCCGGTTGAATATCAGATGTCCGCTCTGATCGACGAACCGGGTCAGATCTGCGAATTTTCGGATTTTGGTTCCCACCTGAAAAAAAGCCGTCCTTATCGGTTCGCCGTCATAATAGAAATTCTTGAGTGCCCTCACTATCTTTTCCGTTTTTTCCGGAAGTGGTCCATCATCAAAGGTCACTACAAATTTTGTCTCCAGAACGGTGAGAAAAACTGAATCCTTAAAAGCCTCTTTTGAGCCAGCAGGAACAAACTCCGCCACAATCTTCACGTCATTTTTAACCTGACTCCCTCTTATCCCTTCTACCTTCAATTGGCAAGAGAAGGGGATTTCCATCTCATCCGAGAACCGGGAGGAGATCAGTTCCTCATACTTATCATCACTTTTCTTTCTCCATACCATTATGTTCTGAGGGAAGATAAGTCTCCATTTCCCTCTCCCGGATTTTCCATGTATTGAAAGCGATGCATCCTTTAAATTGGGATCGTCTTGTGTGATACTGTGACCCAGCTTTTCGTCTGGTTGATAATCAAATAAGGGATTGCCTTTTGCATTTCTGTTTTTCTCGTCGAAATCGGCGTTTGTCCGTATTACTCCCCCCCTCTCCTCGTTCTCCTCCGACATCTCATCAACTATCAGGTTCAGCACGAATTTGGAGGTCTGACCTGGTGGTATATGGGCAATTGAACAGAAAAAAAGAAAAGGAAATATCTGAAGGACTGCAAGGAAGAATAAAGTGGTGGGTTTTCTCAGAAGTTGAAGGCTGTTCAATTTCTTCAAGATGGATAAGATATGATGAACAAATAAAGTTTAAAAAACAATTCTATTCAAGCCAAGTTTACTGGTTTTTACCATCGGGATAGGCATCGGCTAAGAGTTGGATGGGGTGTTTAACCTTTTGTCTCATTTTCCCCTGAAGAAAGGTTTCTTCGAACCGCATCATACAGCCAGGACAACCGCTAACCAGAAAATCGGGGTCGATTGATTCCATATTTTCCAGTTTGTATTCCATTATCCCCTTGGAGATGGGGTAATATTTCAAATTAAACGATCCTCCTCCTCCACAGCATCTGTCCGACTCAGCCATTTCAATGAATTTAACTCCGGGCAGTTGCTTCAAAATTTTTCTGGGTTCGTCCTTTATTCCCTGCCCTCGATTCAAATGGCAGGGATCATGATAGGTAATGACAATCTCTTTCTCCGGTGGCTTGAAATCCTTTTTCATGTCTATGACGTTGATTAAGAATTCCGAGATGTCATAAGTTGGGATATCAAAGTTGACTCCCAGAAGTTCCTTGTATTCCTTTTTTAAAGTCAATCCCCCGGAGGCACAATTAACCACAATGCAGTCCACCTTTGCATCTTTGAAAACTTTCAAATTCCTTTTGGCATGTTTGACTCCGGTCTTGAAATCACCCGAATTGTAGATGGAAGTGGCACAGCATATCTGCCCTTTGGGTATTACCACTTCAATATCATTATGAGTTAGCACTTTTATCAGAGCCTCACCCACCTCGGGATAAACCATATTAGTACCGCATCCGTAAAAGTAGCCCACCCTCATCCTTGGATTTTTTACACTCACTACCTCTGGCACCCTTTTTCTCAAAGGTTTTTTGGCGATCCTGGGATAGATCCTCTCCTTCCAACCATCCGGGAAAGGCAGGAACAGAGTTAAGGGATTTTTAGCCGGCAGAATCTTATTGGCTATTCTTCCAGCAAAGGTGGCCCATCTTGCCACTGGAGGTAAGAGCCTGCCTCTCTTCAAGAAGAATCGGAAGATCAATCTTTCCAGCAAGGTGAACTTCCCCGCCTCCACTAAATCTGCTCTGGCGCACAGTATCAGATCATCCGCCCTCACCTGGCTGGGACACGCCTCCACGCAGGATTTGCAGTTCAAACAGACATTTATCTTTTTGCGAAAAACCTCACTCAACTCCAGTTCACCTTTGTTTACTGCCTCAATTAAAGCCATTCTACCCCGGGGTGCAGCCGGCTCATATCTTGTCTCTGCGTATACCGGACACACGGAAAGACAGGTGCCACATTTCAAACATTTAAGAAGTTCATCTTCTCTGGAAGCTATATGTTTATGATCCTTTTGCATATTCCCTTTCCTTTCATCTTTCATAATACGGCTCTTTGGAATATAATTGTAGAGTCTGGCTTGTCAAGTTTTTAACATTTGAGATGAGGCACCGTTATACGTTTTTGGGCAAAAAGTCGCGTAGCCGAGCCTTTATGGCTCGGCTCTCAAACCATGAAGACTTGCCAAGGTGTAAGTTAGGGGTCCACTCTGAAGGGCATTTAGCCATGCCAATAGAGTTTTCAAAGCCCATTTTTGCATTCCTTGCTTTAGCAAAATGTGAAAAGGGCGAACTGTTCATGGTTGTGCCATTCACCGTTCTTGTCGATAAATGATATTGATCCTGTAATGAGTTCGTAGGCTGGGTTCATCCTACCCTTTCGGTCCTGCACTTCGTCCCCCCGTCACAGGCGGGGTGTTGAAGGAAAGGACACCTTGCCCAGCGTCAAACTTTTCTCTGGGGAACATTCTGCTCGTCCCCGGTTACTCTGGATCAACCTTATGGCTCTCAAACTTCGTATATGCGACTGCGCTTTATACAAAAGCACTAATTTTAGGCTTGATTTTGGAACAATTTTTGTTAAGTTATTCACTTGTGAAAGCGGACGTGGTGAAACTGGCATACACGACAGCCTTAGGAGCTGTTGGTCGAAAGACCGTGGGAGTTCGAGTCTCCCCGTCCGCACTTAAGGACTAACAGATTACGGAAGACCGAAAACTGTTGACTGAAGACTGCAATCTGCCAATTGAAAAAGGAGATAACTTGACCCCATCAGATAACGAAGAAAAGAAATTAAGCATGTCCGTGCAGGAGGGGAGGGGATGGAAAAGAACTCTGGAGATTGAAGTGCCCAAAGAGGCGGTGGATGATGAGTTCGAGGCTGTGTATGAGAAATATCAGAACCATTCCAAAATCCCGGGTTTCCGCAAGGGCAAGGCGCCAATGCATCTGGTGAAGCTTCGCTACCAGAAGGAGATCAAGGAGGAGGTTTTGGAATCGCTGGTGCCAAAAGCGTATGAGGATGCGGTAAAGGAAGCCAATCTTTCTCCCATCTGCCTGCCGGAGGTGAAGGGAATTCAGTTTAAGGAGGGAACTCCCCTGAAGTTCGAAGCTGAATTCGAAATCAAACCAGAGGTGGAGGTTAAAAACTACACAGGTCTGGAAGCGATGAAAAGGGTTAGGGAGGTAACGGACAAAGCCGTGGAGCAATCTTTAAACTTTCTGAGAGAAGACTTTGCCGAGCTTCATCCGGTGCAAAGGGAAGCTAAACTCTATGATCATCTGGTAGTGGATCTGGCCAAATATCAAGAAGGTAAGGAGGACAGGCTAAAAAATCATGCGCTTTTCTTAGATCCTCATAACATGATTAAGGAATTTCAGGAAGCTTTAGTGGGTGTAAAAGCTGGACAGAAGAAAGAATTTGAGGTGGACTATGTTCCTTCCTTTCACAACAAGAAACTGGCGGGGAAGAAAGTGAGATATCAGATTTCAATCAAGGAGGTAAAGGAAAAGGTTTTGCCTGAGGCCAATGACCATTTTGCCAAAACCGTAGGAGGGTATAACACCCTTGCTCAACTGAAAAATAAGATAAAAGAAGGTCTGGTCAAAAGAACTCAAAAGGACGCAGAGGCGGAAGTAAAAAACGAATTGATCAATAAGTTAATAAAGCGCAACGCCTTTGAGGTCCCGGATACCCTTTTCAACTTCTACATGGATTCGTTGGTAAAGGATTTAAAACGAAAATACCAGAAAGTGGATGAAAAGAAGATTCGAGAAGAACATAAGGATATAGCCATAGGTCATATAAGATGGGACCTCCTTTTTCACCAGATTGCAGAAAAAGAGAACATTCAAGTGACCAAGGAGGATATGGAGACCTGGTTTGAGGATTTTGCCCATGATTATAAGATGAAAATCGAGGAGGCGAAAAGGCTTTTAGAAAATCCTTCCCAGATCAAAAGGATAAAAGAAGACCTTCTGGAGAAGAAGGTCTTAGATTTTCTTCTCCAAAATGCGAAGATAAAAGAAGAGACCATTTCTGCCCAGGAGATTGGAAAAGAAGATTCAAATAAACAAACCAAATGACTGGGGGCGGTGCAAAAGCCCATTGTCTAAACCCAAAAGAGAAAGGATCAGATATGACCTTAGTTCCCTATGTGATAGAACAGACCGGCAGGGGAGAGAGAGCTTATGATATCTTCTCTCGCCTTCTGAAAGATCGTATAATCTTCATCGGCTCACCCATCGATGATGTGGTAGCTAATCTGGTGATAGCCCAGTTGCTTTTTCTGGAGGCGGATGATCCGGAGAAGGATATAAACCTATACATAAACTCACCCGGGGGGATCGTCCCGTCAGGACTGGCTATTTACGATACCATCCAGTTCGTCAAGCCGGATGTGGCCACCACCTGTGTGGGGCACGCGGCCAGCATGGCGGCTCTGCTTCTTTGTGCCGGAACCAAAGGGAAAAGAGGAGCTCTGCCTCACGCCCGCATAATGATCCACCAGCCCTGGGGAGGGGTGCAGGGACAGGTCTCCGACATCGAGATCCATACCAAGGAGCTTTTGCTGGTGAAAAAGGCGGTAAATGAACTTCTCTCCAAGCATACCGGACAACCCTTAGAGAAGATCGAAAAGGACACTGATCGAAACTTCTTCATGTCAGCAGAGGAAGCCAAAGCCTACGGTCTGATAGATGAATTTTTCGAAAAGAAGGGGAAATGAGACCAAAACTGCCTCTTAGTTCTTAGCTGGGTGACCATGCCATCCCTCGACATCCCGCCTTTGGCGGGAAACGAAGTGTAAAGGCTTGGCTATGCGAAAATGAGCCTGTGAGAAGCAGCTGCTCTTACCGTGGTGTTGATGAATTTGGTGAATCAAAAAAAGATAATACTTCCGAATAGAACATTTTCACCATCAGAAAGGAAAAACTATAGATTATAATTTACTCTTGCTTTCATTATATAAAACCGATGAAAGGAAATGAATTTGAATCACAAGGGCCAAAGACACAGGAAAAGCTCAGCCTCCCAGACATGCTCCTTCTGTGGAAGAGGAACAGATCAAGCCAGAAAGTTCTTCTCCGGGGTGGATGCCGTAATCTGTGAGCAGTGCGTCACCGTATGCCAGGAGATTCTGGATAAGGATTCAGAAAAGGTAAAAAAAGAGGGATCTTTTCGGCTTCCCAAACCCAAAAAGATTAAAGAATTTCTGGATTTGTATGTGATCGGTCAGGAGAAGGCGAAGAAGTTGATCTCGGTGGCGGTGTATAACCATTACAAGAGGGTCTCGCTCCCGCCAACCGGGGACGAGGTGGAGCTGGAAAAGAGTAACATTCTCCTTTTAGGACCCACCGGCACAGGGAAGACACTTTTAGCCCAGACTTTGGCTAAGATGCTCCACGTTCCCTTCTCCATTGCGGATGCCACCGCCCTCACCGAGGCGGGATATGTGGGGGAGGACGTGGAAAATATTTTAGTGCGATTGCTTCAGGCGGCTGACTATAACCTAACCAAGGCGGAAAAGGGGATCATCTATATCGATGAGATAGACAAAATCGCTCGAAAGGAGGCAAATCCCTCCATCACCCGGGACGTGTCAGGCGAGGGGGTGCAGCAGGCACTGCTTAAGATTCTGGAGGGAACGGTTGCTAACATTCCTCCTAAGGGAGGAAGAAAACACCCGGAGCAAGCTTTTATCCAGATCAACACCAAAGACATCCTTTTCATCTGCGGAGGGGGCTTTGATGGACTGGAGAAGATCGTCCAATCAAGGGTCAGCCACAAGGTCATGGGCTTTGGAGCAAAAATAACCAGCAGAGGGAAAAAGAGGATAGGAGAGATATTGAGCTTGGTGGAGGGGGATGATCTGGTTAAGTATGGATTGATCCCGGAACTGGTAGGAAGACTTCCCGTGGTATGCGTCTTAGATGAACTGGATGCAAATGCCCTTCTTTCGATTCTCACCAAGCCCAAAAATGCCTTAATCAAGCAATATCAAAAGTTCTTCCAGATGGAGGGGGTCAAGCTTAAATTCCCACAGGAGGCTCTAAAGGCGGTGGTGAAGATAGCGCAGAAAAGAGGAACCGGTGCACGAGCCTTAAGATCGGTGATGGAGGAGGCCATGCTCAATATCATGTATGAGATCCCTTCACGAAAGGACGTAGCCGAATGCATCATCCCAGAAGAGACCATCCTTTCTAAAGCTCCGCCGGTTTACCGTATCAAGAAAGAAAAGGTGGCCTAACATATAAATGAGACGTCACAAATTGCCACCTCTGGTTGATTGTTTGGTATGAGTTTTATACCTGATTTATCCAGCTTCCCAAAAGTTTTAATCTTGCATTAAAGTGCAAAGACCTAAGTAATCGCAAAGTGGAAACGAACCTGTATGGTTGTCAAGATGTGGCTAAACCTTGGAAGCTTTTTAATAACTTGTTTGATCAAGGTGAATTCTTTTCCTGAGAATTGACAGATTATCATCCAGCGAAGAGGGGGGAATTCCCAGACGGGTCTCCGTCATCCCGCCTCGAGCCTGGCTTTTGAGAAATTTCTTCTGACTTAGGACCAATAAAATCCTTAACCATCCCGCCAAAAATTCGTATCAGAGAATTGGGTTCTGTCTGCTCCTCGAACCCCGGGATGCTAAGATATGTCTTTCAGAATAAAAAGCGCAACCTATATCAAGAGCTTGTCTGATCTGAAACGCCTTCCCAAAGACCAACTGCCAGAGATAGCCTTTGCCGGTCGCTCTAACGTGGGAAAATCTTCCGCCCTGAATCGACTGGCCAACGTCAAGAACTTAGCCAAAATCAGTTCCACTCCGGGCAAAACCAAACTTATCAACTTTTTTTTGATAAACAAAAATCTCTACTTTGTGGATCTGCCTGGATATGGTTACGCTAAAGCTCCCAAGTCAATGCGAAAAAGCTGGGGAAAACTGGTGGAGGATTATCTAAAGGAGAGGGAAAATCTAGTTGGGACAGTGCTTTTGATAGATTCAAGGCGAGGACCATTGGAACCTGATCTACAGCTTTCGGAATGGCTTGATTTTTATCAGAAAAGAAAGTTGATCGTTCTGACCAAAACAGATAAACTCTCTCGATCAGCACTGGTAAAGAGTGTAAAGGAAACATGCCAGGCTCTGGATTTGAACTCAGACTCGCTGGTCATATTTTCAGCCAAGACCGGGGAGGGAAAAGATAAGATACTTAACTGGATTCAGCAAGGGACAGGAGAATAAGAACCCAGGCTACCATATTCAGGTGTAACCGTAATGCTCAAATGACTCACATTCTACAGGAGAAAAAAATGCCTAATCGAGTGGTTGTTGGAACCCAGTGGGGAGATGAGGGGAAGGGGAAAGTCGTTGATATTCTGACCGAAGAGGCAGACATTGTAGCTCGATATTCCGGGGGCGCTAATGCCGGTCATACCGTGGTCATAGATAATGAGAAATTCATATTGCATCTGGTTCCCACCGGCATCCTGCACAAAAACAAAGTCTGTGTGATCGGAAACGGGATGGTGATCGACTTAGAACATCTTTTTTCTGAACTGGAGGAATTGAAGAAAAGAGAGATAACGTTTCAAAAACGACTTTTGATCAGCCCGAATGTTCATCTGGTCATGCCCTATCACAAGGTGCTGGAAAGGCTGGAGGAGAAGGCAAGAGGAAAACAGAAGATCGGCACCACTGGGAGGGGGATTGGACCTGCTTACAGAGACAAAATAGCCCGCCGCGGAATCAGAACCATCGATCTTTTAGATTCCCAACGCTTCGAGCAGAGGGTGGAGTTCAACTTAAGAATCAGAGAGGGGCTACTTTCCCTTCTACCAGAACACGAGTTGATTTCCTTGAGACATAAAAGCCTAAACGTTCTGAAACTGAGAAGAAAGGTAAAACCCCTTTTAACGGACATAGGCCTTTTTCTGCACCGGTCCATAAGGAATGGGAAAAACGTTATTTTTGAGGGAGCGCAGGGGACTTTATTGGATATAGATTTCGGAACCTACCCCTATTGTACCTCCAGCAGTACCACGGTGGGCGGGGTTTGTACTGGATTGGGAATAAGTCCTGCCTTAGTGGGTGAAGTGATAGGAGTGGTTAAGGCATACACCACCCGGGTAGGCGATGGTCCTTTTCCTACCGAGGAGAAGACTAAGGTGGGAGAAATTCTGCAGGAGAGCGGAAATGAGTTTGGAGCCACCACTGGCAGACCCAGAAGATGTGGATGGTTGGATCTGGTAATGCTCAAGTATTCGTTCAGGATCAATGGAGTGTCCAAGATCGCTCTCACCAAGCTGGATGTTTTGGACACGTTTGATAAGATCAAGGTTTGTGTGGGATATAGATACAGAGGCAAAACTTCGACCGAATTTGTCCCGGATTTACGAACTCTCCAGAATTGTCAGCCAGTGTATAAAGAAATCCCGGGATGGCAGAAAAGCACTGAAGGGATAACTAACTTCAAGAGACTGCCAGATAAGGCAAAACGGTACGTAGATTTCATTTCCCAAAAACTCAAAACCCCGATTTTCATGATATCCACCGGAAATAAAAGAGATCAAACCATCCGGTTATAACCTCCCAGGTGGAGAAAAGAAAGTTAGGGAAGTTTCAAATACTTTCTTCATCTGAATTTTTCTTTTGCCCGCCTTTGAGGTAGATGTGTAGGGGTGGAACTTAATCTCCACCCCTGTTCTGAGTTTGAACAAACCCGCAAATTGATCAACTTCTGACAGCAAAACTGCACCTAAATTTTTACTGCATCCTACAGGTAAATTCACAAGTATAAACTTTTGTTTCACACTTTAAGAATTTAAAATATATGGATGGTATTTGTTGACCACTAAAATATCTATTAAAATGTGAATAAACAGGTAGAAAGTATCCACCCTTGCAGGTTATCTTGGATGAAAGAAGAAGTTTTTAAAAGGATAACCGGAAGGGGTGGATACGATGGTATCGGCAAAGCACACCCTTTTAGAAAAAAAGCCATTGTTATTTTAACTATGATCGTTATAATAGGTGAAAACAGAGAATGGATGGGTATTGATTTTGACTGAGAAAGGAAAAAAGACAACGAAACATATCCGAGCCTTGGAACTCATTGCTCTATCTCTGGTCTTTTCCCTTAGCTTGTGCACCTGTAGCACCAAGAATCTTGTGGGCATACAGAAGACAGGCGCCATTTTTGTCCGTTCCGCTCCTGCGGGGGGGGATATACTGCTGGACCATGCACTGATCGGCAGACAGACGCCGGATACGATTTTTGACGTAGCTGTGGGGGATCATGTGATTTCGGTCACAAAGGCGGGATATCTTTCTTCTCCCGATTCTGTGAAGATTACGGTGAAAGAAGATCAGACAGATACAGTTGAGTTTATTCTCCTGGAGACCGACAAGGGTTCGCTTAAAGTCTCCTCCAATGTTGATGGTGCCACCATTTGCGTAGATAATCAACCCATACCTGCGGTTACTCCCCATCTGTTCTTCAATAACGTTCCGGTGGGGACTCGCATAATCTCAGCGTTCAAGGAGGGACATTCCAATGGCAATCCCGCCAAAGAGGTGGTAAGCATAGCCACCAGAGATACGGCAGAAGTTTACTTTACTCTCAATCCGACGGAAGTGGGAAAGACGCCGGGAAACATCACTCCAGATTTCATATTGCAAGATGATTACGGCTTTTGGCACAGGTTTTATGCTTATCGGGGATTTGTGACCATCATAAATTTCTGGGCAGAAGATTGTCCTAACTGTATGAAAGAATTACCGCATCTGCAAGAAATCTATACTGAATATCTTTCCGACAGTTTGATCATCTTCGGTATCAACTACGGAGGAAATTTCGGCCAGGAAGGCTTTGAAGTCATCCGTCGAGTCCGGGAGGAGAAAGGGCTCACCTTCACATTACTTGGGGGAGTGGGAACCAACGTTAAAAGTGATTATGAGGTAACAGACACCCCGGTGACTATTATCCTGGATCAAGGAGGTAAGATTTACTATTATGTGGTCGGATTTTACTCCTTCCTGCCAGGAAAGTTGAAACAAAAACTGGATGAGCTGTTTGGTAAATAGAAACGTCTGTCAATAGAGCTATTCAACGAAAGGCAACATCATGTTTGCAGGATCCAAATTCGTACGAAGTTTATTCTCAAAAGTCCTCTTAACTTTTTTTATTACATGTCTTTTGGTGAGTTATGCCCACGGAGCCAAGAAGATCTCAAAGGCTCCGAATTTTTCGGCTCCCAACTTGGATGGAGAAAGGGTGGAGCTAAAAACTCTGCTAAAGCAGGGACCGGTTCTGATCAGCTTCTGGGCCACCCACTGTAAGCCCTGTATCAAAGAGTTAAACCAGCTTCAGAAATTCTATCCGGATTATAAGGAGAAAGGTTTTGAGATTTTGGCCGTGGATGTGGATGGTCCGCGAAGCGTCTCCCGGGTGAAATCGAAAGTGAAGGGGCTAAAATGGAAATTCCCCGTGGTTTTTGACACCAACAGGGATATCTACAGGAAATATCATGTGCTGGGAATACCTCATACCGTGTTGATTGATGGTGAAGGGAACATTCGATACACCCATACTACATACCGCTCCGGGGATGAGAAGATCATCAAGAAAAAGATCGAGAAGCTTCTTGACGAACAAAAGGAGGTCTTAAAAGAAGAAGAGGGGAAAGATAGTGAAAAGTAAATTCGCCTTTTGCCGTCTCTTTTCTCATTTTTGCACGCGATCTTCTCTGATTTGTTTGGTTTTGCTCCTACCGCTTTTTTCTATTTACCAATTTAGTTTTTCTTTTGCGCAGAAGTTTGGGTTTGGTGAAAGCGACCCCTGGACCATAAGTGCCAGCAATCAGTTGGAATATTCGTTGGACAGAAAGACTCATCAGGACATATTTCATAACTGGACCGATCTGGATCTGTCTCATGGAATCTATACGGTGAACTTAAGATATGAAGCTCATCAACCGGACGACTGGGGGCGGACCTGGCAAAAACTCTCTTTCAGAAACTTACAGCTATCCAGTGAATTTCTTGAAATCACCGCCGGCAATTATTATGTGATTTTTGGGCGAGGCTTGATTCTTCGCTCTTATGAAAACAGAGACTTAAGATATGATAACAATCTGGATGGGGTGAAAGGGACCATAGATCTGGATGGTTTTGATTTAACCATGTTGGGGGGCACTGCCTTGGGAAAGTATGAGAGATTAAGCGATCCTTTGCATGCTGTCGACGGAAAGATTGCTTTCACCGATTGGATGAATTTAGGAGGAAGTTATCTTCGCACCCACATTACCGATTTTGGGCTGGTGAGATTGTTTGGTGGAAATGTAAGTATGAATTTCCCGCATGTGGATTTTTATGCCGAATACGCCAAAAAGGACAACCCACCCGGGAAATACATTCCAAAGGACGGAAAAGGCATCTATCTGTCGACAAACGTATATACCGCAGGGATGGGGCTGGCTTTAGAATACAAAGAGTATGATAAATTTGATTTTATCAACCAAGATGTGACTTTCAACAATCCTCCACCTCTAGCCAGGGAACATATGTATACTCTGCTAAATAGGCATGCCTATGTCTTAGATTTAATCGATGAGAAAGGATTTCAGGCTGAGATCACTAGCTCTCCTTTTAATCTGCTGTCGCTTTTGGCTAATTACAGCTATACCACGAACCGCAAGAACGAGGTGTTGTTTTCTGAGATCTATGGGGAACTGGAATATGATTACAAAGACATGGCGACGCTCAAAGGCGGTTTCAGCAGGCAGGAAAACAGACAGGAGGTGGGCTCGCCCATTCGGCTGGCCCCGGTTGTCGATGTTATCTATTATGTTTCAGAAGCCAACAGCATCAATTTCATACTGGAACATCTGTATACCGACAAATATGACGGAAAACTCTCCTATTACGATCAGATACTGTCACTCTCCCTTTCTCATTCCCCTACTGTCTCTCTCACTCTTACTCATGAGAGGACCACAGAATGGAAGATTAGAGAAGATTGGCCCGGCAAAAGGAATTGGTTGATTGCCACCCTGGATCTTGCCATGGGCGAAAATCACAATCTCAGTTTGAGTGTCGGCTCCAGACGAGAAGGGAAAGTTTGCGCCGGAGGAGTGTGCGTGGATAAGCCGGCTTTAGACGGATTTGAGATAAAGCTTTTGAGCCGGTTTTGATTAACACCATTATCATCCCCCCCTCTCCCTGAGAGCAGGTGTTTTGTTAGAAAATTAAAATCTTGAGGAGTCCAAGATGAGAGAAAAAGGTTCCTTTATAGTTTTTCTGGCAGTGGTCTTGTTACTTATGAGCCCAAGGTTAACTCTGGCAGACGATCCAGAAATTCAGGATACTTGCCGGGTGGAATGTCTGGATGTCACCTTGCCGGAGCAACAGGTAGTGATTGGGGTAAGCGTTTATAATGATGAGGATTTAGGAGGAGTGGTTATCCCCCTGATATTTGGCTATCCTTGGCTGGATGTGGTCTGCGATTCAGTCAGCTTCGTGGGAACCAGAATTGAAGATGCTGAGTATCTGGGAGTAAGCATAGATACTGCCAACTACAAATTGCTCTTTTATGCGGCTTTCATCGATTCCGATTTAACCTCAGGAGATGGAGTGGTAGCCAATCTTTATTTCACTATCGGATCTAACTGGGATTCAACCTTATGCATAAGGGTTGACACAACTTTTTATCCACCTACCACGATTTTGGAATTCACTCCTCGTGCTACCGGTCAGGCGCTCCATCCGGAATTCAAAATGGGCTGTCTGGGATCAGGATACGTTGCCGTACCCGACCTTATAGATCCTTCAAATCAAGAGGATGTATGTTCGCCAGACACCTTTGATTTTGTCTGGTCAAAATCCGGAGAGGATGTTTTTTACACGCTTCAATACGCTCACGATTCAAACTTCACCACGGGCGTGGTGATCATTGAAGACTTAGAGGATACCTCCTACACCGTTTGGCTCCCCCGGCAAACCTACTTTTGGCATGTGAAGACCACTAACCTGTGCGACAAGGATAGCCCGTATCAGGATCGGGCGTTTAGCTTCCAAGTTTTCCAGAGTGGAGATCCGAGCAATGATGGAGTAGTGGATTTAACAGATGTCCTTTACATCGTAAGCTATCTTTATAAGGATGGTCCGGACCCGGATCCGCCAGCAAGCGGAGACGCATTCTGTGATGGAGAAATTGACCTCACCGACTTGCTCCTTCTGATCAGCTATCTTTTCAAAGGTGGACCAGCGCCCTGTTGTCCATAATCTGCAACGTTCTCATCATACAACTCCACCAACTACTCAAATATCTCTACTTTCGGCGCTTCTAATCCAAGTTATAACCGTTTAGAGCATCAAAGAGTGATACCAGCTTCCATTAGGTAAAATTCTTAGGATAACAGGATTTTATTCTAACAATTAGGATACACGAAGGAGATCTGATTGAAGCGTAGCCAGGTTGATAGCCCCATGTTGGGTGACCGTTTTGCTTGGCGTTCATCTGAGAAGTTCATTTAGTCAGATTCTTGATATCTTTTCTTATTGTTTTGTTTAATTTTTGTGTTTGCCCAGATTAGAAGACTCCTCGGCGGAGTCACTTCGTAACTTGTTGTTTCTCTTTTTGGTCTTTTCCGCCATTTCACGGTGGCGACACTTTTCTTATCTCAACTATGCAAAAAGCAAGTCAAAAAACGGCAGGAGATCAGGTGAAAGAGATCCATAACGTCCCACCCAAAGTTAAGATCACTTTCTCCGCCTGCTTTGATTTGTACCTGGCACAAATTTGGCACGGTGAAGACGAGGCTACAAGAACGACAAAGCCTGGCAATCCTCCTTGATTCTTCTAAGGCTGATCCTTGGCATCCGTCAAGTCTTCTTTCTCAACTGGTTGACAAATCTATGCTTGACTTTTTGAAGCCGGGTAGGTCGGGAGCCCTGGGCTTCTGACCTACTACTCAACACTTGACTTTTCGGAGCTTGTGCGTTATGTTTGGCAAGCGATGGTGCTTTGGGTCGGCTTCATGAGCGATTGCGACTTAAAAACACGTGTCTGTATGATCGGAGTTTTGGATATTTCTGCTGTTGAGAGCGAGGCGAAGGTTATTCTGCGGCCGCACAATCTTAACCGAAGATCTTTTCAAAAAGTTGAAAATATACTTGAGTTATGGCGACGATCAATTATATTGTCTGACGTGATAAATGAGTTCAAATGAAGCACTCATCTAACCATTTCAGGACAGGGAGTAAATGAAAATGTCTGAATGCCAGCACCAGTGGGAAATGACAAATATCCAGTTTGGATTTGTGGTTTTCGAGAAATGCTTTCACTGCAATGAGTTGAGAACATATTTTTCCGTGGAGGATAATCCCATTCTTGGGGATAAATACCGTGAGGGTGACCATTTCTGGAGCCGGGCAGAAAACGCTCAGTCATTTCGATTCGACCTGAAGTGCACCAGGTGCAACCACGTGGAGAAATTTGACGACCTGATGGGACTTTTGCACTGCACCGGATGTTTGCCCGATTGTGAGGTTGAGACTCTGCGAAAGAAATATGAAGCTCAAAAGACCTGGATTCTGGTGGCATTCGGCTTCCTCCCCGAGGCAAAGACTGAGCCAATTCCTCCACACAAGCTGGATATGCTCACCGACTATTTCAACCAGAGGAGGGATACATCCCGCTCCATGATCAAGATCGTCTCGTTCAATCTGATTGAAGATCTTTCTTTGTGCAAAGGTGATTTTATTCATGACGTGGGCATGCTTTCCTTGGAACCGCCACCCGGTAGAAAACCTCTATTTTGATTTCAACATAAGTTCATTTCAAAAAAATCAAGCAGGAGAGCTTTCATGACCACTCAAGACTTGATTACGAAGATCGGACTCAAACCACTAAGTAAGTTCGAGCACCGGGACGTGGAAGGTGTGTTCGTCTCGGATATGTTAAGCGACGTTATGGCTGGCGCAAAGTCTGGGAATCTCTGGCTGACGATTCAGACTCATAAGAGTATCGTTCCTGCCGCCAATCTGGTGGATGTTTCCGCGGTGATCATCACCAGCGGAAAGGAGGTTCCCCAAGATACCGTGGATCTTGCCAGCAAGTACAATATCGCCATCCTGTCCAGCGACCTGGCCACCTTCGAGCTGGTGGGGAAGCTTTATGGATTGGGTTTGGGAGCCAAATAGCGAATCCCGGATATGGGGTAGAAATATCCACCGGAGGGTCTTTCCGAACCAAGCCGTTTGGTAGTTTGTGTCAAGATCAGAAGCAGGGCAAATATTGTGGAGATAAAAATGATAAAAGGTGCGCTGGAGGCTTCAGTGATCGAGGGAGTTGATAGACTCGATACCGAGGTTGAGCATATATATGCTTCTGATTTGATGAGCGATGTTTTAGCCTTCGGTAGACCCAATTCGATTCTACTTACCGGACTGGCGACCCAGCAGGCTGTAATCTCCGCCCACATGGCTGAATTTGTGGGGGTGGTGTTCATTCGGGGCAAAAAACCCAAAGATGGTTCGGAGAAGTTTGCCAAAGACAATCAGCTGATCTTACTCTCCACAAAGTTGGACATGTACGAGGCTTGCGTTAGAATAGATTCAACCAGGAGGGGGAGATACTCGGGGGCAAAAGGCAGCTGGATGAGGCAAGGGACTGAGGAGATGTCCTTAAGCCGCGAGTTCTTCATTCAAGGGAGCGATTTTGCCAATGCGGGGATGGTATCCACCAAGGTGAAGTCCATTCTGAAAAAAATTGGATTTGATCCCAAGCTGGTGCGGAGAGTTGCCATCTCCACCTACGAGGGGGAGATGAACGTGGTTATGCACGCCAAGAGGGCAAAAGTTGATCTGTCGGTTACTCCCGGGCTCATCCAGGTGGTGATTGAGGATGAGGGGAAGGGTATCCCGGATGTGGAGTTGGCTATGCAGGAGGGATTTACCACCGCCACAGAAGAGATGAGAGCCATGGGATTCGGCTCCGGGATGGGACTGCCGAACATTAAGAAAAACTCAGATGAGTTGGACATCAGAAGCGAGGTTGAGAAAGGGACCACACTGCAAATGAGGTTTTTCATCTAAAGATTTTTCGATAAGGGTTCCCTCTCCCCTTGGGGGAGAAGGCAAGGGTGAGGGGGAAGTATAGAAAATGAAAAATTCAAAATTACAAATCAAAATTCAAAATTGAAGCTGATTTTTCAAAGGGCGGGCGTCTGCCCGCATTGCGTCTATACCGCCAAGCAGACGCGTGCCCATCCGGGCAAATTGGGAGTATATCAGCACTCCAAGTGCGGATATGAAGTAGTTATATGAAATGGCAAAATTTAATTTATGAATATTATTGATCTCACAGATAGTTACATCAAACATATCCTGCGAAACAACGATTTGTCTGCTTACGAAAGATCATATCCCGCTTTGTTCGGGCACTATTTTAAATATTGGGCTAGAAGAAAATTTTTTTCAAAGACGCTTACCAAAACGGAAGTTAAAAGAGGGCTGGATTTGATAAAACCACGGTTGAAAATAATTGAAAAGAATATATGTTCTTTGGGGTTCGACACATCCCATTTAGATATTCTTCTTTTTGTTGGTCAAAACACCTCGAATGGACATGCGTTCAAAGACCGTAAAAGATTTATTGCGTGGATACCAATTGAAACATATGAAACATTATTGCGGGTCGACGTCTTTATCACACACGAAATTGTTCATGCTTTACACTATACGCAGTCACCAGATTTTTATTTTCATACTTTCTCTGAGAAACGATCTACTTCGCGTCAGTTGATTACCGAAGGCCTTGCTACATACCTGACCATGGATATTATGAACGTAAACGACGGTATAGCATTATGGGCGGATTATCTTTCAAAAAGAGAATTAAAAATCTGGCTTCAGAAATGCCAACAAAAGGAAAGAGAATTAAACAAATTCGTATTGAAAAATTTTTCTTTAAGCAATCCTAAAACAACATTGTTCGAAGTCGATGATCCAAATAACATCTATGAAGACAGAGCAGGGTATTTCCTTGGACTAAGCATAATAAACCAAATTGTGAAAGTCAAAAAATTAAACGCCAAGGAGCTCCTGAGTATGCCAAGAAAAAAAATTGAAGAAATGGTGTTGGAACAGTTAGAATTAAATGCAATATAAATTTTTGTCACATCACATAACAGCGGATAAAAGGGAAATCAAAGATTTCCCCAAATTGCCTTGGGCAACTTCTTTTATCCGCGAAACGTTAAATGGCCACCTCTTGTTTTTAATAGGAGAGCAAAAGATAAATTGGCACAGTATTATCACGCTCATAAAGTAGATTTGGAAAAATGTCGCGGGCACATGACTTGTATGCGTCACTGTCCTACCCAGGCCATTCGGGTAAGAGGAGGCAAAGCGGTCATCTCCGAAGATCTCTGCGTTGATTGCGGCACCTGCATATCCGTATGCCCCTCAGGAGCCATTGTTCCGATTACTGATCCAGTAGAGGGGATTTCCCATTTCAAATGCAAAGTGGTGGTGCCCTCCCCGGTGCTCTATTCCCAGTTCGAATCGAGCGTTCATCCCTACATCATTCATCTGGCTTTTAAAGAACTCGGTTTCGACGAAGTGGTAGATGTGAGTGCCTCCTCTGCTGCTTTGGCCAGGGCATTGGTTAAATATATGAAAACATATCGGGGTCGGCTTCCTCTCATATCATCTCACTGTCCCTCCATGCTCAGATTAATTCAAGTGAAATATCCTGACTTGGTGGAACTGGTGGTTCCGCTGGACGTGCCCAGGGAGGTGACTGCCCGGGAGATCAGAAAAAAGTTGCCGGCCAAGTTGGGACTAAAGCCGGAGGATATCGGAATAACTTACATAGCTCCCTGCCCGGCAAAGATCGTCTCCATCAAACAGCCGGCGGAAAAGGCCAGATCTTGGTTTGATGGGGTTGTCTCCATAGATGACGTTTATTCGGTATTACTCCCTCATATCGTGACAATAAAGGAAACGTTCGATCAAAGTCAGGTGCCAAAAGGTTTTTCCTTCAACGCAGGCTGGGCCACACTTGGGGGGATAACCCGGGCGGTGGATATGGAGAATTGGTTGGCCGTCTCCGGCCTGGATCACGTGATGAAAATATTCGATGATATCGAGAATTCACGACTGCGAAAAGTTGATTTCGTTGAGGCTATGGCCTGTATGTTGGGCTGCATTGGCGGGACTTTTAATGTAGAGAACCCATATGTTGCTCGTACCAACAGCATAAAGCAAAGAGGCAAGTATGAAGAGCGCATAAAAATCGATGATAAGGATATTGACCGGAAGCTAAAAGAAGGATATTATTTTCTGGAAAACCCGATTTTGCCTCGTCCCACCAAATACTTCGACACCGATTTGGAAACGTCCATCAAGAGAATGAAGGAAAGAGACAGGGTATATCAGAAACTCCGCCAGATAGACTGCGGCTGCTGCGGAGCACCCACCTGCATGGCTTTCGCGGAGGATTTTGTCAGAGGAGAAGTAGAACTCACCGATTGTATCTTTCTAGCACAAAAGGGGAAGGAGGGATAACAGAAAAGCGAACCCTTCTGAACCTTCAATGAAAGAACGTTCTGTGACTAATAAAGATTTAATCCACATATTTTCCGGATTCAAAAGTGAGGAAGGAAACTTAATCCCCATCCTCCAAAGGGTCCAGGAAAAACGCGGGTATATCTCAGAAGAAGCCATCAAACGTATTTCCCGTTTTTTGAAAATCTCCGAAAATCAAATCTTTGGAGTGGCCTCTTTTTATTCCCAGTTTCGGTTTGACGCCCCTGGCAGAAACTCCATCAAGGTCTGTTTGGGAACCGCTTGCCACGTACGGGGGGGGCAGATTCTCTGCGAAGCGGTGGAGAGGGAACTGGATATCTCCCCGGGACAGACAACCAAAGACAAACGGTTCGATTTAGAGCGAGTGGCTTGCTTAGGGTGTTGTGCTCTGGCACCTGTGATCCAGATAAATGACGACATCTACAGCCGGATGACGGTGATTCGTTTAAAGGAGATTTTAGATAAGTATGAATAGTTACCAGAAAAAAAGAAAAGAAGCTCAAAAGAAATGGAACTTGCTGAAGGCCAGTAAAATCCCGGTCATCTATTTGGGGACAGCCTCCTGCGGCAGGGCCGCCGGCGCCATGGAGGTGCTAAAGTCGGTTCAAAAGACCCTAAAAGAAAACCGATTGAAGGCAAAAATCGTCCAGGTGGGGTGCATCGGACCCTGTTATCTGGAACCACTTATGGATATTAGGCTACCAAGTCGTCCCCGGATAAGCTATGCTAATGTCAACCCGGAAAAAGCAACAAGAATAATTGAGTCGTATTTAATCAAAGGCGACCCTCTCCTTCAATTTGCGGTGGGGCACTTCGGAGATGAGAACGTGGAATTCACAAATGGAGTTCCCGCCTTCTTTGATCTTCCTATGTTGAAACCCCAAGTAAGAGTGGTGCTCAGAAACTGCGGATTCATAGACCCGGAGGAGATCGACCATTACTTGGCTAATGAAGGATATGCTGGCATCATGCAAGCCTTTAGCAAATTGCCCCAGGAGGTGATCGCAGAGGTGGGCGAAGCAGGGATACGGGGAAGAGGGGGGGCCGGGTTTCCCACGTACAAAAAATGGGAGATATGTAGAAACTCTCCCGGGGAATCCAAGTATTTGATCTGCAATGCGGATGAAGGGGATCCAGGTGCGTTCATGAACCGATCCTTAATAGAAGGCGATCCACACTCAGTTCTTGAGGGGATGCTGATCGCCGCCTATGCCATCGGTGCTTCACACGGATATATTTATATAAGGGCAGAATATCCTTTAGCCATCGCTCGTTTAAAAAAAGCCATAACCCAGATGAAGGATTATGGTTTCCTGGGCAAGAATATACAGAACTCTCGCTTCAATTTCGACATCACCATAAGGGAAGGGGCGGGAGCTTTTGTTTGTGGTGAGGAGACCGCACTTATCGCCTCCATCGAGGGGAAAAGGGGCATGCCCAAATCCCGACCTCCATTTCCTGCAGTGGCTGGTCTTTTTGGCATGCCCACCATCATCAACAACGTGGAAACCCTGGGAACTCTCCCCAACATTCTGAGGAATGGAGCCTCTTGGTATAAAGGTTACGGCACCCGGGGAAATCACGGTACCAAAACGTTCTCTTTGGTGGGAAAGGTGAGACGCTCGGGCTTGGTCGAGGTACCTTTGGGAATGACGCTCAGAAAGATCATTTTTGATATCGGGGGTGGCACCAGGAAGCCATTCAAAGCAGTGCAAACTGGCGGACCCTCGGGAGGATGCCTTTCTGAAGAGTTTCTGGACACGCCGGTAGATTATGAATCCTTAGACGCGGCTGGATCCATAATGGGATCAGGAGGTCTGATCGTGATGGATGAGGATACCTGCGTGGTGGACGTGGCCCACTACTTTTTGGACTTCACCCAGAAGGAGTCCTGTGGCAAATGTTCCCCCTGTCGTGTGGGAAGCAGGCATATGGTGGAGATTCTGGAAAGGATCATAAAGGGGCAGGGTCAAGCAGACGATCTGACCAAGCTTCAGACCTTGGGCGAAACGGTAAAGAGGGGCTCGCTCTGTGGTCTGGGACAGACCGCTCCCAATCCGGTTTTGACCACTCTGCGCTACTTCCGACCGGAATATCTCCTGCATGTGACGGAGAAACACTGTCCGTCTGCAGTCTGCAGGGAGCTTATCGAATACCGGGTTATCCCGGAAAAATGTACTGGATGTCAGCGTTGCGTCAGTGTGTGCCCCACCGGTGCCATCACCGGGCCCAGAGCAGAACCACACAACCTGGATCCATCCAAATGTATAAAGTGCAGAGCCTGCTATGAGATCTGCCGTTTCGACGCCATAGCCGGTGATGCCATCATCATCAGATCCAAGCGGAGAAGTTCTGATGAGCAAGCAAAATGAGAAGGTAACCATAAATATAGACAATCAGGTCCTTGAAGTAAAAAGAGGGCTGACCATACTTCAAGCTGCAGAGCGGAATAACATCTATATCCCCACGCTCTGCGCTCATCAGGATTTGACTCCCTTTGGAGGGTGTCGCATGTGCATAGTGGAGGTGGAGGGGATGCGGGGCTTTCCCACGGCTTGCACCACGCCGGTGGAGGAGGGAATGGTTATAAGAACTCACACTGCTCAGGTTCAGGCAGAAAGAAAAGAGATTTTGCAGCTGATTTTGAGCGAGCATACTTCAAGTTGCTTGATCTGTGACGAAAAGGATGAATGTAAAGAATACATGGGCACCATTCGCAAGGCTGGGGTTATCACTGGATGCCGGTATTGTCCTAACGATGGCCAGTGCGAACTGCAGGAGGTGGTGGAGAGGTTAGAAGTGAAGGAGATTGACTATCCGGTCTATTATCGCCATTTGCGAGTGGAAAAAGATGACCCCTTTTACGACCGGGATTATAACCTCTGTATCCTCTGCGGAAGATGCATCCGGATGTGTCAGGAGATTCGCACCGCTAACACCTTGGCTTTTAAACAGAGGGGACGTTATACCGTAATTGGTCCAGCTTATGACCGTACTCACCTGGAGGCGGGCTGCGAATTCTGCGGTGCCTGTGTCTCAGTCTGCCCTACCGGAGCTCTCTCGGAAAAGGTCAGGAAATGGGACGGCAAAGCGGATCGAGAGGAGATCACCACATGTCCTTTGTGTGGGGTAGGATGCCAGATAAGTCTTCAGGTAAAGGGAGAGGAAGTCATTGGCAGTCTGCCAGCCGAAGACCCGATGGTGAATAATGGACAGCTTTGCGTTAAAGGGAGATTCTGTGTAACTGAACTGGTAGGCAATTACCAGCGACTGAGGAGACCATATAAGGTCCAGAACGGCACCAAGGTGGATATCTTCTGGGAGGAGGCTATCGAGTTAGCGGCTGAAAAACTTTCAGCCTGCTCAGGCGAAGACTTCGGCATGCTTATCCCACCTAACTTTTGCAATGAAGATTTATACCTGGCTCAAAAATTTGCCCGGGTGGCTTTAGGCTCGCACAATATTGATACCACTGCAAGATCGTTCTACGAATCTGGTTTCAACACATACTTAGACCTTATGAGGATGGGTGCCCCTCTTTCGGACCTGCAAGAAGCCTCTGTTATCCTTTGTATCGGGCTGGATACAAGGTTTGGAAGATCCGTGGTAGGGGTGGAGTTACGAAAAGCCATTGCCAGGGGAGCAAAAATCATCAGCATCCATCCGCGGCATCACAGCCTCTCCGTAATCGCCGACAAATGGATTCAGCCAGTTCCTGGCACAGAAGTTAGTCTTCTCCATTCTCTTGTGAGATTGACCGAAAAAAAGAGAACCGGGACTACACGATCAAAATCAAAGGGGATAGGTGAAAGTCTCGGTGACGAGCTTGCCACTGTGGCTAAGACGCTAAAAGGGACCTCGGCTGTTGTGATCCTGGTGGGTTCAGAATTTCTGCCATACGACCAAAGCCCCCAGATTCTTGAGGCTATCGAAAGATTAGCACGAAATATCGGTGCCGGGGTTCTCCCCCTGCCAGCCCAGAGCAATCTATTCGGTTCCATTCTCATGGGTGCCTACCCTGAACTTCTGCCCGGTGGATTTTCATCCACTGATAAAAAGAGGATAGCTGGTCTAAGAAAAAAATGGAATGCCGATATCCCCCATCTTTCTTCTCGCTCGAATAAAGAGATATTCTCATCGGGCAAGAGATTGAAGATGCTTTACCTTATGGGGGAGGTGCCTCCGAACTTAAGACCCCCCTCTGAATTCTTGATTGTCCAGAACATTTATCCTCCCGTTCCCTGGGATGGAGGCGATCTGGTTCTTCCTTCGGCGGCTTTTACCGAGGTGGACGGAACGTTCATCAACGGCGAGGGAAGAATTCAACGAGTTAGAAAAGCGGTGGATCCACCAGGTGAAGCCTTGCCCGATTGGGAGATACTCTGTCGCATCGCTAAGAAGATGGGAGCCAAAGGCTTTGATTTCTCCAGCGCCCGGGAGATTCATGAAGAGATATCTTCTCTGGTAAAAGGATTTGGAGATTTTGATAATCCCGCTCGAAAAGCAACTTCCCTGACGTGTGAAGGAGAGTTGACCGTTTCTCAAAGAAGGTCTTCTGGGACAAAGAAGGCAGACAAAAAGTTACCCTTTCTCCTAACTACTTCAATGGTTGAGCATACGTATCGGGGATTTCCTCTCTCCACCTGGGTAGAGGGGGCAAGTGCATTGTTTGCCCCAGGAGTGGTGGATATTAACTCAGAGGATGCTAAAAAAGCTGGTATATCTGAAAGGGACGAAGTGGTGGTGACCTCAAGCCATTTTGAGAAGACCTGGCCTGCACGAATGGTAAGCGAACAACCAAAAGGAACGCTGCATGTCACACTGCTCCGGGGAGAATCGGTTGGACCTAATCCACATCCAGTGAAAATAAGGAAGAAAAATGTTTAAGGTCATAGAGAGCCAGATGATCGTACCCAATATTCACCTCCTGATGCTGGAGGCTCCGGCGGTTGCCCGCCAGATGAAGCCGGGCCAGTTCGTGATCGTGCGAGCCGATGATGGAGGCGAGAGAATACCTCTCTCAATCGCTGACTGGGACGTTGAAGAGGGGACGGTAACCGTTGTTGTAAAGAACATAGGGAGCACCACCGACCATCTGGCATCACTTAGAGCTGGAGTAAGTATTCCCACCGTGGTGGGACCACTGGGCAATCCCACGGAGATCAAAGAGTATGGCACGGTTCTGTGTCTGGGCGGATGCTACGGGATCGGAAGCATCTTTCCCATAGCCCGGGCACTCAAGGAGAAGAAAAACAAGGTCATAACGGTTATCGAAGCCAGAAGCTCATATCTTCTCTATTGGGAGGAGAAGCTCAAGGAAGTTTCCGACGAGCTTATCTGCATCACCCGGGACGGAACAAAGGATCACAGGGGCCATGTGGGAAGGCTTACTGAGATCATCAAATCATCAGAGCCGATTAACCGGATCATCATTAACGGCTGTACCTTTCTTTTGAAGAGAGGATCGGATATGAGCCGACCTTTAGGCATAAAAACTGTGGTGAGCTTGAATCCGATAATGATAGATGGGACAGGGATGTGTGGCGTGTGTCGGGTCACGGTCGGAAAGACCACGAAATTTGCTTGCGTGCACGGACCGGATTTTGACGGGCACGAAGTGAATTGGGCAGAGCTATTGCAGCGGCGTAAAACGTACATGCGCGAAGAGGTGATTCCGTTGAGAACAAGCCGATGTGAAGAGCATGCTATCACATCGTCGCCTGAATAGTGTTAAAACGACTTGTCATTGCGAGTCCCGCCAACGGCGGGGCAAAACAATCTCTACTTGTTTGAGATCTAACGAGATTGCTTCGTCACTGCGACCAGACGGGCGGTCGTCTGATCTCTCCTCGCAATGACAGGTTAACATGAGATGTTATTTTGAAGATATTCCATATAACCAATCATAGGAAAATCTGTAATGCCTGAGCCGCAGAAAAAGAAGTTAGATTTAAATAGAAGGGAGATGCCCAAACAACCGCCTGAAGTGCGAAGGCATAATTTCAACGAGGTGGCACTGGGTTATCCTGTCGAAATTGCAGTCCAAGAAGCAAAAAGATGCTTGCAGTGCAAAAACCCGAAGTGTGTCGCCCAGTGTCCGGTGGAGATAGACATCCCCGGATTTATCAAAAGTATTGCAGAAAAGGACTTCGCTGCAGGAACCAGGATATTGAAGGATAAAAACTGTCTTCCCGCTATGTGTGGCCGGGTCTGCCCTCAGGAGGAGCAGTGTGAAGAAGTGTGCGTTCTGGTGAAGAAGGGGGGGCAGATTGCAGTAGGCAGACTGGAACGGTTCCTGGCAGACTGGGAGGCAGAGCAGGGTAAGCTGGAGATGCCCAAAATTCCACCTTCTACCGGAAGAAAGGTTGCCGTCGTGGGCGGAGGACCAGCCGGACTCACCGTGGCTGGAGATCTGATAAAGTTAGGACACCAGGTGACCATCTTCGAGGCTCTGCACGAGGTGGGTGGAGTCTTGATTTACGGTATTCCCGAATTCCGGCTTCCCAAGGTCATCGTGAAAAGAGAGGTTGAATATCTCAAAAAGCTGGGCGTGGAGGTGGTGACCGACTACGTGGTGGGCAAAACCAGATCCATAGACAGTCTCCTGGAGGAATTCGACGCCATCTTTGTCGGCTCAGGCGCCGGACTTCCCTGGTTTATGGACGTTCCCGGCGAAAATCTAAACGGGGTTTATTCGGCAAATGAATATCTGACCAGAATGAATTTGATGAAGGGTTTTCTCTTCCCCCAATTTTCTACTCCCATAAAAAATCACAAAAGGGTAGCGGTGATCGGCGGAGGAAACGTTGCCATGGACTGTGCCAGAACTGCTCTGAGACTGGGGGCAGAGAGTAGGATCATCTACAGGAGATCCAGACAGGAACTGCCGGCACGCTTGGAGGAGATAGAGAACGCAGAGGAGGAAGGAGTTATCTTCGATTTTCTAACCCTTCCCATTCGGTACATTGGGGATGAAAACGGATGGGTAAAAGAAATCGAGTATTTGAAGATGAAGTTGGGTGAACCCGACTCCTCCGGAAGGAGAAGGCCCGTTCCCATTGAGGGCTCTGAGACGATTATCCCCATGGACGCTGTGGTCTGCGCCATCGGTAACAGCCCCAATCCCCTCATCGCCGCCGCTACTCCCGGTCTGGAGGTGGGAAAGAAGGGAAACATCGTTGCCGACGAGGAGACTGGTAAGACCTCCAAAAAGAGGGTCTGGGCTGGGGGGGACGTGGTGACCGGCGCAGCAACCGTTATCCTGGCCATGGGTGCCGGACGTAAAGCCGCCAGATCTATCCACGAGTATCTCTGCTCGCTTTAATTTAAAAATAGCTGTGGGGTAACGCTTTACTTACTACATCCCTCCGGAGCACGTTTGCCCCGGATGGCCGAAAGAAGCCACACCAAGCCGACCACGATAAGTAGAATGGGCACCAAGCTTACTTTCGGTTCGAACAGTTCCCAGAGGCCGCCCAGTACAAAGAGCAAACCAACAACGACCCAGAACCCTTCCAGCCTCAGATTGAAGCACTTACGAGCCACCTGTCCTCCCAGGGTAATGACCCCGACGCCCAGCAAGCCCACACCGTAGCCGAGATTTGCCAAAAACGCAATCCCGACCCAGATGAAGAACAATCCCCATCCTACTGCGTCCAACTTCTTACCCAGGTGGTGACTGTTGGTCATTTCCGCCTCCTGGGGCTGCTTCGTGCTCCTCTCATCGAAACTTTGATTCTCCATAATGGAACCTCCTTAAAAGGTATTTCATCTTAGCAAATGTGATCTCAAACCCTTATTCATCAGCAGGGTAGGTCAAGAGCCCTGGGCTCTTGACCTACTGACTCGGAAATCAGAAAAGCAGATTTCTGATATTCAGTTTTTTAATCCGAGAAGGGGAAATCTTCTATTTTGCTTCTATCAAATACATCCGGCTATCCTGGGGAGCAATATCGATAGTCACTCCAGTTTTAAGTTCTGCGGGTGAGGTTTTTATCACCTCATCTCCCAGAAGATCAATCAAACGGAGTCTCTTCCCTTTTATTCCCAGCTTACTGGGGTCAAATCGCAGGATCAGCTTTCTTTGGTCTTTTCCATCTATGGGGGAATTATGCTGGGAGGGATTGATCAAATAGAGGATTGTGGTCTTCTCGTCTCTCTGCAATACCAAATCCACCTGGGGAGCATCACAATATATCTGGCTTTTGACTTTTGCTTGGGCAAGCACCTCTTCCAAGAAAGAGAGTTTGTGATGGTGCAGTTGGGCGGAGATATCGAAGGTGAAAACAAAAACACGTCCCTTGCCCAATTTTGAAACTGTTCCCACTGTCCGATCCTGTTGCTTTGCCAGAATGTGAGATTTTTTTGCACCTCTTATGTATCCATAAAGAGAGGTGATGAACTCTTGATCTGGAACCTGGACTTCACCCACGCTGGATTGAACCTTGGTGCGTAGTTTCAAGGAATCAGAGAGGAGTTTACACTCCTTCATATTCAGGTCAAATCGAGGCAGGAGGCCAAAAAGGATCAAGGTTTTCCCGCTTTTGGCTAAATTGATCAGGTTCTGTTGAGTCTCCTTATCCATGAATTCGGCACAAGGGATCAAAAGAACCGAGAAGTTCTCCAAACTCTCAGAAAGCCACAAATCCGGCATCCCAAAGCAAAGCTTTAGATTGATCAAATCCTGGCTCAATCCCTTATGTGTTTTGGAAAGCAGAAATGGCAGATAGGAAAAAGGTTCTGAAGCCTTTGTGCCGGACGTCTGGGTCAGATAATCAAACCACAGATATGGGCGGTAGATAGCCAATCCAAGCTGAGTTAAGGATTTCAGATTCTCCAGTTGAATCTTTTCTGTTATCTCATTGAATTTCTTAATCAGATCAAAATTGGGAAGGATGGTCCCGTCATTGGCTAAAGGTGCATCATACCAATGATCCCTCTCTACAAACATGTAATGATTAAACCCTTTTATCCCCGATGCTAAAGCGGCACTCAAAAGAAGCTTCACCTTTCTGGGGGGAACAGGAAAATATTTCTCGCCATCCCGGGGTGAATCCGCCCGAGATCCCACGGCAAACTCCGAAGACCAAGGAAACTTACAGCAGGTGGCGAAATACCGCAGATGGCGCGTCAGTTCCACATAATCATCCTGCCATCGCAAGCTTATTCCAGTAAAAAGATCATCCGATTCTGAAGCCCTCCAGTTAAAAGGCAACGAGAAATGCTTAGATGAGAAGAGATCAGTGGAAAACAGAGAGGGAATTTCGAAAGATGAGTATAGCTCCTTTTGCTTGGAAACATAGTCGACTGAAATCTTTTCCTTAAAGCTGATCCAATCGAAATACTTGATCAGATTCTGAATCTTTGATATCTTCAACTCAGCAGGAAGTTTTACGTCCTTAAAATTGCGATGCCTCTCCTTATAAAGCTTATTTAACTTTTTGACATCTTCATATTTTTCTTTAAGATATTCAGGAAACAAAAAATTGGCCACATGTTCATTGTAATCCTGTCCAAAGGGGTTTAGGTTTTCGGGCGACTGGTCAGGACGGAGAGATAAAAGTCCATTGTCCAGCTTCACCAAAATTACCGGACCCTTAGGGTAGATGTAGTGCTTTATTGTGTCTGAAAGGGCGCCAAAGTATCTTTTAACGTGAGATAAAAATCGAGGATGGAGCGATGTGAAGACGCATTCCTTTTCGATGGTTCCGGCATATATTTTGAACGGCTCACCTTGAGGGTCCTTTGCCAAAATCTCAGGACTGTTATATAAAAAATCAGGATAACCTCCATTTTTCCAATCAGAATCTATAAACGGTCCGGGATAGAGAATCACCTTGAGTCCAAATTCCCTTGCCAGCTCCAGAAAGACCACCAGATCCTTGCTATGATCTGTGATGCCCATAAAATCGAAGTCTCCTATGACAGGCTCATGCAGGTTCCAGGGTACGGAGGTGGATATAATTCTGAATCCCGCTTTTCTTATTCGCTCAAAACAGATAGACCAATACCTCTTGCTGACCCTGAAATAGTGCATCTCGGCTGAAAATGGATAATACTCTTCTTTTCCAATAACCAGTTTATTGTTGGTAACTTTCAACATATTTCTCCTTTTTCAAGGAAAGTCATTCAAATAAGCTATTCAATTACATCAACTTATCTCAAATCTTCATAGCATCTAATGATCAGTTCAGTGTAAGAGATTAGCTATAAATCTTTTCATTTTACACCAACAATGCCAATTTGTCAACAAAAAATATTGCACAATCACAATATTTTTTCCAAGAGAGTGGATACAAACAAGTTTGTTTGTTAACCATCTATCCGGCAGTCAGTTATAAGATGGCGATTTTCTGTTTTGGGATACTAAATAGGTGACAAAATTATTTATTCTTGCGACGATTGGCAAATAAGGTATTGGTATTCATGGTCTTATTCGTGTTGGCTATTCTACTCCGATTGAAGAGTGCTAGGGTTCGAAAAGCCCACGAAATTCTTAGGCAGGAGGTCAAAAAGGCACACCTTTATCCAAATTTCTTTTTGTAGCCCCTTTATTTGAATCTTGAAACTCGATTCCAGGAGCTATCGTCGCCTGATTTTAAGATGGTGCAGATGAATCAGGCAACTGTAAGTTAATTGTCCGAAAGTCTTGTATGTGAATGAGCCTTTCGAACTTTTCTTTGAGAATCCACTCTGTTAAGGAAAAAGATAAGGGGTGATGACAAAAAGTGCGCCTCAGAATAAGAATTTGGCAACACCATAGGGAAGGTTTTAGAAGAATGCCTGGCATATTTTTCAAAAACGCTTGACAAAATCTTCTCGGGGGCTCAAATTACAAAACTCAGCTTCTGCCTGATAAAGCAGGTAACTTTGGGAAAGACAAAACTGATATATATCTATAAAAGCCGACATTTTTATGAACCGCAATAAATCAAAACATATTCAAAGAAGTTACCTCAAAAGGCAAAAGGGAGTCTATCAACTCTTGATCTATCTAGCTGAGTCAACTCATGTTGAAGTCGGCAAAAAAGGGACATTCAGATTTCCCCAAGGTTATTATATATATACCGGCAGTGCCAAAAATGGACTTAAGGCAAGGATGGAAAGGCATCTTCGAAAAGAAAAGAGAAGGTTCTGGCACATTGATTATCTTCTGGATCATGCTTCGGTTAAAAAGGTTTTTCTCTTTCCGTATAAGAAAATAGATGAATGTTCTCTCTCCCGCAAGCTGTTGAAAAAATCAGAAGCGAAAGTGATAGTTCCGAAATTTGGGGCAAGCGACTGCCACTGTCCCAGCCATCTGATCTTCTTTAAGAAATTAAATGACGTTTTTGAAACAGACAGAGCCGTTCTTTCTCTCTAACAAAGGGGAAACAAAGATGCCCAGCAAGGTGTATTTTATAGGTGCGCAGGTGGACAGATTCGATTACCAGTACAGTGTGGAGGGCAGGTTGGAACACATCCTGGAAAAGATCGATTTGAAGAAATACTATTCCAAGGATGAGTTGGTTCCCATTAAGATGCATTTGGGCAATCCCGGGGCACATCATACCATCAGACCGAATTTTGTCCGGGTGGTGATAGATCAACTGAAGAGGATCAAAACCAAACCTTTTGTCACTGACTCAGTTCGGCTTAAGGCTTATGAGTATCTGGAAGTTGCCAACCGCATGGGATACAATCCCATGAGTCTGGGAGCCCCGCTTGTCATTGCCGACGGCATCTTTGGGTTTGATTCGATAAAGGTGAAGGCGGGGAAGTTATTAAAGGAAGTCTCCGTTCCCACAGCTATCTATGATGCCTCCTCTATGATGGTCCTCTCCCATGTGAAAGGACATATAGACTCAGGTTTAGGTGGAGCTATCAAGAATTTAGCCATGGGATGCGTGACCGCAATGCCCCGGGGATGTGATTGGAGGGAGGGGGGCAGAGGGAAGATGCACTTTCAGTTGGACGATTTGATGAGCTGGAACAAGGATTTGTGCACTTTCTGTGGCATCTGCGTCCGCACCTGTCCCCTGGATGCCATCTCAATTAAAGGAAAGGCATTCCTGGTAGATGAAAAAAGCTGCTGGAGATGTGGGAGATGTGTGCGGGTGTGTCCTGAAGGGGCATTGACCGTCCCCTCCTCCATGGAGAATTTCTCCGTCTCCCTGGCTGAAGCCGCCAAGGCGGTCCTCTCCACATTTAAGCCTGGTAAGGTCTTCTACATAAACTTTCTTTTTGACATTCAGCCCGAATGTGATTGCATGGCTATGTCCGACACTCCGGTGGTGCAAGATCAGGGGATTCTGCTGTCAGATGACATGGTGGCAATTGACCAAGCTTCCCTGGGTTTGATCGCCCAAGCCCAGCCCCTGCCCCAATCCAAAGCGGAAGGTCTGAAGATAAAAAAAGGTTCTGACGTTTTGACCATGCTTCACGGAAAAGATTCCAAAACTCAGATTGAGGCAGCGGAGAAGATGGGTTTGGGGAAAAGCGACTATAAACTCGTCGAGATTTAGATTCACTTTCAATCACGGAGAAGGTGCTACATTATGAAATGTCCGAGATGCAAAGAAGAAATTGAAGACGATGCTCAAAAATGTAAACATTGTGGAAGTTATGTCAAAGTGCGAATGCGTATATGGGCTACCGTTAAAAGTATTCTTGAACTCCTCACTTTCATAGCAGCCATTGTCGTGCTATATTTTATGTGGCAAGCCAATCGAGGAATGCAAGAACAGTTGAATTTGCAAAGAAAATCAGTGGAAGAACTCTCGAAGCAGTTTATCGAAGAAAAGCGTCCTCGAATAGAAATTATACCTACAAAAATTGATGTTGAAGACACAAGTCTATTATTATATGTTGATTTCGAGAACAGGGGCTTTGCAGACGCAGAAGACCTATTACTTTATGTAGTGCTAAAATATGAAGACGCGCCAAAAGACACGTTAGCTGTTGATTTGGCGCGAGTATCTAAAATAACAAAAGCGAGACGTCTAACTCAGACATATTCTGTTTCCATATCAAAAAAAGTTAACTTAATATGCCTTATTGAGGTTCGATACACTTGGACGATTCAAAATTTGGAGTATAAACGAAAGAAATATTTCCATTTTCCCTATGACAAGGACATAGGAAAATATAGACGTCTTGTTCTCGATGAGGAACAGGTTAAGGAACTGTGGAAGTAGTGTCTTGATGCTTCGGGGACAGGAATTCCCGAAGATGACTGGCATCGGCATTTCCTTCAGGATGAATCCTAATGCCGATGCATCAGGAAGGTAGACTGGAGTGCATCAGCTTGCTGATGCGAATTCAACCACAAGTCCTTGAAACCGCGAATGCAAGCTTTCGCACTCCCAGAATTCTCTTCTAGTATATAGTCAACTTTACCCCCATCGCTGAACCGCAAAATTTCTCTTTCATTTCGGTGAAATTCCACTTATATTCCCAACGTAAAAGAATATAGACCTGCGCCCATAGCTCAACTGGATAGAGCGCCTGACTACGGATCAGACGGTTGGGGGTTCGAATCCCTCTGGGCGTAGTTTTTTGATTTGAGGCGCCGGGATTCAATCCTGGCGGCCTCCATTTAAACTACTACCTCTCCTCCTATCTCCCCCTCTCCATTTCATGGAGAGGGGTTCAAGGGGTGAGGTCTGTTTAAATACCGAAACTTAAGGACACCATGAAACCAGCCAAGATGGATCTATCCAGCTACCGAAAGGAGTTCCCTTTCACCGATAAAGTCATCTTTTTCAATCATGCCAGCTTTGGGCCGCTCCCTCAAAGAAGCTGGAATGCCACGGAGGAATATTATAAATGTTTAAAACTGGAAAAGATAAAAAATATGGATAAGGTGGCTTTCGGGAAACTGGATGAAATCAGAGTCTTGATAGCAGACATGATTAAGGCCCAGCCGGAAGAGATAGCCTTTGCTGCCAATACTTCCTATGGGCTCAATGTCGCCGCCTGGGGCTTAGATTTGAAGCCGGGCGACAAAATTCTGCTCTCCGACGTGGAGTTCCCCGGCAACACTTACCCCTGGACTAATCTAAAGCAAAAAGGGGTGATCATTGAGTTTGTCCCCAGCCGAAACAGATGCTTCGATATAGATAATTTCGTCAGAGCCATTGACACAAAGACCAAGGTTTTAGCTATAAGTTTTGTGCAATTCTTCAACGGATTCAAAAATGACTTGAAGACTATCGGAAAGATCTGTGAAGAAAAGGATATTTTCTTTGTGGTGGATGGAATTCAGGGTGTGGGTTGTCTGGATCTGGATGTCAAAGAGTGCAAGATCGACCTGTTAGCCAATGGAGGTCAAAAATGGCTTCTTTCATCGCCGGGAACCGGTTTCATTTACCTCTCTTCCGACGCCAAAAGAAAAATAAACCCTTCCTTTTTTGGCTGGATGGGTGTGGATTGGGAACTTAATTTTTCCGATCTTTTTAAATTTGATCTTTCGCCATTTCCGTCAGTCAGAAAATTCGAGATAGGAACGTATCCCTATTCTCTGATCTGGACAATGCGCTCTTCCCTGAAATTACTATGGGAGGTTGGGATAAAAAACATCGAAAGGCATAATTTAGCGTTACTGGATCTGTTAATTGAACATTTGAAAGAGAAAAATTATCAGATAACAAGCTCCCTCGATGCTAACCATCGCTCCTCCATTCTCTCTTTTTCCGGGAAAAACGCAAAAAACTTATACCAACAGTTGCGCAAGAACAATATAATAGCCAGCCTCCGGGAAGGGAGCATAAGGGTGGCACCGCATTTTTATAACACCCCAGACGAGATGGAAAGATTGATTGAACTTTTGTGATAGGTGATCAGATTACCACTTTTTAAAACAAATCATTCACGGAACAACTGATTTTTTTCTCCGTACAGTTATTCAATAAGACCTTTTAGAGGAGGAGCCCATGTCAACATATTTGCCTCAAACCAGATTCAAAAACTTAGCTCTCGTCTTATTCATATCTGCCGGTTTGCTTTTTGTTAGAACCATCCAGTCAGAGAACCTCAATTTGGAGAAGGGGAAACGGCTTGTTGAACAGGAAGAATATGAGCAGGCGAAAGAAGTTCTATTAGAGATGGTGGAAAAAGAGCCGGAAAATGCGGAGGCAAATTTCCTTTTGTGTAAAGTCTTTTTGATCTTAGACGACCATGACAAATCCATCAAATACGGGAAGAAGGCGGTAAAACTGGACGCATCCGTTTCAGATTACCATCTCTGGCTGGGGCGAGCTCACGCGACTCAAGCACAAAAGGGCAGTAAATTGAAAGCTATCTTTCGGGCGAGAAGGGCAAAAAAAGAATGGGAGAAGGCAGTTTTCTTGGATTCCATCAATGTAAATGCCCGTCTTTATCTGGTGCAATATTTGTTGATGGCTCCGGGAATTGCTGGAGGAGATAAAAAGAAGGCCAAAAAGCAAGCTGAGATTATCCAAGGAATAGATTCGCTTTTCGGTGCTATTGCTTGGTCGTTCTATTGGCAGAACAAAAAGAATACGGTTAAGACGGAGAGTTATCTAAAAGAAGCCGTTCGGTTGGACACCACTTCAGATCATATTGGCACATACCTATGGGGCATCTTTCTGCAGGGACAAAAAAGATATCACCAGGCGGTAGAGGTTTTCGAAGAGTTATTCAGAAAGCACCCCGACGAGATGGTAGCCCTGTATCAGGTGGGACGAGCCTACGTCCTTGCCGAAGATAGTCTGGACAAAGCGGAGAAGTGTTTCAAACGGTACCTTCAGGTTGAGCCCAAAAGGAATGCCCCAAGTTGGGCGGCGGCGCACTGGAGGTTGGGCATGGTTTATGACCTCCAAGGAAAGAGAGATTTAGCCATGGCAGAACTGGAGGAAGCAGTGCGATTAGACCCCAAAAGCAAAGAATTCAAACAGACGTTAAAAAAGGTAAAGAAGAAAAAATAAAAAATTTGGTTATTTTACTGTTGGTTTGGGGTAAGGGTATCCTGAACCAACATTCCCCCATCTCACCCTAACCTTCCCTTCGGAAAGGAGAGAGGAAAGCAAACCCTCCTCTTTTTTTTATTCTTGCAGGTAAAATAGATTTTCGTTGATCTGCCACTCAGAGTCAAAAAAACCAGCACACAGAACCCCACCCCAACCTTTGTATTTCACCTCATCATCAAAGATGATATAATCAGGCAATCCAGCGCCGGAGTATAGCGCGGTGAAGAAGGTGGAAAGCTTAAGTCCTTCCAGACCAACTCCCTGGTGAACAAACACGAATCTCTCTGGATTGGCAGGATTTGGATAGATGTATTCGGTCGCTATCTTGTCACCATGTATTTCTTTTTTCCCAAATAAGATTTTTTGATCTTTTATTTTTATGGGTAAACTTTTGCTCAATTTGGTGGTCACGAAATTCTCTTCTTCTCCTCCGAAAAGAATTAAGTTATAATTCTCCATTATCTCTGAAGTTACCTCGGTATCCGGCAGTATTTCTGCATAACCGTTTGCCCTTCTCCACCATCGAGCCGCCTCCAGCCTGGCCTGATGAAGCGTTATCTCGGTGACAAGCGAATCCCCTTTTGTTCCGTAAACCAGCACAAAGGGAGAAAAATATGCCTGTTTTATGGGACCATAAAGTTGGGGTGATTTTTTCAACCGAGGATGTTGGGCTTTCACTATGCGAAATCTATCTTCCTTTTTGGAGAAAATCAACTTTTTGTTTCTTTTGAAGCGATAGTTGATCTCCTGGCCATTTAGCAGGAAGGTCATCTTGCCATAAGGGAGAAGGTCTTGCGACAAAGATAAAGCAAACTGGCGGACGTTTTTGGTTTTTACTTCGATTCGTCCCTCTTTTACCCATGCTTCGATCCGGGATTCAAAGAATGGTTTCTCCTGTTGAATTATCTCCACCCAGTAACTTTTGCAACTCTGTCCAATATTGGTACTTTTGAAAATCACATGTTTGGGAAAAAGATTTCTTTTTTTATCTTTCAGGAAGTCCATGAGCTCAGGGTCATCCACACAAACGATCTTATCCAGAGTATCGAGATTAAACCAGTGCCCTTTGTTCGGAATTTCCTTGTAATGAAACGGGTAGCCTAAGTTTTCCAAAAGAGAGGCAAAAAGTCTGGAGTGTACCGGGGGAACATTATCGTCGTTGCCTCCCTGAGAGATGAAGATGGGAAGATTAAGAGCATTCTCCACAAAATTGAGAGCAAAATCCTCTCTTAGGCTCATATCTCTTATGGCGATCTGTCTTGGCTCAGCAAACATGTAGCTTTTTTGAAGAAACCAGGGGATATAGAGTTGAAAGCAAGTCCACCCGGCTAAAGGTGCGGCAGCGGCGAAAAGATCAGGATGCGCTAAAGCTATATGCCAGGTTCCGTGTCCTCCCATGGAGTGACCGGTGAGATAAATTCTGTTGGTATCTATAGGATGAGTCCTTTTTGCCAGATCCAAAACCTCCAGAGCATCCAGTCTTCCCCAATCCTGCCAATCAAATCCAAATCTTCGTCGATTGGTGGGAACAATCACGAAAGCCCACTCTTTTTGGCTGTAACAATCCACCAAGCCCGAAGCTTTTACGCTTGCCCCGTGAAGAGTCAAGATAAGGGAATATTCCTTTTGAGGATCATAATCTTTGGGAGGGAGAACTGCATAATATTGGCAGGAATGGTCAATTTTCGATATGAAGGTAACCTTATACGATTCTTCCTTCTCCCTTACTCTTAATGAAAGACGATCTTTTGATGAGAAGTCCTGGTAAGAAACTCTAACCGGAATGGAAATTGTGTCCATTCCGTGTAGTGGTTCAACCATCTCTATTGTAATGGGAACTTTTTTAACACAAAGGGGCATAAGAGAGGGAATTGTAATTTCGGTTTCTTTGAAGAATCGCCCGTCTCCAATGGAGAGCTTAATATTTTTCAGTC